>ENA-UOOK01001486-UOOK01001486.1-fermentation-metagenome-genome-assembly--contig:-NODE-1486-length-30803-cov-11.699395_pt1 | contig 30803 bp, 29 predicted proteins | sample MGYA00245777_ERZ724023 | MGnify/ENA primary metagenome ERZ724023 (study PRJEB28704, sample SAMN03018312) | fermentation metagenome | biome: anthropogenic terrestrial biome; feature: soil...
GATACTATCATTTTGAGCTTATCGTGTCCACCCCGAGAAAAACCGAAACTCCTTTACGAATAAGCCGTTCCCGTTTTTACGGGCATTTGTTTTAATATTCGATTCGAATTCTGTTAGACTAGCTCAGCGATTTCGTGCCGGATTGCCATTCGGCCGCTGCAGTCAGAATCTACAATTTCCCCGAGGTTCAAATCATGCAAGAACGCCGTCACGGCTCTCGATACGTCATTTCATTTCCCATAAAGATCCGCTGGAAAGACGAGAATGGTAACGAAATAACAGAGGATGGATTGACCGAAAATGTGGGCCCGAACGGCACGCTTGTTTATTTGCCGCGAAAGTTGCCCACGGTCGGTTCAAAGGTAAATCTTACGGTAACGGAAAACACCGATGATCCAGTCACGGTCACGGCACAGGTCATCCGGCTCGAACGAAATGCGGCACACCCGCAGGCGGCTTTGAATCTTATCGACGGAATGAGGAGTTGGAAAAAGAAGGTCTTTGATCTTGCCGCAGAAACGATCGCCGGGCAAAAGCCGGACGAATTTGATATAAAATATTCTTATATTCTTTTTGTGTTTTGTTTTCAGTGTGGTCGCCAATCTCCAAAGAGGTACAATCAGCAGTTAAGCCTGTACGAAGATATGAAGCAATACGAGGAGCTAAATCCCTTCCAACAGAGGTTGCTCCAAAGAGGGCTATCTCAGGTTTTTTTTCTTGAAATAACTTAGTTACTATTGAGAAATGTGGAAGAGTTTGATATGGGAACAAACGACTATCCTTTGCATAGTTGATAATATCAACACCATAAGGATAGAGCATAGCTTCAATATCTTTTATCTCATCGCCACAAACAATAGCTTCCAATTTAACTCCAAGTTCATTAGCAAGTTTCTTTCCTTTTGAAACAAGCTCTAAGCTTACATCGGCAATTGTCTTTTCCTCTGTAATCTCACAATATACAAATACATTATTCATTGTCTTTATTTCCTTTCTTGTTTATAAAAGAATTAACCTATTATATGAGAAGAAATAAGCTCTTTCATCAAGCTATTCATATCTTCATCATTAGGAGTTATAACCTTACTTTCTTTTTGTGTTAATACTACGTTTTCTATTTTCTTTACTTTTGTAGGAGAGCCTGTAAGTCCTAAGCGAGAATCTTCTGCCATAATATCAGCAGCAGACCATTCCTCAATTTTCAAGTATGGCTTTTCGTTCCAAAGGCTTGAATAATCTTGCCCCAGCTCCTGTAATTCAGAATTACTCTTTGCTAATTTATACTTCATTAAGCGTTTTGCATGGCGAGAGCGACATTCTTTTGCAGAGCCATGAACAGTAATCAAACAAGGATAAGTGCTTTCAACCACTTCAACACCTCTTTCCAATCGGCGTTTGATTTGAATTTTCTTATCATCAACCTTAATTACCTCTTCGGCATAAGTAATTTGAGGACATTCAAGTTTTTCTGCTGTTTGAGGACCAACCTGAGCGGTATCACCATCAATTGCTTGACGACCTGCAATAACCAAGTCAAACTTACCCATTTTCTTAATGGCTTGAGAAATTGTGTACGATGTTGCCAAAGTATCACTTCCCGCAACCTTACGGTCAGAAACCACAACCCCATTATCTGCTCCACGATACATAGCCTCACGAACTATTTCGGCAGCACGAGAAGGTCCCATTGTGATAACGGAAATCGTTGCATCTTTAATATTATCTTTAATATGTAATGCCATTTCTAAGGCATTGAGGTCTTCTGGATTAAAAATAGCAGGCAAAGCGGCACGATTAACAGTGCCATCTTCCTTCATTGCATCTTTCCCAACATTTCTTGTATCGGGAACTTGCTTTGCTAAAACTATGATTTTAAAACTCATTGTTGTTAAGTTAGTTAATAATTAAAACGAATTATACAATTTGCAAAGATACAAAAAAAATAACATAAGGATAATTAAAATAAAAATTTAATAGAAGTATTAATGCCTGATATTTATCTAATTCACTATAAATATGACATTTTGCTTCAAAAGGGTGGTATTGAACTAAACTACTCTTATACTTATTAAAATTATATACTATTAGGCTATTCTAAGAGGCTGCAAATAGGAAAGAAAAATTAAAACGAATATATAAATTCTTAAAACGAAGTTTTACAGAATTCGAATCAAGAGTTAGTAAATTAGAATCAAAAGATAATTTTTTAAAATCAAGAGTTAGAGTATTGATAAGAAAGATTAGATTTTTCTTCCTTTAAATGTTGGGTTATCCCATTGAGGATATGAATTCTCGTCTTTATCTCCGTAGTAAACAATCTTTCTTGTGGAAATTTTAACCACTTTCCCATCTTCGTTATGTTCGGTTTGCTTTGTCCAATTATTGTTCTTGTCATATACATATACCCATGTCCACATATCTCTTAGCTCTCCCTTTGCGTTGTATTTGAATTCAATAATTTTATTCCCCTTAGAATCAACTTTATATTTCCTTTGCCATTCCACTTCTCCATTTGGCTTATAAGAAATTGACCTATACTCATCGCTCTGAGCAATATATTCAAATTCTGTTCTGCCACCCAACTCACCAGAAGGCAGATAATGTATAGATGTTGTCCTATTCCCTAAGCTATCGTATTGATATAAGTATCTTGTTCCTTGTTCTCCATTTGACTTAAAGGCGATATTTTCAATATTATTATTATTTGAGTCGTATTTATACGTTGTTTTACTTACCACAACTCCACTCTCATAATATATATACTCTATTTTATTACCATTCTTATCATAAGTATAGGTTTCCATACTTTCAATGGCTCCTTTCTCATCAAATTGAACGGTTTGGGTTATTTCGTTCATTGAGATATATTGATAACGAAAGAAAAGGAATTTGGAACGATATAAAAATGCATCAATATTACCATTCTTATGAAACTTTGTAAATTCGTAGCTTCCTATTTCGTTTTGTCCAATCTTTGAATCGTAGTTCAGGTCTGCATAACTATATTCTTCAATATACTTTACTTGTCCATTAAGTTTTAATGTCTTTAAATCGGAATTCTTTTGTTTTTGTGCAAATGCTGAAAAGCCTAATGTAAGTGCCAATAAAACAAGGATTAGTTTTTTAATTATATGCATTATGTTATGATTTAATAATAATTATTTTATTAATATTCTTTCCCATTTAGAAATACTCTATCAACCTTATTTGTTCCATAATAATAAGGCATATATTCTAAGTTCGGAATTTCTTTGGTGATATAGAAATTTGCCTTTTTACCTCTTGCAATTGAGCCATGAGTTTGGCTTATTCCCATTGCATAGGCAGAGTTGATTGTTGTGGCGTTGAAAGCTTCTTGTGGTGTCATCCTGTAATTAACACATGCAAAACTAACTATTGTTTGCATATTGCCACTTGGGGATGAGCCAGGGTTGAAATCTGATGCCATTGCAATAGGTAGCCCTGCATCCATCATTGTTCTAACAGGCGACAAACGCATATTTAAAAAGAAGGCTGCACCTGGTAATACTGTTGGCATAGTTTTAGAATTTAACAAACTATCTATTTCTTCCTTTCCAATAAATTCTAAATGATCGCATGAGAGAGCATTATGCTTAACAGCAACTTGAACTCCTCCTGAGAAATCTAACTCATTGGCGTGAATCTTTGCAATCATTCCGTGTTTTATTCCCTGAGTTAATATCCTATCTGTTTCTTCTACCGTAAAGAAACCCTTATCGCAAAATACATCAATAAATTCTGCAAGATTATCTTTTGCAACCAGAGGTATCATTTCATTAATAATTAAATCAACATAGTCTTTTTGTCTTCCTCTATACTCCATTGGTACAGCGTGAGCAGCTAAGAAATTAGCCTTAATTGTAAGTGGTGAGTTTTCTTTTAGTTTTTTGATAACCCTAAGCATTTTTAGTTCGCTTTGAGTGTCTAATCCATAACCCGATTTAATCTCTACTGCACCTGTTCCCATTCTTATAATTTCATCTAAGCGTTTTTGAGCATCCTCATAAAGTTCTTGTTCGGATGTTTCCCTAAGACGTTTGGCTGAATTTAAAATACCTCCTCCTCGTTTTGCTATTTCCTCGTAAGATAATCCTTTTATCTTGTCAATGTATTCAATTTCGCGGCTGCCTGAATAAACTAAATGTGTATGCGAATCGCAGAAAGATGGAAATATTAACCTGTTTCCAACATCAATAACCTTATCACAATTATCCTCTTTTAAAGAACTCATAGTTCCAAAGTCCAATATCTTATCATCTTCTATGAGTAAGAAAGCATCTTTTATCGTTTGTAGGTTTGACATATCTTTTCCACAAACCATAAGTTTTGGATTGTCCTCAACCTGTATTAGTTCCTTTATATTTTTTAATAAAGTCTTCATATTAATATATTGTTTTAAAATTCAAATATTAGCTGCAAATATACTCTATTTATCAAACATTAAATCCATATAACTATTCTCAAAAATCAAATAAGCTAAATCGGAAATACTTATTGTTTCACAATCATCACTTCTTTCCAATATTATTACCTTTCCCTGTTTTATTTCAAAGGAATTATTATTTGAGGATATTTGATTATCTATTACCTTTAATCTCTTTTCTATGCTTGGGTTTTGACTTGCAAATAATTCCAATACTTTTTGAACATCAACTATTCTTAACATTGCATTAGGATTAGCTTTTAGGCTTTGCATATCGTAATTCAAATCCTTATAGAGCTGGAATGTTTCTTTGCGATGCAAAATTGATTTATTATTGTTTGGGAGTTTGGTTGTGGTAAAACAATTTGAATAACCATACCTAATATAAGTAGTTTTCAATTCTTCACTTGCAGGAATTAAACAAGAGATTATATAATTATTGTCTATTAATCTTTGAAATACTTCTTGCATAGTTACCCGAAAATAACCTTGATTGCGATATTGAGGATTGGTTAAAACAGCTGTAACGTATCCAATAGGGATTTTTTCATCATTATACTTGTATTCGTATCTAACAATTAAAGCCATATAAATAAATTCCTTACCTTCCGATAGGGAGTTTATGATTAAATTATTAGGTTCGTAATAGATGGAGAAATATTTATTAAGAAAATCTAAATCATCTCCAAAATACTTACTCCATATCTCTTTTACCCTTTTTTTCATTTATAATAGAGTGGCAACAGTTTTGGTTATTAATTCAATTGGATTATAAGATAATTTAGCCTTACGCAATCCTTCCAAACCAAGGTCTTCTTCACGATTGATATAAATAAACTCTTCTGGAAGATGATTGGCAAACTCTTTGTTGATAACAGAATATGCTCCATCGTAGTCTTTGTTTGCCTTTTCAATATGAGTACAGAATGTTTCATTATTTACTTTTGAGCCAAGAGTAAAAGCAACCATTTTACCTTCAACCAAAATAGCACCAGCAATTAGTCCTAAATCATTAAAATGTCCTGCAAAGTATTTTATTACTATCAACTCTTCGTGGTATCCATTTAAGTTCTCTGGATTAGTTTTGCTGTTTTCCACAAGCCAACGTTCAGCAAAATCAACACAAAGATGAATATTGGAAGAGTCTATTTTGATGTACTCATACTCGTAGGTCTTTGTAAATTTATTAACATGATTTCGCTTTGCTTGGAGTTTCTTTCCTGAAAGTGTTGCTAAAGATTCCCTTAAATAAATATAATCAAAGTATTCTCGCTTATGCTCGCAAGTAAACCGACTACAAAAATTCTCTTTAAAAACCTCCTCACAATCAATCATCATTTTCATTGTAAAGCCCTTTTCTTTGGAATCATCAATCAGTTGATTAATAATTTTAACCTTATCGCCTTTTCCAGTGGGACAATGATAACAAATCTCTTGATTTAATTTAAAGTGTACTCTTGTGATAAGAGTATTATCTATAATAGCATACTCTCCGTGCAAAGCAAAGCTATATGCACATAAATTAGCAAAAGCAGTCTCGCAATTTTTTATTGTTTTATATTTATAGAAAGAGTCAAATATTTCTTTATCTTCAGGTGTAATTAGTTTAAATTCTAACATTATTATACGTTTCTTCAATTTTAATTTTGCAAAAATAAGATTAATTACTCTAACGAAGGTAAGAGAAAATACTTTTTTCAAATAATTGGATGATTTATTAGATAATGTCAAAAATATATTTACCTTTGCAACCAAAATAATTAATAACTAAAACATTTTTATTATGATGAAATTAAAACTATCTATGTTTGTGCTTATTTGCATTTTGATGACATCTTTTATACCTTCATATGCAGATAATAATGTTATAGTAAACACTTCTAAGGAAGAGACAACTATAAGCGAAGACAATTCCTTATTACGACCAAAGAGAAGAAAACCCGCAAGAAGAGGTAAAAGAGGTAGAAAAGGTGCAGATTACGCCTTTGAGAAAGGGAAAATAGCAGTTGATTTAGGCGTTGGGTATCCAATGCTTGCTGTATTTCCTACTTTATCTCTTAAAGTGCCAACTATTAGTGCAGCAGGAGATTATTGTTTTTACTCAGGAGGAAGAGTTGCTTTGAGTGCAGGAATAACAGGTTCATACTCCCAATTGGCTGAAAGAGAAAGTTTAGGAGGTATGGCTTTGTTAGATTCTAATTCTACTCCAAAGAATTTTGCAACATATTATGCAGGAGGTAAATTTACTTTTACAGTAAATTTCAGCAGAAGTGTATTGATGTACTATAACTTATCATTGGGATATCTAAATATGGATTTAGGCACACCTAACTCAGAAACCTTTCACTATTCTGGTTTTATGGGAACACTAATGATGGGCTTTAAGTTTTATTTTACACCAAACATTGGAGCCTTTATTGAATGGGGCTTCGACCTTAATAAAGTTGGTGCTGTTGGTATAGCCTTGAAGTTCTAAAATACAAGACCAATCAGCATAAAAGATTATTAAAGATAATTAATATAAAATTAGGCAATGCTAATAATATAGTATTGCCTATTTTTTTTATTATTACAACAATATAAGATACTATCTTTATTTACTAACTCTTCGTTTTAATAAATTCTTTTCAGAAGATAATTTGCTAACTCTTGATTCTAATTTTTTAGAATCAAATTCTAAAAGATTAGGATTTAGTTCTACTCTGCCCTAAGTAGAGAGAAATTAAGTAGGGTTTCTTTCTTTTTTTTATGAATTATAGTCTTATGCAATTATGTTTTCACTATATTTGCACCTTATATGATAGAAAGATAATTGTATTTTGAATATACAATTTGCAAATTTTGATTTAAAACGATAGATAATGATAGTGAAGATAGAACAAAATGCAGGGTTTTGTTTTGGTGTGGTTTCTGCAATCAATTTGGTAGAAAAAGAGCTTGGAAACAACGATAAGCTCTATTGTTTGGGTGATATTGTTCATAATAATAAAGAAGTGGAACGTCTATCTAAATTAGGCTTGGAGGTAATTGACATAAAACAAATGGAGAAATTAAAAGATACTAAGGTTATGATAAGAGCCCATGGCGAACCTCCTTCAACCTATGAGCTAGCAAAAAAAAACAATATAGAGATAATTGATGCTACTTGCCCCATTGTTTTAAAACTCCAACAAAATGTTAGAAAGGGTTATACTCAAATGAAATCTATTAATGGACAGGTAGTTATCTATGGAAAGAAAGGGCATGCAGAAGTTGTGGGATTGGTAGGACAAACTGATAATAATGCAATTGTGATAAGTGGATTAGAGGACTTGGATTTTATAGATTACACAAAACCTATTCATATCTTTTCTCAAACAACTATGAGTAAGGAAGATTATACTCAAATTTGCAATCAAATAGAGCAAAAGTATAAGGCTTTAAATCAAAACCTGAGTTCAAATCTTCTTATAACCAATTCAATTTGTAATAAAGTATCTTCGCGTTCTAAACAACTAATAGAGTTTGCCGATAGTGTTGATATGGTTTTGTTTGTTAGCGGACGAAGTAGTTCAAATGGGATATACCTTTATAATTTATGCAAAGCTCATAAAGAGAAAACTTATTTGATTTCTGGCAAAGAAGATTTAAAGAAAGAGTGGTTTAAAGGCTGTCAATCCGTAGGTATATCTGGGGCAACTTCAACGCCTATGTGGTTAATGGAAGAAATATCTGATATATGTACCTCAATAAATTAAAACTTAATAACTTTAAGAATATTCAGCAAGCTGATATTTCGTTTTGCGAGAACGTAAATTGCTTGGTTGGAGAGAATGGTGTAGGCAAGACAAATATATTGGACGCAATTCATTATTTGTCTTTCTGCAAGAGTTATTTCAATGTGGTTGATAGTAATAATATAAAGCATAACCAAGACTTCTTTTCAATACATGGGTACTATGATTTTGATGATAATTGCTCACAGAAATTTTCTTGTGCCTTAAAGAGAGGGTTTAGAAAACAATTCAAATGCGAAGATAAAGAGTATAGTCGCTTCTCAGAACATATTGGGAAAATTCCATTGGTTATGATTACTCCTTCTGACCAAGAATTGATTGTTGGGGCAAGCGAACTTAGGCGTAAGTTTCTTGATTTGGTTATAGCACAAGTTGATGTTCTGTACTTGGATAATTTAATAAAATACAACAAAGCCTTAGTACAACGAAACACTCTTTTAAAACATTTCTACCAAACCAATAGTTTTAATATACAATCCATTGAAGTGTGGAACGAGCAACTGATTTCCTATGGTGTTTCTATACATAAGCAAAGAAAAACCTTTATTAAAGATTTTGCCTCCTTGTTTCAATACTATTACAATTATATTACCTCTCAAAAAGAAGAAGTAGAGCTTGAATATATTTCGGAAGATTTAGAACATAATTTTGCAAACCTTTTACAAAACACCTTAGAGAGAGATAGGCTTTTGGGTTATACTTCAATAGGTGTTCATAAGGATGATTTGGGATTGAAGATGAATGGTAATAATGTAAAGAAATATGCTTCGCAAGGGCAACAAAAGTCTTTTCTTTTAGCGTTGAAATTGGCTCAATTTGAATATATATTTAAAAGAACTAAGATAAAGCCAATTCTTTTATTGGATGATGTTTTTGATAAATTAGACCTAAAAAGAATAAATCAATTAATAAATTTGGTTGGTAGCGATAGGTTTGGGCAGGTGTTTATTACCGATACACAATTGGGCAGAGTGGAGACAATATTTGAGCAAACCCAGATGCAGCATAAAATATATAGAATTACAGAGAAAGGAATAAGTGATGCAAAATAAGAATTTTGGCGATAAGATATACAATAAGGCAAGATATACCAAAGAAAAGAATATTAAGGATGTGTTGAAAGATTTCTTGTCTTATTATCATATTGATGCCAATTTGGACGAAGAGGATATAATTGCTGCTTGGAAAGAAGTTACAGGAGAATTAATTCATAAGCTAACAACAAAGATTTATGTACAAAACAATTGCCTATATGTTAAGGTTAATTCCCCTGCACTAAAACAAGAACTCTTAATGGTTCGCACTTCAATTTTTGAAAAGATAATTGAGAAACTGCCTAATTGTAGTTTAAAGAATATTTACATTAATTAAATAACATAATAGGGGTTAAAGTTCCCTTATTTTAGAATCAAAAGATAAAATATTAGAATCAAGTTTCAATAAATTAGAATCAAGAGATAATAAATTAGAATCAAGAGATAAATGGCGTTAATAAAAGAGCTTATAAACAAATATATAAGAGGCAACGAGATATTCTCACGTTTTGTGAATGTATTTTCGGTTGATGTGATTGTTCGTGGTGCCAATTTCTTGCTTATTCCAGTCTTTATTGCTCTAATGACGCAAAGGGAATTCGGGAATTATGGTTATCTCTATTCTTTTGCAATGACACTTTCGGGGATTATAAATTTTGGGTTCTACGTTGCAATGACAAAGCTCTATTCCGACACAACAAACAACAAACATCAACAAGGCTCAATGCTTTTTACCATTACAACCTCTCTTTTGGTATTGGTGGCAATTTCTATGCTTATTGTATATTTCACGAAAATAGATATAGATTTCTTTTCTCTTTTAAACAAAAATAATGACGCAGGTAATTTCTATTTAGATTATAGAGTGTATGTTTTTATTGCTGTTTTGTCAATGATATTTACCAATTACCTTACCTTCTTCTTTGTTTCCTCGGAGCAAATTAAAAAACTGCAAGCCTTTAATCTTATTCGCTTCTTTTTGGCAAATGGAACTGCTGTAATTGTACTTTATGTTTCGCCATTAGATGCTGTTATGCTTCGCTTGGCAATTACTTATGGTGCAGAGTTATTTCTTACCATAGTTTTTGGTTCTTTTTTGTTTAAGAGGTTTCTTCCTGTCTTTGATTTATATTACTTAAAGAAAGCATTTAAGTTAGGTCTGCCTATTGTGTCAGGATGTTTACTTACGGCAATGGTTAATTTTGGGGATAAGTTTTTTGTTATGAAATACGCAGGAGCTGATACCTTTGCAGTATATAACTTAGGCATTTTGTTTTCTTCAATCTTGCTTATAGTCTATCAATCATTTAACTTTGTATGGTTACCACTCTTTTTAAAGGAAAAAGATTTAACGGTACTCAAACGAAAAACCAAACGATACACCCTTATTATTATTACCGGACTTTCTGCATTAGGGCTGTTGGTATGGCTTGGAACTTATTTTGCACTTGTTTGGGGAATAATAAAAATAAACTACTATGATGTACTTTATATATTACCTGTATTAATTGTTGCACAGATTTTTGGGACATTAATAGGTTTGTTTGCTAATTTCACAACCTATTTTGAAAAAACTCATATACAGCTTTTTGTTGGAATAATCCTAAGTGTTATAGGTTACTTCCTTTATAGCAGTTTAGTGAAGGAGTATTTAATAATGGGAGCTTCGGTTTCTCTATTAATACTAAACGCTATTGGATTTCTATTTTACTACACAAGAGCTGGATATTATATTAATAATAGATTAAAAGGCAAGAGAGAATTAAAAGATTAATATTCTCAAACTTATAGCAAAAGAAATATATTGTAGAAATAAAATGTTTACTTTTGCAAAAAAAATGTAAATAAATGAAAAGAATACTCGTTACAGGAGGAGCTGGTTTTATTGGTTCTCATCTTTGCGAAAGGTTACTTAATGAAGGTAATGAGGTTATTTGTTTGGATAATTATTTTACTGGGAGTAAGAAAAATATTATTCACTTATTAAATAATCCTTATTTTGAAATGGTGCGTCATGATGTATGTACTCCATATTTTATTGAAGTAGATGAGATATACAACTTAGCTTGCCCTGCCTCACCCATACATTACCAATACAACCCTATAAAAACAATAAAGACTTCTGTTATGGGAGCCTTGAATATGTTAGGTTTAGCAAAAAGAATACACGCAAGAATTTTGCAGGCTTCCACTTCCGAAGTCTATGGAGACCCTCGAATTCACCCACAAGTAGAGTCGTATTGGGGAAATGTAAATCCAATCGGAGAGAGAAGCTGTTATGATGAAGGTAAACGCTGTGCCGAAACTTTATTTATGGATTATCATAAGCAGAATAATGTTGATATAAAAATTATAAGAATATTTAATACCTACGGACCAAATATGCATCCAAACGATGGAAGAGTGGTGAGTAATTTTATAATACAGGCTTTGCAAAATAAAGATATTACTGTTGCAGGAGATGGTTTGCAAACAAGAAGTTTTCAATATGTTGATGACTTAATAGAAGCCATGATAAGAATGATGCAAACCAAGCAAGGTTTTATTGGTCCTGTAAACGTGGGTAACCCTAACGAATTTACCATTTTAGAATTAGCACAGAAGATTATAGAGCTTACGTCTTCCAAATCAAAGATTAAATTTGTACCACTCCCTTCTGATGACCCTATGCAAAGACAACCTGATATATCTCTTGCGAAAAAGGAACTTTCTTGGCAACCAAAGGTTCAGTTAGAAGAAGGGCTAAAAAGAACAATTGAATATTTTGATATACTACTAAAAGCAACATAAAACTCACTACAATCTAACTAGGAAACTATACCATGGACATGGATTAATGTTAAAATAAGTTGAAATTTTAATTGAAAAATAAATTGTTCTTTTGTTAATCAAAAAAAAATTATTACCTTTGTTGCATTAATAATCATTAAAATTTAAGAACTATGAAAAGATTTTTTAAGAACTATGAAAAGATTTATTTTTATTGCACTTATATGTGCAACAGGATTGATGCTAAACGCTCAAACAACAGTAACATTTAAACCTAATGCCACTATAGGAGAAGATGCTACTCTTTTTATGATGGATGATGGATGTATTCCATTAGGCTGGACTAATACTCCGGCGGATTTGAATTATGGAAATGCACCTGGGCTTTCTATGCTGCGATGGACATATAATGCTAATGAATGCCCTTATGGAAAAACACGTCAATTGTTAAGATTTTCACAATTGAATAACATACCTCAAAATGCTATTATTCTCAGTGCAGTATTAAAATTATATGGAGATCCTACGAGTCAAAATACATGGTTTCCAGGTCATCCTGATAGATTTTTCGAAAATAATGTTGATGTTTATTTGGTTAATTCTCCATGGTCAGAAAACATGGTTACATGGAATACTCAACCTGCAGTAAGTACTAGCCCTATTTTTTCTATTCCTGTATCAACTTCTCAATATAGTTGGAATTATACAAATGGTAATATTACTAATATTATTCAAAATATGGTTTCAGTCCAAAATTATGGTTTTATGTTTAGGCTTCAAAATGAAATTGAAGAATATAGATCAATGTGTTTTGTATCAAGTGATCATTCTAATCCTGCTCTTTGGCCAGAACTAATAATAACTTATGTAGTTTGTGATGCAAACTTTACGTATTGTCTTGATAATACAAATAACCCTTATGATTATACATTTACTTCTTTAAATCCAAATAATCCTTACCATCAATGGACTATTAATGGACAGATTGTATCTTATAATTCTTCTTTTCAATATCATTTACCTCCAGGTATTCATAAAGTATGTTATTTTACAGACATGAAATATGATAAGTGTGAAAAATGTATAGAAATTTGTGTTGCTGAAAATCCAAAATCTGATATTGAATTAAAAGTTGGAGAAACTGTAGAACCTTCTAACTTGCCTATTCAAGGTAGAATACCGGAAGGAGATGTTGTTGGAGAAGAAAGTAATATCATAATATATCCAAATCCAACAAAAAATAATTGGAATTTAAAGATAAATTCTTTAATAGAAGATAGTATAGAAATATCTATTTCTAACATGGAAGGAAATCAAATATATTTAGCAAAACAAACTTTACAAAAGGGAATAAATAATATTATCTTAGGTAATGATTCTTATAACAAAGGAATCTATGTATTAAGTATTAAGGGTGAGGTAATCGACTATTCTCAAAAAATAGTAAAAGAATAGATATTTTAACTCCAAAGCTCTTCTTTCTAAAAAAAGAGAGCTTTGGAGTTAAAATTATATAATTTCTTATTTATAGCATTATATCAGCATACTAAATAAGTATGAAAAATTTGCTAAAGAAGTGTTATACTTGAAAAATTAAAATCTGGAAATACTACAATATACGAACTTTTAGCTATTAAAATATGAGTAACTATAAATATTATGGGGGAGAAAATTTTGGAGTTGTCTCCAAACATAAATTATTGAATTGGGTTAAACCAAATACAAGGATTTTAGAACTTGGAGCAGCAACAGGTTATATGACTAAGTATCTAAAAAATAATTTGAATTGTACTATCACATGCGTTGAATTAAATCCAGAAATGGCTCAGAAAACGACAGAATTTTCTGAAAAAACAATCATTGCTGATTTAGACGATGATTTATGGTGTAACGAAGTTGAGGGTTTATTTGATTATATTATTTTAGCTGATGTATTAGAGCATCTTAGAAAACCAGAAGATACCTTAAGTAAGGCTATTAATTTTTTGAAACATGAGGGTGAATTACTCTTGTCTATTCCTAATATATCTCATAGTGCAGTTATATTTAGCCTTTATGATGGAGATTTTACCTACAACGATTGGGGATTGCTTGATGATACACATATTCATTTTTTTACATGGAAGACATTTGAAAAAATGTTATCAAACCTTAATATGAAATTAGTTGAAGGTGATGTGAAGTTCAAAGCTCCTGCTTGTACAGAGCTTAAAAAGTTTATGATCAAACACCCTTTAATTGCACCCTTTGTTATAATCCGTAAAGATGCTTTTATTTATCAGTTCTATACAAGTTGGAAACGTAAAGGAGTAAGTGCTTCCTCAAAAAAAATGATAAGAAGACCAGCTTTTTTCCTATTTATTAAATTGATTTTAGAGGATGTATCATATTTTTTCTATTCTCTAATGTTTCCAAATAAGAAGTTTAGAAAATAAGGAAATGTCTTAAAGAATATATAAAGCAGTTCAATTTGCTCATTTTAAAATGATGTTATGAATATGAAGAAAATAATAGTTAATTATTTGCAGAGAGGGAAATATGTACTTCCATTATATGAAGATATTGTAAAAATAGCAGAAAATTGTGGATATACACTATATTTACAGCACTTAGATACCTATGATTTTTTTTGTAAGGGGAAGGATAATTTAATTACTAAACTGCATTATAATCTTACGAAAATACCTATTTTTATAAAATCATTAGCACAAATACCAAATAACTCTAAATTACTATTTATTTATCCTCATCCTTTTGGAGTTTTATTACCTCTTTTTTTCTTTTTGCTGCATAAAAAGAAATGTTCTATTACTTTGTTATGTATAGATATAGATTATTTTAGAGGATTGAATAAGTCTTTGCTTAAAGATCTTAATAATCTAAATTCTGCAGATAAACTTATATTGCAAACACCTAATATGCTTGATAGATGTAGAGAAGTGGGTGTAAAGACTCCTGCAGAATTGATTTATTTTTTTGATTTTCTAACTGAAGATATGGCTCCTTTAACCAATGGGAAAGGTGATAATAGAGTTGTTTTTGCAGGTAATTATGATAAGGCTACATTTATTAACCAATTGGAAAAATTAAACTATAAAAAAATTAAATTTTCACTTTATGGGGTTGTAAATAATAATTCATCTATGCCTGATTGGGTTGAATACAGAAAGAGATTTTCTCCCAAAAAAATTAGTGAGGTTCATGGAGACTGGGGGCTTGTTTGGGATGGAAGTAGCTTAGAAAACAATGACGTTAAAAACCAACATGGACAATATTTGAGAATTACGATACCTTCTAAGGCAATATTGTATATTTCTGCTCATTTACCTTTGATTGTATGGAAAGAATCAGGCATTGCTAAGTTTGTAGAAGAAAATCATTTAGGAATAACTATAAATTCATTATACGAAGTAGAAGAAAAGATACTTTTGGTCACAGCAGAAGAAAAGGAATTTATTAGAGAGAATGTTAAATGTTTTGCGGAGAAACTTAGAAATGGAGAAATGCTTACTGCTGTATTGAATAAAAATAATTAGAATAAATAAATGAAAAAGCTATTTCTTTATCTTCTATTACTATATCATAAAATAGAATTTCTATTTCTAAGACTTATTCCCTATAAAACAGAAAATAGCATACTTATAGTAAGATTGGATAATATAGGAGATTTTATTCTTTGGTTGGATAGTGCAAAGGAATATAGAAAGCATTACTCTGAAAAATTAGTACTTCTATGTAATAGGTCTTGTTTTGAAATAGCCAAAAATCTTCCTTATTTTGATGAAATTATACCAGTAAACACCAAAAAATTATTCTCTAATCCATTATATAGAATAAAGTTGTTTTTTAAGTTAAGCAAAAGGAAGTTTCAAAGAGCTATTAATCCCGTTTATTCTCGTGAATACTTCTCGCAAGATGTTACAATAAGAAACATAAAGGCTTTTGAAAAAATAGGATTTGATGGCAACTACACAAATACTTCTTCTGTTTTAAAAGGAGCGGAACTTGATTCTAAAAAAATAGAATCAAAGAATAAAAAATTAAAATCAAAAGCTAATAAATTCTATTCAAGACTTATTTTAGCCCAACCAGAAATAACTATGGAATTAAATAGGAACTCGGAATTTATAAGAGGGCTTTTCCATAATGAATTCCAATCTCAAATTCCAATATTGCCATTTGAAATACCAAAATATAAGGATTTACCAAAAGAAGATTATGTAGTAATATTTTTAGGTGCAAGTAGCTTGAATAGAGTTTGGGAAAGAGAGAAATATGCTTTTATTATTAATAGTTTGAAAGAGGATGTAATTATATGTGGAGGGAAAGGAGAAGAATATATCTTTCAAGAGATAGAAGGGGATGTAGATAAGGATAAAAAAATCCTTAATTTAATTGGACAAACATCAATGTTAGAATTAATTTCTTTAATATCTAATGCAAAATATCTTATTTCAAATGATACATCAGCTTCACATATTTCACCATTAGTTAAGATACCTTCCATAGTCATTTTACCGGGGAATTACTATGGGCGTTTTCATCCATATACTCCTGAGATTATTTCAGAAGAGGATAGAAACTATATTCCTAAGGTTGCAAATTGTTTTATGTCTTGTTATAATTGCTTTAATATTTGCATACATTCTAATGATAAATCAAAAACTTGGCTTTGTGTTTCTAATATAAGGGTGGAGCAGGTTTTAGAAAAGATTGATGAAATAAAAAAAGAACTTGCTTAAAATTATTAGAATATTTATGCCGATTAAGACCTGCTTTTTATAAATCCCATATATTTAGAACAAGCTGCAAAATGCATAAAAATAGATAATGAATATACATTGTTTAAACTTCGTTTTAATTGTTTTCTACGAGGACCAATATAACGAGTAATAATATCTAAATAAAGATTTATAAAACCTTTTCTTTTTCTAACCCAAATTTCAGGATAAAAAGCTAACATAATTTCTCCTACTGAGAAATTAAATCTATGAGAAATCCAATGAACCTTATCTGCTTTTATTAGTTCATACGACATATATGGCATTTCGTAGTTCCATTCTGCACCATGAGTATCTTCGTATGTATTATAAATATGTTCAAATATATCTTTATGATACAAAGGTGAGCAAACAAACACTCCACACTGAACCACCTTATTTAAAGACTCATCATTAATTCCACGTTGAGAGTAGTAAGCATTAGGAGTAAGTGCCTCAATAAAAGGAGTATTATTTTTCTTGCAATACTCAGCACCTCTGTTTATAGCAATTTTGTATATTTCCTCACTCATCAATGAATAAGTTTCAACTGCTCCAACTTTCTCAATAGGCACTCCATCAGATATATCATAGGCATTTGAACTATTTATTATAATATCGGAATCAACCCAAACTATTCTTTCATATTTGCTTGACCAATCTTGAGATAAAATAAGTAATTTTTGCCAAGAAGGAGAGCGTCTTGAAGCCCTCTCCGATTTATCTAAGGGCTCTGTTATTACAATAAGGTCATATCCGAATTTATCGCAATACTCTTGCCAGTTTTTACGACAATATTTGTCAAACATTCTTTCATATTTCCTGCCTATTGCAAGTGTTACAATTGCATTCATAGTTATGATGATTTTTATTTATAAATTGCAAAGGTAAATATAAATTCACTTTGTAGAAAATTTTGATTAATTTATAATCTATGAATTGTAGTAAAATAAAAACATTTTATCTTTGCAATTTTATATGTATAAATCAAATTCAATATGATTAATCCCAAAATATCTATAATAACCGTAACATTCAATGCTGAAAATGTATTGGAAAGAACCCTTAAAAGTATCCAAAGGCAGGAGTATAACAATATTGAATCTATTATTGTTGATGGGGCTTCTAATGATGGGACATTGGAAATAGTGAAAAAATATCCTGATGTTGTAACAAAGTGGATTTCCGAAAAAGATAATGGACTCTATGATGCGATGAACAAAGGCTTGGATTTAGCAACAGGTGATTATGTATGGTTCTTGAACGCAGGAGATACTATTGCTAAAAAAAATATCTTAGATTATTTCTTTGGAGAAGAGTTTACAATGAGAGATATTTATTATGGAGAAACTATGATTGTTGATAAAAAGGGTAAGAGTAGGGGAAACCGCAGGTTAAGAACAAAACAGGATATGACTTGGAAGGATTTTCGTTGGGGTATGCTTGTTTGTCATCAGTCGGTATTGGTCAAAAGAACAATTGCTCCAAAGTATAATCTCAACTATAAGATAGCTGCCGACTATGAGTGGGTATTGGAGTCTTTCAAAAGGGCGAAATTGATACTTGGAACAAAACATAAGGTTTCTTGTTATTTGGAAGGAGGGCTTTCAAGAAAGAATATTTTTAAGGCAAACAAAGAAAGGTTTCAAATAATGAAGAAATACTATGGACTCATCCCTACCATTTGGTATAATTTCCTTATGGTTTTTCGTTTTCTTTATACTTTCGCTAAATTAAGAAGGATTTAGTTTTATTATTTCTTTGTTTTGATTTCCTGAAATCAAATTCTAATAAATTAGAATCAAGAGATAAATTTTTAGAATCAAGAGTTATTTTCTTGAAATCAAGTTTTAATTTTCTGTAATCAAACTTTATTTTTAGTAGTTCTATTTTTTTATTTATCTTTGCAAAAAATAATTTATAAATAAGATAAGAAAATGAAATTACTTGAAAATAAAGTAGCTCTTATTACGGGTGCTTCTCGTGGAATCGGGAAAGCTATTGCTATTAGTTATGCTCAACAAGGGTGCAATATTGCATTTACTGATGTTCGCAGAGATGAAAATATGGAGTTGTGCGAAAAGGAATTAAAAGCTTTTGGTGTGAAAGCCATAGGTTATGCTTCTAATGCTGCTTCGTTTGAAGAGAGTGCAAAATTAGTTGAAGCCGTTGCAACGGAATTTGGAAGAATAGATATATTAGTAAATAATGCTGGTATTACTCGTGATAATCTTTTGATGAGAATGCAAGAAAAAGATTGGGATTTAGTTATGGATATCAATCTAAAAAGCGTTTTCAATCTTACTCATGCGTGCCAAAAGATTATGTTAAAGCAAAGAAGTGGTTCAATTATTAATATGAGTTCAGTTGTTGGCGTAAGTGGTAATGCAGGTCAAAGCAACTATTCAGCTTCTAAGGCTGGTATTATTGGTTTTACTAAGAGTGTGGCACAAGAACTTGGGTCAAGAAATATCCGTTCCAATGCTGTGGCTCCAGGGTTTATTATTACCGATATGACTGCTCAATTACCAGAAGAGGTTCGCAAAGATTGGGAAAAGAAAATTCCTCTTCGCCGTGGTGGTTTGCCAGAGGAAGTGGCTAAGGTATGTGTTTTCTTAGGTAGCGATTTATCAAGCTATGTTTCGGGACAAGTTATTAATGTTTGCGGAGCAATGAATTGTTAAGTAGAATTAAATTTTACTAAAAGATATAATAGTATGACAAATAAAAAATTTGATCCAGCAATGGCAATTAATGCTGTTGCAGAAATTTCAGCAGAAAAAGGGATTAATCCAAGTATTAACGACTCTGCAACATTTTGTTTCCCAGAAGGGCAAACTATGACCGATACTTTCCATGGCGAAACAGAAGGTTATTTTCTTTATTCTCGCCATTGGAATCCTTCAAACCTTTCTTTGAGTAAGGCTTTGGCTGCAATGGAAGGCACAGAGGCAGCATGGGTTACTGCATCGGGTATGGGAGCAATTACTTGTGCTTTATTGCAATGTGTTAAACAAGGCGACCATATAGTTGCTTCAATGACTGTTTATGGAGGTACTTTTGCTTTCCTTAATAATTATGTTCAAAGACTTGGAATTGAAGTTACCTTTGTTGATACTACCAATCTTGAACAGGTAAGAACTGCAATGAAACCTAATACAAAGGTTGTTTATACCGAAACAATGTCTAACCCACTTCTTAGAATATCAAATATTGGTGAGTTAAGAAAGATTGCTGACACCAAAGGAGCAAAGTTAATTGTTGATAATACATTTACCCCAATGATTTTCTCTCCTTATGTTTTAGGAGCTCACATAGTTGTTTACTCTATGACAAAATTTGTTAATGGAAAGAATGATTGTGTTGCTGGTGCAATTTGCGCTGATGGAGAGTTTATTAATTCACTTATAAGCGTTATTGATGGAACTGCAATGCTTTTAGGTCCTGTTTTGGATAGCTATCGTTCAACTTCTATATTAAAAAATCTCTATACATTACATATACGTATGCAGCAACATAGCAAAAATGCAATGTACTTAGCTAAGAGATTTAATGAAATAGGTATTACTGCCAATTACCCAGGCTTAGAGTCGCATAAAGACCATAAATTAATGACAGAGCAAATGAATGCAGGTTTTGGCTATGGAGGTATGATTGCTATTGACTTAACAACTGCTGAAAGAGCTAATAAATTTATGGAAAGAATGCAGGAAATGGGCGTTGGCTTTTTGGCTGTTTCGCTTGGATATTTCCGTACTTTATTCTCTTGCTCTGGTAAATCTACTTCATCAGAGGTGCCAGAAGAAATCCAAAAAGAAATGGGTATGAGCGAAGGTTTGGTTCGTTATTCTGTTGGGCTTGACAACGACATAGAATACACATTCAGTCAAATTGAGTCTGCACTTAGAGAATTGAAATACATATAATGATAAACTAAAAATCATATAATCTATCCCTATTTATTTGTTCTAATGAATAGGGATAGTTTTATTTATACCAAGGGCTAAAAATTTATGTTATTAGTTTGCGATAGCGGTTCTACCAAAGCCGACTGGTGTTTGGTAGATAACAAAAACAATAAGCAATTCTTCTCAACTTGTGGTATGAATCCATATAACATATCTCAAGAAGCGATCTCTCAAGAAATAGAATCTGTTTTAATTTCAAACATTAATCCAAAAGATGTTAAGGTATTAAAATTTTATGGTGCAGGTTGCTCATCAGAGGTTAAAAAGAATGAACTTAAAGATGTCTTTTCCCAATACTTTACTAATGCAGAGATAGAAATAGAACACGATTTGCTTGGAGCCGCCAGAGCTTTATGTGGGCAAGAGAAAGGACTTTGTGCTATCTTAGGCACAGGCTCTAATTCTTGTTTGTATGACGGAAAAGATATAATTAATAACGTTCCTTCATTAGGCTATGTACTATGTGATGAAGGTGCAGGTACAAACATTGGCAAAATAATTTTGAGGGATTATTTAAGACATCTTTTGCCAGAGAGTTTAAGTAAGGAGTTTTCTGCTTTGTATCCAGGTGATGAGGCTTATTTTCTTAATAGACTTTATAAGGGAGCCGTTCCAAATTATTTTTTAGCTTCGTTTGCCAAATTTGTAATTGAAAGAAAGGAAGATGATTATTGTAGGGGCATAATAAAAGATGCCTTTGTTTCTTTTTTTGAAAATCAAATAAAATTATATTCTCATTACAATAAATATCTAATTAATATTGTTGGAAGTGTTGGTTATATGTGTAGAGATATTTTTGAGGAAGTTGCTCTTGAATATGGCTTAAAAACAGGTAAGTTTATAAAAGCTCCTCTAAATGATTTAGTAGATTTTCATTTAAAAATGAGTTAAAAAATCCTATTATTGATAAAATATTTGTATTTTCGCAGTTAGTTTGTGAAATCATTCTAAAACTAAATTTTAATTTATATGAATAAAGTAGATGTTTTACTCGGCTTACAATGGGGAGATGAAGGAAAGGGTAAAATTGTAGATGTACTAACTCCCAATTATGATATTATAGCACGCTTTCAAGGAGGACCAAATGCTGGACATACTTTGGAATTTAAAGGTATTAAGCATGTCCTAAATATAATACCTTCTGGAATTTTTCACATAGACAAACAAAATATTATAGGTAATGGAGTTTTAATTGAACCTCTAATCTTTGAAAGAGAGATTAAAGGATTAAGACAAAAGGGTTTAACTCCTACAAAGAACTTATTCCTTTCTAAAAAAGCTCATTTAATTATCCCTACTCATAGGATGTTAGATATGGCTAACGAATTGTCAAAAGGAGAACAAAAGATAGGCTCAACACTTAAAGGAATAGGACCTACATATACCGATAAAATAGCACGATTAGGTCTTAGGGTTGGAGATGTTTTAAGTGAGGATTGGTTAGATAAATATAATACCTTAAAGAAAGACCATCTTAGAATATTAAACTCTTTTAATTGTGATTTTAGCTCTTTTGAAATAGACAATCTTTCTTTTGATAAGTATGAAGAAAATTGGCTTCAATCCATTGAAACTCTCAAAGAATTTACATTTATTGATAGTGAGTATTTCTTAAATGAAGCATTAAAAAATGGAAAAAAGATACTTGCAGAAGGAGCACAAGGTTCAATGTTAGATATTGATTTTGGTTCTTATCCTTTTGTTACTTCTTCCAATACTATTACAGCAGGCGTATGCTCAGGTTTAGGAATAGCTCCTTCAAATATAGGAAGAGTATTTGGTCTTTGCAAAGCTTATTGTACAAGAGTAGGAAGCGGACCTTTCCCAACAGAATTATTTGATGAGGTAGGGGATAAGCTTAGAGAGGTAGGAAGAGAATTTGGTTCAACAACAGGTCGCCCTCGTCGTTGTGGTTGGATTGACATTCCTGCTTTAAACTATGCTTGTATGCTAAATGGAGTAACCGATTTGGCAATAATGAAAGTAGATGTTTTAAATGAGTTTGAAACCATAAAGATGTGTGAAAAGTATAGTATAGATGGAAATCAAACAATTCAAATCCCATATAGTCTTTCTGAGAATATAAAACCTATTCTCAAAGAATATAAAGGTTGGAATAGTAACCTAAAAGGCATATTGTCGTATAACAATTTGCCAGAAGAATTAAAGCATTACGTAGAATCAATTGAAAAAATAACAGGAGTAAGAGTTGCTATTATATCAACCAGTCCTGATAGAGAAGACACAATATTTAAAGAAAAGATATAAATATAATCTATAATAACATTATGAGAAAGATTTTATTAATAATAGTTTTGTTATCTTGCGTTTTATCAACACAAGCTCAAAAGTTAAGGCTTTCAGATATTCCCCAAGAAGTAAGAATGGGGCTTGAAAATACTTATACAGACTATAAACTATTAGGTTGGTTTTTTGAAACCGGACAATATGTTGCAGAGATTGACATAGACAATAGAACAGGAAGAGTTTTCCTAACAGCAAATGGTAATTGGCAGTTTACAATTTTCAATGTAGCAGAGCAAGAGCTTCCAACATTGGTTGCGAATTATTTTATTAATAATTATCCAGGTTATAGAATAAAAAAGTCAGAGTATGTAGAGGATTATGGTGGAGATAACTATTATCGTCTTGTTATTTCAATGAAAGGTATTGGTCAAACAGAGTATGAAATGATATTTGATACAAGAGGGAAAATGATAAAAACAAATGCACCTGACCCTGACTACGTAAAGAAAGACTATATTGCTCGTTTAAATCCAGAAGACATAGAACGCCAACAAAAGAAAATGGCAGATAGAACTGCATTACCAGGAACAGGTCTTGAAATAGGAGATGAAAACTATGTGAAGGCAAATAAAGACCCTCAAAGTAGCGGAAAGAGAGGTAGAAAGGTAGATATAGAAGCCCCTGAGGCAATAGAAACTCCTAAAATTCCAGAGTTGGTAACCAAAGCTTTTGAAAAGAAATATCCAAGAATAGAAGTTGATGAGTGGAAGATGGAAGACACTTGCTATAATGCCCATTTCCAAAATCGTCAAGGCACAAATCTCAAAACCTTATTTAAACCCGATGGTTCAGTAGTTAGCGTTACAACAGAAGTAAGTAAAGAACGTTATCCTCGCTTAATTCTTTCCGATTTAGAACAGCGTTATCCTAAAGCAAAAATATCTCTTATCCAAAGGACAGACTACGATGCAAAGTATAAGAGAACAATAACCGAAAGAAAGCTTGAACAATTCTTTTATGTTGAATTGACTGAAAAGATAAGAGGAAGAAAAGATGTCAAAACCATAAAACTACTTTACGATAAATCATTCAAATATCAAGGTTTAGCAGGCTCAGGAGACGATTACGAAGAAGACGATGAATAATGAAAAGTAAGGTTATATTTGTTTTTATATCCTTCTTAATAATTTTCCCAAATGCTTTCTCTCAAAAAAAGATAAACTACAAGGCTTCTTGGAGTGAAACTTTTCCTGCTTATCCTGATGAGATTTTTATGAAGGAAGAGGTAGAGTTTGAACACGAAGGAATGAAGATGTATTGCGATTCGGCAATCTTCAATGAAAAAGAAAATCGTTTTAGAGCATTTAAGAATATCCACATTGTCCAACAAGACACCTTTCACGTGTGGGGTGATGAACTCTATTACGAAGGAGCAAGCAAGATAGCAGAAATGTTCGGAGATAAGGTTGTAATGCAAGACAATAATATCACAATCAACACAACTTATCTTATCTTAGAAAGAGTTCCCAATACAATTAGCTATACTCGTTGGGCAGATATATACGACAACGAATCAACTTTAAGAAGTAAGGCTGCAACCTACTATATGTCCACAAATGAAATCCTCTTTCTAAATAATGTGGACATAAACTCTAAGACAACAAAGGTCTTTTCAGATACAATGACCTATAACACCAAAACAGATATTGCAACCTTCTATGGTGCAACCAATATAATTTCAGAAGATAGTACATATATATATACAGAAAAAGGATTTTACAATACCAAAACCGAAGAGTCGGCATCCTATAAGGAATCTCAAATGATAAATAAAGCAAGACTTCTTCAAGCCGATACTCTTTTCTATAACCCAGCAACAAAGATAGGAGAAGGATTAAGAAATGTATATTTTGAAGACACAACCCAGCAAGTAATAATTACAGGACATAAAGCATACATAAACAATAGAGATACTCTTGCCTACACCTATCTAACTCAAAAAGCACTCCTAAGACAAATAGATAAAACAGACACCTTATTCCTTCATGCCGATACCCTTTGGGTAAATCACGACACCGCAATGAACGTAGAAGACGTTTATGCTTATCAATATGCAAAGTTTTACAGAGAAGACCTCCAAGGAGCTGCTGATACCATGCACTTTCATATGAAAGACTCCCTTTTAACAATGCTTAATGAACCAATAATGTGGTCGGAAGAAAGCCAAATAACAGCCGATTCAATAATAATATCAATAGGTAAGAAGTATATCTATACCATAGAAATGTTTCCCAAAGCTTTTTTAATTCAAGACGCAGATACCCTTTCGGATGATAGATTCAATCAGATTTATGGAAAGAGAATGAAAGGTTTTTTTGATAAGAACAAGCTCTATTTGGTGGAAGTTTATGGTAATGCTCAATCCATATATTATATATGGGAAGAAGAAAAAGGCAAATCCCCAAAACTACTTGGAGTAAATATAGGAACGGGCTCCCAAATGAGAATATATATATCAAGAAATAAGATTAATAAAATTACAACTATATCCGACCCAAGTTTTTTTACCGATGACGAGGATAAAATCTCAGAAGAAGAAAAAAGATTGAAAGGGTTCAGTTGGCGAATAAAAGAAAGACCAAATAAACCAGAAGATATATTTATCCGAAGATGACAAAGTGTCAGAGTATAACGTAATAGGAATAGAAATTGAATAGGAGGTAATAGAATGTTAAAAAGAAAAAAGAAAATGCAGGCAAAAGACATAGAAAATCAAGAAGAAAACCTACAAGAAGCATCAAATACTACTGATGAAAACCTTGATAAAGAACAAACCAAAGACAACAAAGAGCAAACCGAAACAGATAAAATAGAGGACTTAGGCAATAAGTTGGAAGAGATTAATGATAAGTATTTAAGATTATATTCCGACTTTGAGAACTTCCGCAAAAGAACAGCCAAAGACAAGGTAGATATGATTAAATTCGCCTCCCAAGAAACAATCAAAGATTTGCTCCCAATTGTTGATGACTACGAAAGAGCACTTGAAGATTTCAATAGCCAAGAGCAAATCCCTCAAACCTCCAAAGAAGGTTTAGAACTTATCTACAATAAGCTAATGACCACATTAAAACAAAAAGGAGTAGAGCCAATAATAGCAAAGGGAGAACAATTTGATGAAAACCTACATGAAGCAATTTCTCAATTCCCTGCAACCGATGAGGCTCAAAAAGGAATAATTATAGAAGAAGTTCTAAAAGGCTACAAAATGTACGATAGGGTTATAAGATTCTCTAAGGTCGTAGTAGCGATATAACAAACACAATTAAAATGGCATCAAAGAGAGATTATTACGAAATATTAGGGGTAGGTAAAACCGCCACAGACGATGAATTGAAAAAAGCTTATCGTAAGTTGGCACTAAAATATCATCCAGATAGAAATCCAAACGACAAAACCGCCGAAGAGAAATTTAAAGAGGCTGCGGAGGCTTACGAAGTATTATCCAATAAAGAAAAAAGAGAAAGATACGACCAATTCGGACACGCAGGAGTAGATGGACAAGGCTTTGGTGGAGGTGGCCAAGGTATGAATATGGATGATATATTCAGTATGTTTGGAGATATTTTCGGAGGAAGAGGAGGTTTTAGTGGTTTTAGTGGCTTTGGAGGTTTTGGTTCAGAACGCTCACGAGCAGGTTCAAGAGTAAATAAAGGAAGTTCATTAAGAATAAAAGTAAAGCTATCCCTTGAAGATATAGAAAAGGGAGTAGAGAAAAAAATAAAAGTAAATAAATACGTATCTTGTAAAACCTGTCATGGTTCAGGAGCAAAAGAAGGCTCCGAGTCCACAACCTGTTCTCAATGTAAAGGTTCCGGATATATCACACAAGTACAAAGAACCATATTGGGTAATATGCAAACCCAATCAATCTGTCCAACATGTCAAGGAGAAGGAAAAATCATTAAAGATAAGTGTTCTGCTTGTCATGGTCAGGGAATAGTTAAAGACGAAGATGTGATAACAATTAATATCCCAGCAGGAGTAAGCGATGGAATGCAAATATCTTTCTCAGGCTTAGGCAATGCAGGAGCAAGAAATGGAGTCAATGGAGATTTAATAGTATTGATAGAAGAACTCCCTCACGAAGAATTTGAAAGAGACGGAAACAATATCTGTCATCAAACATATATCACAATATCTGAGGCAATACTTGGTACCTCAATAGAAGTTCCAACCCTATCGGGACAAGCTAAGTTTAAAATAGAGCAGGGAATGACCTCTGGCAAGGTCTATCGTTTGAGAGGCAAAGGACTACCTGATGTTAATGGGTATGGAAAAGGAGACCTTCTCGTAAGAGTAGATGTTTGGGTACCTAAATCCTATTCAAAGGAAGAGAAGAAAATGCTTGAAACCCTTCAAAAGTCAGAAAACTTCAAGCCAAAGCCAACTGCCAAAGACAAAAGCTTCTTTGACAAAATGAAGAATATGTTCTCTTAAAATAGAATTTAGTTTTAAAGAAACTATAATTAAGCTCTAATAAATTATAATCAAGTTTCAAGAAATTAAAATCAAATAAGAATTTTGCAACCTGCAAGGTTACAATCTGCATCCTTGCAGGTTGTAACCGTAACCCCTAAGGTTGCATAATGCAACCCCTAAGGTTACAAAATTTAAACCTTGTTTCAATAAACTATTACTTGATTTCGGAGTAATATTTCCTCTTTATTTACAAACCACACCCTATATATGCCATATTATATGCTTTTTTTGAGGTTTTATGGTTAATAATGCTTCGCATGTTTTGGTTTGAAAGCTTTTGGTTTTGTGCTGAAAGGTTGAAAGTTTAAGGGGTAATAGGGATGATATTTGGGTTTAATTTTGTAGTTTTGTAGTTTGAAGATTGAAAAAAGAAGAGATTTGGTGCAAAAGATTGATTTCCTATCGCATAATGCGATACCATCAATAAATATAATGTATTAAAAAAAATAATAATTTTATGAAGATAAAAGAAGTAAAAATTAAGGACTTTAAGCGATTTACAGATTTAGAAATTAAAGATATTCCAGAATCGGCTAAATTAGTTGTTCTTGTTGGACCTAATGGAAGTGGAAAAACATCTTTATTTGAAGCTTTCTTCCATTGGTATAGATGGAGTGGTTTTGGTAATATAGGAAGTCAAGATTATTATTGGAAGAAAACTACGCAAATACTTGAAGGTGCTAAATGGGATTTTTCAAATACTGTTGAAATAATAAATCATGAAAATACCCATTATAATGATTATAACAATCCTAATCTTAAGGGGAAATTTTATTTTAGAACAGCATATAGAAATGAGCCAGATTTTACAACAAATCAATTAAATAGGCAGTCAGATCCTACTCAAAATATAAAATTCAATACATTAATGGAAAATGATATTAGTGTATCTGAAAATTATCAAAGGCTAATATCATTAACTCTTTCTAATGTTTATGATGATTCAAAAAACGATATTACAGTTCAAGAATTGAGAGAAGAATTAATTGGGAAAATTAGAAATTCAATAAAAAATGTTTTTGAAGATTTGGAATTTAGCAATATAGGAAAAGTATTAACTAATGGAAGTTTCTATTTTACAAAGGGGCTTTCTAGAAATTTCCATTACAAAAATTTATCAGCAGGCGAAAAGTCAGCTTTTGATTTAATTTTAGATATTATCATAAAATCAGAATATTATAATGAGGCTGTTTTTTGTATTGATGAACCTGAATCGCACATGCATACTTCATTGCAAGCAAAATTATTGTCTGAAATCTATAATTTGACGCCTGATAATTCTCAGTTATGGATTTCAACTCATTCTATTGGCATGTTGAAAGAAGCAAAAATACTTGAAGAGGCAAATCCAGGAAGTGTTGTTTTTTTTAGATTTTGGAAATAGAGATTTTGATTCTCCTGTTACGATAACTCCCTCTAAATTGGATTTAACTATCTGGAATAGATTTATGGAACTTGCTTTTGGAGAGTTCTCAAACTTAATTGCTCCAGAGAAAATTGTATTTTGTGAAGGGACAACAAAAGGGAGAACAATTAAGAATTTTGATTCTGTAATTTATTCAAAACTTTTCTTAAATAAATATCCTACAACATCTTTTGTATCTTTAGGTTCATGCTCTGAAATAGAAAAAGAGGATAATATTAGTTTTAAAATTATTAGTGAGTTATTAAAAAATTCAGAGCAAATAAAATTAATTGATAGGGATAATAAAAGTGATGAAGAAGTAAAAGAGTGTAAAGATAAAGGTATTAGAGTTCTTGAAAGAAGACATTTAGAATGTTATTTGTTAGATGATAAGATTATAAGAAAACTATGTGTGAGAGAGAATAAGGAAGGCAAGATTGATGAATGTTTGCAAGCTAAGAATAAAGCTATAGAAGACAGTGTTTCAAGGGGAAATCCTCATGATGATATTAAATCAGCATCTGGAACTATTTATACTGAATTAAAAAGAATTTTAGATCTAAATAAATGTGGAAGCAATACTTGTTCTTTTTTAAGAGATACAATATCTCCTTTGATAACAGAAGAAACTGAAATTTATCAGACGTTAGAGAGAGAAATTTTTAATTAATAATTTTTGGCTGAGATTGAAAAATATGAGGGTTCGGAAGGATTGCAGAGGTTAAATAACTTCGTTATCTTTAAAACTGAGGACGGAAAGGTAAATATTGATGTTTATTTTAAGGATGAAACTCTTTGGCACACTCAAAAGGCTATTGCTATTCTTTTTGAAAAGGGAAGAAGTACAATTACAGAACATCTAAGTAAAATATTTGAGGAAGGTGAGTTAGATGAAAATATGGTATGTCGGAATTTCCGACTAACCACTCAACATGGTGTTATTGAGGGAAAAACGCAGGAAAAGTTAATGATTAGTGGTTAATATAGAAAAATATTTGTATTTTTATTAAATTTGTTGATTATAAAAAGATGATATTATGAAGAAAAATTATTTGGTTGTTGTAATTATTGGCGTTATCGTCTTGGTGGCAGTTCTTACAAATCCGTCTGAGGATAGGCATAGGGAGGCTATGAAGAGCAGACTTAATGCTCATATGCAAAAAACTATTAAGCAAAGATTGGGCGAGGATGCTAATGGGCTTGAGGGGTCGGCTCAGGCTTTGGGTGCAATTTTGGGGGGTAGTGTTGTGAGTGGGCTGGTGGAGAATGTGGTGAGCTCGGATAATTATGTTTTGTTTTCTACCACCAAAATGACTTGGGAGGGAGAGAGTAAGGTTGTGGGGGTGGGTGCTTTTGGGAATGTTTTTATTTCCAATAAGATTGATAAAGCCTTAGATGAAGAGTTTATGAAGATTGGGCAGTAAAGGAAGTTTTTTTTAATATGACTATAAATTATTTTCTTTTAATAGATATAGTATTTAGTTATTATGAAAAACTTTATCATAATATCATCAAATTCTTTTTCATCTTAACCTTTGATTAATCAGTTTCTTAACAAAAACGATTAAAAAAAATCGACAAAAAAGTCACAAAATATTTTGTATTAATAAAAATAGTTGTACTTTTGCACTCCGATTTACGCATATAATAATGTTTTGGAAAGAGGTGGGGGTATATGATGTAAATTAGGCTTTGTTCATTGAATACATAGGAAACCAAAGGTAGCGAAAATAAGTTACGATATGATATTATGTTATATTAGTAATTTGAAACAGAGTTTAGGACACTATTCTTAAGAATTTATACAATGAAGAGTTTGATCCTGGCTCAGGATGAACGCTAGCGGCAGGCTTAACAC
>ENA-UOOK01001487-UOOK01001487.1-fermentation-metagenome-genome-assembly--contig:-NODE-1487-length-30798-cov-4.018476_pt1 | contig 30798 bp, 25 predicted proteins | sample MGYA00245777_ERZ724023 | MGnify/ENA primary metagenome ERZ724023 (study PRJEB28704, sample SAMN03018312) | fermentation metagenome | biome: anthropogenic terrestrial biome; feature: soil; material...
ATTTTAGTTTCGCTAATATTTTGATATGCTTCAGTTAAAACCTCGTCATCGCTATATACTTCCCATTGATTTCCATTTTGAGCTGCATACATAAATTTATCATTTTGCATAAAGCCCATTGGTTTTATACCATCATAAAGGTGACTTTCTTTTCCGTTAATATTCATAACATAGCTATTTCCACGATTGCTTACATAAGCATATTTGTTTCCACGTTGATTAATAAAAAACTCACCAACTCTTTTATTTAAAATGATTTTATTATTATTCATGTATAAATATTCTTGATTGGATTCAGTATATGAATATGCTAGCTTATCTCCAATTCTACTAAATTTAATATCTCCTACTTCATAAGCATTAATTGAAATTTTATCATCGTTTGTAACGACATTCCATCCACTATTCATTCTTGCAAAATAGGCATATTTTTCGCCGCTTGGAGAAAAAGTCAACTTTTCAGCATCGATATATGATTCAGATTCTTCTCCATTTATCCATACTCGAAATTGTCCAGTGAATGGTGCGGTAATTGCCCACCAATTGCGGGTGGAATCAATTCCAAAATCAACAAGAGGTACAGAACCATCTAATATGACTTTTTCAATCTTATCTTTGCTATATAATCTTATTGAAGAAATAGCAATTAGCACAATCGATATTATGATAATATTTTTTTTCATTATTTATTCATCTTCCTTTTTTTCTTTATATATGTATAATTTTTCGTTTTGTTTCACCATTCCATAAGTTTCTCTAGCTATTCTTTCAATTTCAGTAGTATCAAATTTTAATTTGTTGATTCTCGTATTTAAAGAATCATACATTATATCTTCTTTTATGATTTTGGCTTTTACTTCTTTTTTGGTGAAATAATTTTTAATCATTACAATTAGTCCATAATCTGAAAAAATAAAATTAATTAACAAGATACCTCCCGCACCATATATAAGTATTTTGCGAAAGTTTTTATTTAAAAAATCAATACTTTTTTCAATATATCTTGATATTTTCTTAATTATTTTCATTTTTTCCAGTTTAGAAAAAAAAACAAACAATTCTTATAAAAAAAGTACAGAGTCATTTTTATCAAACAAACTCTGTACTTTAGAATTTATTTAAAAAGCTATAAATTAAAATTTTCTTAAAACATTTAGTAAAGCATCGATTTCTTCTTTAGTGCGAAGTTCAGTAACTGCTATCAAGAGACCTTGTTTGCAATTTTTAAATCGAGATGTATCTACACCAGCTAAAATTCCTTCTTTCAGTGCTGCTTCAGTAATTTCTTTTGCAGGGACAGGTGTTTTCACTAAAAATTCTTTAAAGAAAGGTTTATCATTTAATAAGCTGTAGCCTTTAATTTTCTTAATTTCATTAGCTAAATAATGAGCTTTTTGGAATGACTGTTCTGCTACTTCTTTAATTCCTTCTTTACCCATTGTAGCCATATATACAGTAGCAGCGAGCATATATAGTCCTTGGTTCGAGCAAATATTAGATGTAGCTTTTTCTCTTTTTATTTGCTGTTCTCTAGTTTGGAGAGTTAAAACAAAACCGCGTTTTCCTTCAGTATCTTCTGTTACGCCGCTTATTCTGCCGGGTATTTTTCTTAATAAATCCATAGTAGTAGCAAAAATGCCTAAATATGGACCACCGAAACTCATAGGAATTCCTAATGATTGCCCTTCGCCAACTACAATATCTGCTTTATATTTATTAGGTGATTCTAAAATACCCAATGAAATAGGATCAACAATTGCAATATATAGACTAGAATTTTCGTGAGCAATTTTTTCAATTTCAAATACATTTTCTAAATTACCATAAGGATTTGGATGCTGAACAATTACTGCTGCAGTATCTTTAGTTACTGTTTTTTTAAGTAATTCTATATCGCATAAACCTTCATCATTTTCAATATAATCAAATTTAAAATTTTTACCAACGCATTCAGATTCCATTACGATACGATAATTAGGATTCATAGAGCCAGCAATTACGAAATGTGTCTTTTTATTATGTGCATTAGCTAAATAGCAAGATTCAGCAATTGCAGTACCAGCATCATACATAGATGCGTTTGATACATCCATTCCAGTCAAAGCACAAATCATAGATTGAAATTCATACATTGCTTGCAGAGTACCTTGAGATACTTCAGCTTGATATGGTGTATATGCTGTCTTGAAGGCAGGATTATCTATAATTGCATTCACCAAAGAAGGTATATAATGATTATATGCTCCTCCTCCATTAAAGCAAACATATTTATCTGCTGAATTATTCATTTTTGCATATGAATCAATCATTTTAATTGCTTCCATTTCAGAAAGAGCTGGAGGCAAATCTAATTCTTTTTTTAATCTTACTTGCTCAGGGATTATTTTTATTAAATCCTCAACTGAATTTACTCCAATTTTTTTGAGCATTTCATTTATATCTTGTTCTGTATGTGGAACGAAATTCATTATATCTCCGAAATTTCTATATGTATTGTTTAATTATTCTTTTGTTAAATTTTACTATTTTATTTCTAACTATTATTTTAAATATTTAGTTATGCAAATTACAACTATTTTAAGAAAAATTCAAATATTATAAATAAATAAATGTCATTTTTTAAATGAAATTATTTTAATTACTATTATTGATAATAAAAAGAAGAAAAACTACATATAACAAAGAGAATATAAAAAATGAAATTATATTCAATACCATACAAAAAATACCTTATTAAAATAATAGAATCTAATGATGTTCAAAAAAAACTTAATACCAATTTATTACTAAATAGTGTATTTTTATTGTTATCAATGATAAAATTACTACCAAATTTAATATCATAAGATAAATCTCGGCACTCTACAAAATGAAAAGTCCTGTAATTCGATATTTACAGGACTTTTATTATTAAAATATATGAATTTTATTCTTTAACTAATTTAATAAAATTATTAGTGTTGTTTCCTATCAAATTGACTAAATATACTCCAGAAGGATAATTAGTTAAGTCAATTTTTATATCTTTATTATTTGAGAAAAATTTATTTTGCGTAAATAATAAATTTCCGTCCATAGATAATACATTAAAATAATCGAACTGATAATCATCTAATACTTGAATATAGAAAATATCCTTAGATGGATTAGGAAAAACTGATACGCTTGCAAATTCAATTGGACTATCTACACTATTAACTAATGGATTAAATACGATGTATTGAGGAATTATTTGTTCAGTATTACCTACATTATCAACTCCAAGAGCATAAAATCGATAGTTAATATTTTTATTTTGTTCTATTGGATATTTAATATGATTTAAATTCTCACCTACGAAGGAATAGTTTTGTCCCTCATCTGTAGAGACATAGAATAATTGATGTCGTACTCCAGAACCTTTTTCGTTATCATTAGAATTACAATAAACCGTAACAGAATCTTCACCTTTAATATATTTAAAAGATTGCATTGATGTGGTTGGTTCGATTTGATCTATTACATTTACCCAAGTATTTGTTACAATTGCTGGGTTTTTATCAAAAACTATGGTAGCTTTGTTTTCAACTCTGGTACCTGTTACTCTATGTTCTGGTTTTAGTTCTACTGAGAAACTTACATATCCTTCACCTTCAGGAGGAGTCATATTTGGTGGAAGTTCAATACCTTCAATTTCCCATATAAGTTTATTATCTATAATATTTGTTTTCCAATAGTAATTATCACCTTGATGGCTTGTAGATTCGAATTTAACAGTACTTACATCAAATACTTCTGAGAGTGCATCTTCAATATAAATTCTATAAGCAGGAGCGGTAGCTTCTTTCTTATTTTCAAAATTAATTATATAATGTAACCTTTTTGCATTGTAAATATAATTATTATCTCCATATCCTACAAAACCTAATTTTTCATTAGGATCCCAAGACGCTACAACTTTATCAGCGGCAAATTTTCCATCAGCTACTGCAATATTTTTTTGTGATTTGTCTTCCTTTATTAATCCAGTTTCTTTATAAAACCAATAATATAACCTCCGGCGGAAAGAACTACCCACGTAAGAAACTGTTTCAAGTGCATCACCAATTTTATAAGCGACTGCAGTTACAGGATTTAAAGAAAGTGCTTTCTCTGCTCCTTTTTTGATTAATGATTTCGTAGCATAGACACCAATCCCGTCTTTTTGTTTAGTCATTCCTAATTCTTCTACTGTTAGATTCAAAGCATTTGCATATAATTTAGCTTCATTAGCATCTAAATCTACTTTTTCATTTACCTTATCACATACATAATCTTTAATTTTATCACTTGCTACTGTTACTACTACTCCGACAATCAAAGCAGTCCCTATAAATTGTAATTCATCTGTTTCTTTCAGTTGAGTTTCACATTGATCTTTTATTTTTCCATTAGAGTTAGCTACTCCTTCCACATAGACTTTAAAGGTATATGTTTCAAAAGGATCTAAATATGGAACAAAGAAACTCTGTACTGAATCTTTTGCTTTACCAACATCTTCTGGTTTTAATACAATATCTCCATTGTTGCTCGGAATTACTGCTTTTGAGAATATAATGTCAGTCGTGAAAGCTATAGTAGTGACAAACGCATCAGTGCGTTGATTGCTAATATTCTCTAAAGATACTGTGTAGCAAGTAGGCACACCTCTACGAATCGATTTACTTCCATTGACATTACAACGAATAGGAGAACCTGCTAAATGAGTTAGCAACCCATATTTTAAACTATATCCACCATAGCCACTCCATCTTGTTAGCTCGATATAGTATGTACCTTTTGCTAAATCTGAAATAATTAAAACTTCGTCTTTACTAACTTTATCCCCCAAATGTTTATAACTTCTTTGAGTAAGTTTATCTTGGTTATCCTTAGTATATAACTTAATAGAGTTCATTTTTAAAGTCTCTTCTGTATTTATGGTGAATACAGCCTCGCCATCCTCTGTTACTTCTATCTTATACCAAAACGTATCTCCGCTTTCTTTTGTATAAGAATAATTTTTAGTTTCTCCTTTTAAAATTAATTCAGAAGTTTCCGATGTGGTGCCTGGTGATGCAATTAAAGAAATTGTCCCTAATAATATTAGTAGCATTGTAATAATATAGCTCATAAAGCTATTATTATTTCTAGCAATCATTACAATATCTCCTATAAAATGATATGAATATAATTTTTGATTTAATCAACTCACAACTAAAGCTGTGATTTGATTTTTTAATTTCTGTTTCTTAAACATATATCTGACCTATTTGATTTCCCAATATTACTGACGTTATTTATAAAATATTTATAAAATATTGAATAATATTTTTTTTATTTAGTTAAATCTGGATTTAAATTATTCTTATTCCTTGATTCTGTTTCTAATCTTTTTTTATAATCTTTTAATTTCTGGCTAACTTCATTATCAAAAGTAGCAATAATTTGGGCAGCTAATATACCAGCATTTTTACCGGCACCGATTGCAACTGTAGCGGTAGGTACTCCGGCGGGCATCTGTACAATAGATAAAAGTGAATCGATCCCGCTTAGCATTTTAGACTGAATTGGCACTCCGATTACTGGTAAAATAGATGTAGCAGAGATCATTCCAGGTAAATGTGCAGCTCCCCCAGCACCTGCTATTATTACTTTTAAACCTCTATCGGCTGCATTTTTGCCATATTCTATCATATCAAATGGTGTGCGATGAGCAGAAACTACTTTCATTTCATAAGATATTCCAAATTCATTTAGCATATTTGCTGCATCTTTCATTGTAGGTAAATCAGAATCGCTCCCCATAATTATTCCTACTTTTGCTATTTTTTCTGCCATAATAATTCCTTTAAATTTATATTTTCACACTATTTAATAATCAATGTGCAAAAATACATATTTTATTTTAAATTAACTAATTTAATTATAAATGTCTGAATGATCATAAAAAAAAGCTCTATAAACTAATATAGAGCCTTTTTTTATTTAATGTCAATTATTGCAAATTTACTTTTGAATAATAAAGTTTCCGGAATTAATTACTTTGCCATTATTTAGAATTGTAAAATAATAACTTCCATTTGAATAATTTGATGTAACGACACTATAATTACTTCCATTAAAAGTATCAGAAAATACTGGTGTACCTAATTCATTATAAAGGATAATTTTATTGTCGCTTGTATTATCATTTAGATTGATATTAATAAAATCTTTAGCAGGATTAGGAAATGCACTTGAAGTATTTTTCCAGACCTGAACGGAACCAGTTTTCGAAATAATAAATGTAACGCTATAAGTAATCTTCTCTTCTACATTCTTTGCATTAAATACACTTACATCAAAAATGGAAGTACCTTCTACAGGGTCAGAAATAAAATCATTTAATAGCGCAATATCAAAAACACGATTAACTTCTGTATCATTTGGCTTTATTGTGAAAGTACCTGTAGTAAATGTATTTAATTGTGGAGGATAGCATATACCGGGAATGCAAATTTGAAATCTTGCACTTGAATTCATCTGAATTGGGACAAATTCAATTTTAACATCAAGATCGGCTCCTGATGTATTGATAATATAACTAAAAGCTTTTAAATCGATATCATTTATAGTGCCTTCAACTAATTTTTGGCTTTTAGTATCAATTTCAAAACTTTGAGAAAAAACTCTATTTATTCCTAATAATAATATTGCCGATAATATTATAAATTGTAACTTTTTTTGCATAATTGCGTCCTTATGATTGTAAATAAATTTCTATTATATATTACAATAGATGCTTTAAATTGTAAATAAGTTACAAAAATATAAATAAAATTTTAATAATAAGGCAAAAAAATGAAAATGATGAAAAAAAACTTAGTACTTTTAATTTCTGCTATAGCATTATTCTCTTTCTTTAATTTAAATGCTGAAGAAAACAATTTAAAACAAATTGCAAATGCTAAAGTTAAAAATCTTAAAGGCGAAGTAGTAAATACGGAAAATTTCTCCAATGAAGGGAAACCTTATATCGTTACATTTTGGGCTACTTGGTGCAAACCATGCATTTCTGAGATGAAAGCTATAAGCGAAGTTTATACGGATTGGCAAGAAGAAACTGGTGTGAAAATATTTGCTGTATCAATTGATGACACAAAAAGCTCTAAAAATGTAGCTCCTTTTGTAAAAGGTCGCAAAATCCCATTTGATGTCTACTTAGACGAAAATAGTGATTTCAAACGTGCTATGAATGTTAATAACCCTCCTCATACTTTCCTATTTAATGGAAAAGGTGAAATTGTTTGGCAACATAATGGTTACGCTCCTGGTGACGAAGAAGTCCTTTTCGAACAAGTTAAAAAATTAACTCAAGAATAAATTTCTTTATTAATATAAAATAATATTTAAAAATTAAGAGATTGTCATAAGTTTTATGGCAATCTCTTTTTTCATTTTAATAAAAATATAACTTTTACTAATTCTTTCTACATACAGTAGTTGCATTTGCTTGGCAGGTCGGAGTCACTAAAATAGATTGTATCATTACTGATGGTTTTCGCGTGCAAGCAAAAATTACAATATCAGCAATATCTTCACCAAATAGCGGAGTTACTCCATTATATACTGTATCTGCTCTATTCTTATCACCATGGAAACGTACTTCTGAGAACTCTGTATTAACCATACCAGGGTCAATTTCAGTTACTCTTATATTTGTACCATTTAAATCAATTGCAGCAGATTTTGAAATTGCTCTTACTGCATGTTTAGTTCCACAATATACTGAACCACCCGAATATGGTTCATATCCAGCAATCGAACCAATATTTACAATATGCCCGGAGTCACGCTCTATCATTTTCGGAATTATAATTCTAGACACATATAAAAGTCCTTTTATATTTGTATCAATCATTTCTTCCCAATCTTGCAAGTCAGCATCAAATATCTTTCCTACGCCCCTTGCAAGTCCTGCATTATTAATTAATATATCTATATTTCTAAAATCATCAGGTAGTTCATCAAATGATTTTTTTAATATATTATAATTTCTTACATCAGCTTCGATAGTATGAATTTTAATAGAATATTTATTGCTCAATTCATCTTTTAATTGAGTTAATTTTTCTTTACGGCGAGCCAATAATATTAAATTAGCCCCTTCGATAGCAAAAGCCTCTGCACATGCCTTACCAATGCCGGATGAAGCACCAGTAATTAATACATTTTTATTTTTTAATTTCATTATATAATTAGCCTATATTTTGTTTATATTTTGTAAATTAATTTTAGCTGTTTAGAATCATTTTAATGTTTAATGTTTAATGTTTCCTACTTTATATACATATCCGGGTAATTCCCTTTCAAAATAATCACTTACATTTTGTTCGAGTTCAATTATTTCTTTGTTATTAATATTTTTTATTAGCCCGAAATTTTGAAACATTTCGATTAAATCAGCAGTAGCTACATTTCCTGTTGCTTTTTTAGTAAAAGGGCATCCGCCTAATCCACCAAATGCAGATTCATAATATTTCGCTCCTGCTAAATATGCAGCATAATTATTTGCTATACCCATTCCAAAAGTATTATGGAAATGGCAGGCTAATTCAATATCATTGGCTTTAGCTTTAATATTTGTATACATCCTTTTTACTTGTTCCGGATTAGCATATCCAGCCGTATCAGCTAAGCTAATTAATCTAATTCCTGCATCTAAGTATTTATCTACTATAGAATACACTTTATTTTCATCAATATCTCCCTCGAAGCCACAGCCAAAAGCACTTTGCACTGATACTTGGCACATTTTTCCATCTTTAATAGTATCTTGAGCAATTTTTATTATTCTATCCACTGCTTCGTTAACGCTCATTCTTGTATTTTTTTGAGAATGAGTTTCTGAAGCAGAAGCTCCGAAACATACCATATCCACACCACAATTAATTGCTCTTTCTAAGCCTTTTTCGTTCAATACTAAACCGCTGAAAATGACTTTTCTATTAGGATATTTTTTATTAATTTCAATAAATAAATCATCTGAATCAGCCATTTGTGGGACTTTCTCTTTATGTACAAAAGACCCCACTTGGATAATATCGATATTTGAATTAATTAATTTATCAATCCATTCTAATTTTTTATCGAATGGTACTACGGTTTTTTCCATCTGAAGACCGTCTCTAAGCCCAACGCTATGTATTTTAATTTCGTTCATAAGATATAAATATTTAATTATGTAATTATTTTTATATTCAAAATTAATTATATCATTTGATATTCCCAAAAATATAATTAAATTTTTATCATTTTTTCATTATTTATTATTAAAAATCTTTACTTATTTCATTTATTTTAATTGTTTTAGCTAATATAATTTAATTTGAATAATAAGTTATTAATTATTTTCGTAATTTTGTAAATTATTTAATATCAATGACAACTTTATTTAATTTTTCTCAAAAATGGCTAAAAATAAAACAAACGATCCAAAGAAAAGCACAACTAAAAATAAAACTGAAGTTACTACTAATAATATTGAACATAACACTGATGAAATCTTATGTTCATTTTGTGGAAGAGGCGTTAATGAAGTTGAAGGACTTATTGAAGGACCTAACAAAATCTATATTTGCGACCAATGCTCAGAGCACACTTCAAAAATATTCAACGGTAGAAAACATATAGAAACAGAATACTCAGTAAATCCTAATACTAAATTATTAACACCATCGCAAATAAAATCAAAATTAGATGAATATGTAATTGGTCAAGATTATGCTAAAAAAGTGCTATCAGTAGCAGTATATAATCATTATAAAAGAATCAATTTTTTATCTGATAATTCTGATGAATTTAGCGGTATTGAGCTTGAGAAAAGTAATGTATTACTTTTAGGTCCCACAGGAAGTGGAAAAACTCTTCTCGCACAGACATTAGCTAGAATATTAAATGTCCCTTTCGCTATTGCTGATGCTACTACACTCACTGAAGCTGGTTATGTCGGTGATGATGTTGAAAATGTAATTCTATCCTTATTGCAAAAATGTAATAATGATGTAACTGCTGCAGAAAATGGAATAATATATTTAGATGAAATAGATAAAATATCACGGAAAAGCGAATCTACAAGCATCACAAGAGATGTATCAGGCGAAGGAGTGCAGCAAGCTTTACTTAAAATATTAGAAGGTACGATTGCAGGCGTTCCTCCCGGTGGTGGCAGAAAGCATCCTGAACAAAGACTAATCCAAATTAACACAAAAAATATTTTATTCATTTGTGGAGGTGCTTTCGATGGATTAGAGAAAATTATAGCAAAAAGATTGAAAAATACAGTAATCGGTTTCACTGCTGATAATTCATCGAATGAAAGAGATTCATTTGAGCTTTTGCAAAATGTAGAGCAAACAGATTTAATGAAATTCGGATTAATCCCGGAATTAGTTGGAAGACTACCAATAATTGCTCCGTTGGAAGAATTAAACGAAGTCGCACTTCATAATATTCTTACAAAACCTAAAAATGCCATTTATAAACAGTATCAAAAATTATGCAAAATGGATGGTTTTGACTTAGAATTCGATGATTCGGCTTCTAAATATATAATTGAAAAAGCAAAAGAGAGAAAAACTGGTGCTAGAGCTTTACGCTCAATTATTGAAGATATTATGCTTCCAGTTATGTTCTCCCTACCGGATAAAAACAAAAGCAAAAAGAAAATTATAATAAATAAAGATTTTATTGAAAATAAAATTGACTTTAAAAATTTAGAATTTAAATAAAGATTATAAATAATAATAATTTATAATTTACGTTAAAAACAATAATTATTTTTTTATTAATATAAGATAGGATCACAAATGAAATCTCAAAACTTCATTAAAGTACTTTTCGTACTTATTTTTAGTATTGTTTTAATTTCTTGCGCTAAAAGCGAAAAAGACAAAGTCATTGCATATAACAATGATATTACAGAATGGGTATCTTCAGATGGATTTTTAAATGAATTAAAAGAAAAGGTAAAAACTCCTGAAGGAATTTTCCAATTTTTAGAGCAAAAAAGAAATGAAATAGCTCAAAAAAATGGATTTAAAGATTATGTTGAAGCAGAAAATGTAATCAAAAAATATGCTAATGACGAGGATATGCGTCAATCATTAGCTGACAGAGAAGCTAAGTTTAGCCAAGCAATGACAGAAAAAGTTACTAAAATACAAGAAGAATTAATAAAAGCTACTAATCCAGTAACAGATGCCATTGATGAAGCATTAAAAGACACTTCGGTAATTAAAGAAGGTGTAAAAAATGCAGCTAAAGAAATTAAAGATGGAACTAATAAAGCTGTAGACGAAATTAAGAAAATAGGTAAATAATTTTTTATTAATCTAATTATTAAAAATCGGTTTGAAATTTAGATTCCAAACCGATTTTTTTATTCAATAATATTATTTATTTATTAATATTTATGTATTGCTCTATGCATAAATTTTCTAGATTCAATTAATTTTTTGCTTTCTTCTAAGGATAATAATTTCTTATCGAGTCCTCTATCTTTCTCATCTTTTAGCATATTAACAAAATGTTCGATAATTTTATCAGTGAATATACCTTGTTTAGTATATAATTCTTTATTTTTTTCTAATAATTCAGCACTTTCTTCGCAACAAGTTGGAAGATTCTCTAAATGATCATATTTAGGTGAATTAATATTGCCTACAGCATAACTTTTTTCAGCTAATTTTAGTGATTCTTCCTTATGTTCAAATCCCCAATTTGCAGCAAGAGCTAATGATGCTAAAACGAATTGCGGGAATGCACTACCATCAGGAGTTCTAATTTCAACTGTTTGGCGAGTATCACTTTGCTTAATTTTTTCAGTTTGTTGTGGATTAATTTTTTGTGCCAAATTATTTACATTTGTCCACCCGAGAGGTACCCTAATCATAGCAGAGCGGTTGCTTTCGCTCCAGCATACTTTTGTAGGAGCTTCTTGTCCTGGTACTAATCTTAAATATGCTGCAGCTACCGTATTTCCGAATGCAGTAATTGTCGGAGCATAAGTAACTAGCCCGCCAATTAATATTCTTGCATCTTCTGATAATTCATTCTTCTCGTTTAGCATAATATTTTTACCATCTTTCATTAATGCCATATGGAAATGCATACCGCTACCAGCGTGGCCAACTTCAATTTTTGGTACAAATGAAGCAGTATATCCATTCTGATATGCAATATTTCTAATTATCCATTTTGCTAATGAAATTATATCACCTACATCTTCAGCAGGAGTCAATAAAAATTCTATTTCTACTTGTTCAGCTGATTTCCCATTTATTTCAGGCAATTCGCTTACTATATTATCAAGCACGCCTACTTCATTATGAGCATATTTCACATTTCCACATACTTGCGAAATTACTGTCAATATTTCAGTCATTACTTCAGTAGTTTTACTAAATGGTGCTGATTGATGATAGGCTTTTTGCTTTTCATTTGGGAATAATTTAGTTGGTTCGTCTCCGATTAAAAAGAATTCTAATTCACCTAAAGCATATAATTTCAAGCCGGTTTTATCTGTAAATAATTTTGTAGCATTATATAAAACACTATCTGGTGTATAAGCAGCTAATTCGCCATCAGCTGTCAAGAATCTACACATAAAATCGATGCTTCTTTCATCAAAAGGATTGATAAAAGCTGTCTTATAAAGTGGAATTACGTATAAATCAGATTTCCCTACATCAACTATACCTTTAAATAGTGATGAACCATCTACTCTTTCACCTTCGGTAAGAAGTAATTCTGCATGATCTCTATCGAAAATTGGAATTTTTAATTCTTTAATTCTGCCATCTAAAGCAGTATAATGAAAAGTGATTCTTTCTATATCGAAAGATTCGATGACATTTAATAAATCTTCTCGTGTAAAATCTTCTTTATTTTTTTCTAAGAAAAGAGAAATAGGATTAGTAATTCCGAATTGCTCGAATTTTTTCATTTAAAAACCTTTTAATATTTGTTAATAAGAAATTCCTGAATTATAAAATTAAAGTTGAATTTATATTATTTATGTTATAACGTCTGTTTATCTTTATTTATTGTTTTTAATTTGTGAATATATTATTTTCCTTAATGATAGGCAAAATATGTTAAATAGATCTCTTTAGAACAAATAGAATTACATTTAAATTGATTGTTTCAAAAATTATTAATTATTTTCTATTCATTGTTTTTTGAATTAAACATAAAAAAAGAGCTACCTAACACATATTAAGTAGCTCTTTTATAGATTTTGTATTAAGTTTTGAAATTATAATACAAATGATAATTCTGATTGAGGAGTTCTACAGTCCATATCAGTACCACGAGATCTATGGTCGATAATTTCTGAAGTTACCCCTACAGCTCTACCTAATAAGAACAATATAAATACTATTTCCTGCATATCGAGGTCAGATATCTTATTGTTAACATAATCATTCCATAGTAATTTAAGTGCGATTACTGAAATTACTGCATCTACATTCACACAAAAGATATTTTTTGTAGCTCCTTCGTGGAATAGCGAAATGACTAATTTATGGTAGAAATCTAGGAAGACATTATAAATACCTTTGTCAGTTAATTCTTTACTTACGAATTGCTCGCGAGGGTCATAATTAACATCTTTTCCTTTGAATACAGGGTGATTAATACAAGGAATTTTAGCATAAGATAAATTGCCTGATTCTTTGCTATTTTTCTTAAACTCAATATATTTCTTAGAAGTATCTGTAGCGATATTTTCTAAATCGATTGAGTGGTTTTTGTCGCCTGGATTCTTAAGAGTTTTCTTATCAAATTTTTGTAATAAGAAATCAACTGCTTCAAATCCATTTCCACCATGAGCAAATCCAGTATTTAGCATAAATCCTGCAAATGCTGTTGGAATATAATTCTTAGCAGAAACTGATTCTTTTGCACCTTTAGCTGAAATTGTTCCTGGTCCATTTGATAAAGTAAGACCAATTAAATATTTTAGCTCAGTTAGTTCTATATCGCTTGGTTCACGGTTAAATAATATTTTAAAAATATTATTTGTGAATGATTCAGTCGATTTAGATGGTTTCATTTGAGTAAGTTCTTGCCAATATTTATTTTTGTTTTTATCTATTACAGAGAAAGCAACTAAATTAGCAATTACATAGAAATAAGCTAGAGCATCTTCACAAGTCTCGCGAGAAATGCGTTTTTCGAGCATTGGTTTCCAGAATAGACTTAATGAAAGTGCTGCGAGCATGAATTCAAATTTATCTTTAATTTGTGATTTCTTATCTTCGCTTAATTTAATAATAAATTGAGCAAGCAATACGGCTTCATTTTTAGTTTTTGTTCCTTTTACATGATCTAATAAATATGTACCAAGAGGATTCTCTTCAACTGCTTGTTTTGAGAAGAATTCTTTTTCAATGAATTTAATCACTTCTGCAGGATATTCTTTAGTTTTTTCATCGATTCCATGCTCACGAATTAAATTAATAATCATTGTCGAATATCTTTTAGTTTTCTTGATATATTCATTATTTCCAATAGTAAGAAGTGGTGCTGCTAAATATGCATTTGGAGAAGCTCCGTGTTGTTTTGCATATTCTTTTGCTTGCATTTTCTCTTTATCTACTTTTAGTAATAAATTTAACAAAAGGTTAATTGTATCAATTTGTGATTTTTCAGGAAGAATTTTCGCAATATTGAAATAAACCATTTCTTCTATTGTTAATTTTGATAATTCAAGTACTGTTTTACCGTGTATTTCAGTAACTTGAGTTTTAGCATCCATACGCGAAGCACCGGATTTATTTCTCATATTTTGTCTTAAATATGTAGCTCCGATATGCTTATTTATTTCCTTAATTTGTTCATCATAAGGTGATAAAGCTTTTACGACAGGCAAATCAAGATCTTTTGGTAATTTAAAGAATCCATCGCTTAGCCACAATTTTAGAGATAAATCGCCAGATGATTCGAAGTCCGGTTTTTCATCAATCTTATCATATACAGCTTTCATTGCTTTAGGGAAATCTTGTATTGATGAGATTCTTACCCCTAATTTGCTTACTTCTGGTTTATCTGGATTAAATACCGGTACTCCGAAATATTCATCGAACCACTTTTCTTTAGAAAGTGCATCGTCTCCTCCACCAGCTAATGCTCCAGCATGACCTACTGAACGAGTAAGATCTTTTTTCCAGCGACCGGTTACACATACTACAATCGGTTTTGTGAAAGAGAATTTTCTATCTCTAATCATATCAAGAGCGATTTTTTCATAATATCCTCCTGGTTCAACATAAAGTGCAATAGCTTTAGTGCGAGGGTCATTTTGTGCTGCAAATAAAAATTCTGGAAGAGCAAAATGTATATAAATATCCTTTCCAGAGCTTACTGCAGAAGACACACCAAATCCACTTGTACGTAAATATTCAGAAATTGTAGTTGTGAAATTTCCAGAATTAGAATGAACAGCAATTGAGCCTTTTTTAAGAGTTTCTCCAGGTTTATCACCACCAAGAGCGCCACCAACTCGAATTGTATCCCACACATTAGCTACACCTAAGCAATTTGCTCCAATTACGTCGACACTAGCTTCTTGAGCCATATATCTGATCATCATTGAGTCTTTTGTAGATATTTTTTCTGTAACTAAAATTATTGTTTTTAAATTGTTATTATATTGAATTAACTCTGATACAGCTTGGCATACGGCAGTTGGAGGTAAATATACAACGCCAGTATCAAAATTAATACCTGCACGCATTACTTCGCGAATACTCTTAAATACAGGTATATCTCCAATTTTTGTTTCTAAAACGCCTGTCCTTCCATATTGCACACCAGCTACTATATTACCACCACTGTATTCGTGCGATACAGGAGTCACTTTTTTACTTTCAGAACCTAAAATATTAATTACGCATACTCTAGTATCTTTATTAATTAATTCTTCAAGTGAATAAATACCAACGTAATATGGGAATGGTTTTGATGATATATGTTTCATTATTTTTTTCCTAATTAATTTTTTTAAAATTTTTATTACATATAATTTTTAGTATAGATTTCTCTACCTTCTTTTAGCCAATAATCATCAATGCGTTTTGCATATTCTAGTGTCTGAATCATAGAAGTATCATAACCGAACATTTTATATGGTAATTTCAACGTATCTAAAATATCTTTAGCATAAAACATTCCTTGAATTAAATTAGGACCGCCGCGACCAATAACAGTATAAATTGGTTTTTTACCATTTACTGCAATATGATCTCTTAGAGCATCGAACACACCTTTGAAAGTAACATAAATATCTGTATTGTTAGCTTTTCCACCAATAATTAGTATTACGCTTGCATGGTCATAAAAATGATTAAAAACAATTTTGCTAATTTCATACATTTTTTCGTATGGAGGATTACCTCCGAAATCAGAAGCAAAAATTGCTTTAGTACCAAGTGTCTCAGTAGCTGCAGAATTTGCACCACCACCGAACATAAACGGTATTATTGATCCTTTTGGATTCATTTCTACAACGTCACTTTGCCCTTGATAAGTTCTAAGTTTATTAATTTCGCTTTCGAATTTAGTTGTTTCGCCAATGAAAATTGATTGCGGTAAACCAATTCTCTTGTAATCTGGATTATCTTGATCAAAAGCTGCTTTTAAATCACAAGCAACAGGTAAATAAGATTTTCCATTTTGTTTCATTCTAATAGGATTCAATTCCAATGTGCTCACACCATAGTTGTCATATAAATCCCATAATTTAGGTAAATGTTGCACTAATGGAGATACATATTGCTCCGGACAACCTAAATCATTTAAAGCATTAGTAATATCAAAAGATTTAATACCAATTAATGGATCAATTGGAATTATAGCTTTTTTCTCAGCTGGGAGATCTTCAATATCTACGCCACCCTCTATTGCTAATGTGAAAATAGCTTTTCTAATTGAAGTAGAATCTGTAATACTGAAATATATTTCCATATCACTATCAGTTGGAACAAATTCTTCAAATACTACTCCATTTGCTTTAATAGATTTGTTTCCATGCTTATGAGTAGCAAAGTATAAATCTTCCTTAGCTTTTAGAGCTTCATCGACAGATTTAGCTATTCGGACTAAACCAGCCTTGCCTTTTTTACCTACACCACCGGCGAAATATGGTTTTACAACGATTTTACCGGTTGGTTTCATCAATTCCTCGATGTCCTCTTTGGTAGCACCACCTGATAAGTTTTTTGCGTATGGGAATTCTACGAGGTCAAATAATTTCGAGCCATATCTAAGACCTGATATTTGCACTTCTTTTTCCTTTATTTAGATAGATAAATATTGTTAATTAATTTAAAGTATTCAAAACTAATCTTTTTATTGCTAAATAGCAAATAAATTTAATACTTATATAAGCAAAAATTTCCTATTAATAATTAAATATTTATTTAATTATAGGTTAATTATGTTAATAATAAGTTGATTAGAATATGTTAAAAATTTTCCAAATATTAAAAAATAAAAAAAAAGGATAGATTTTATCTATCCTCCTTTAAATGCAATTATAAAAATCAATTACTTTTTAATAAATTTTATAGATTGAGTTTTATAGTTGTTTTCTATATTTAAAATATAACTTCCGATGGGTAGTTTTCTTACATCAATTTGATTATTTTTAGGAATAAGTTCTAAGTAAATTTTTCCTGAATTATCGATTATTTTTACTTTAGAATTAATATCAAACTCATCTAAAGTTAAATATTCCATTACTGGATTTGGATATAGTTTAAATGTTTGAGCATCATCACCAATGCTAGTTTTATTTAATATTTTTCCTTTTAAAATTACATTATTCACTCCGCAAGCATATACAAAAGAATCTGTTACAAATACAGAACGGAGTTTATAATCAGTAATATTATCATTTTTAATTGTCTGCTCATACCAAGAGTTACCTCCATCAGTTGAATTAAGTATTATTCCGTCACCCACTATATACATATTATTCCTATTTTTCCAATTTAGCGAATAAAGAGGTTTATCATAGCTCGAATGAACATTCCAACTTAATCCATTATCAATTGTTTTATATATAATTCCATAATCACTAACAACATATCCTGTATCATTTAGCATTTTAATGCACCTGAAGTTTTCAACATTATCGGAATTGAAATTGGGTAATGCTATTGGAAAAGCAATTGACTGATTTTGATATCTGCAATAAGTTCTATCAGAACCAACTATAAAAGCCGTATCATTATAAATATCAATTGAAAGCACTTGCCGTCCTTTAGGAAAATTACCATACCCCAAAATAGAAAGTACATTTGGAATATATAATCTTTCACTTCTCCCACTGCTCTCTCCAATATAAATATATGGCTCAATATATTTCATTGAATTCATACTTTCTATCTCTGAAGCATTAAGATAAAAAGTAGCCCAAGTTTTGCCTCCATCTGAAGTTTTCATAATATAAGCTACATCAGAACTTATTATTCCATTAAGATTGTCATTAAAATCAATACAATTAAACTTTTTAATTGAATAAAATCCTGAATCTTGAAAACATAAAGTATCAAAAGTATTGCAACCATCGTCTGTCCGAAATACCAATTTTTTCTCATTACCTACGAAGAATCCTCTATTATCAGAAAGAAAATAGACTGCTTTTAAAGTATCTTTGTATAGTTGTGAAAAATACGGATTATTTTCTGGTTTTGTTGGATCATGCCAAGTATCTCCATAATCTCTGCTAACTAAAAAAAGTGAATCTGCAGACAAGAAAAAAACTCCGTTTCTATAGCAGACGTTTTTAAAATTATTTTTATATGTTATATTTATTTTGCTCCATACATTTCCTGCATCAGTTGTTTTAAATACGCTTCCATCATTTCCAGCAATTATTCCTAATAATGAATCCGCAAAAACAATACTATTAAGTTCATTTTTATTTTCGATCATTGAATAAGTATAATTTAATCCTTTATTATCGGTTTTAATTACTTGATTAGGATCCTTTGTTAATATATACGAAATATTATTTGATGTACAGAATACATCTTTAATTTCGTTTTTATAACTTTCATTTTGTTTTAATATTTCTACGCTATCCCATTTAGTACCATATTTATTAGAAATATAATAGTAATGTTTTCCATTGCCTGAATTATTACCAACTATTATATAATAATTTTGGCAAAAACTTATTGATTTTGGTTCAAAACTACCGTCTCCAAATTTAAAAGTTTTGTCAAATACAAATGAACCATCTAAATTATAGTACATTAAATTTAATCCGAAAAGTGTTCCCCTATTATTCATTAAATAAAAATAATTATTTGGCATAAAGGATATAGTTGTCAATGCAGTAGTAGGTGTAGGTAAGTCAACAATATCCCACGAATTGCCTGCATCACCTGAAAAAGCGGCTATTCCATTAAATAATGAATTCATTACAGTATTCTCTCCTACTACCATTCCATGCATATATTCATTAAATCTAATACTTTTAAATGAAAGTTGTGGATTGGAATATATTTCTACCCAATCTTGCCCTCTAGTTTGAGTTTCAAATATTTTTCCATCTAAAGTGCATCCATACCCCACATTTTCATCAATAAAATAAATATCAGAGAAACTAAGAGTATGGACATATTGAGATAAATTCTTATTCTTGCTTATTAAGCTCCATTCAGTAGTAAGTTCTGAAGAAAATAAATTATTAAGAGTAATTAAAAAGAATGAGATAATTATTATTTTAATAATATTATTCATAAATCCCCTAAGTTATTTTTTATAAATTTTATAGAATGTGTTTAATTGTTATTTCCTATATTTAAAATATAACGTTCAATAGGTATTTTTCTTACATCAATTTGATTATTTTTAAGAATAAATTCTAAGAAAATTTTTCCGTAATTATTGATTATTATTACCTTAGAATTAATATAAAAATAACTCACTAAATAATTAATTTAATGAGTTAAATTATATATAAATTCATTGTTAAGATTATTTGTCGTACCTGCCTTGCACTGCAATTGGAGTTGCATCTTTATTAAAATGTGCAATTACTGGATGATATCTCTCATCTTTTGCCATTCTTTGAATGTGCATTAGACCTTGAATCAGATTCTCTGGCCTAGGAGGGCATCCTGATACATACACATCAACGGGTAGAAAATTATCAATTCCTTGTACTACAGGATATGAACGGAACATTCCACCGGAAGAAGCACAAGCACCCATACTTAACACCCATTTTGGTTCTGCCATTTGGTCATATAATTTTCTTACAGCCCAAGCCATTTTATAAGTTACAGTACCAGCAACTAATAGTAAATCTGCTTGACGAGGTGTATTTCTTAAAACTTCTGAACCAAATCTTGCTAAATCGAACCTAGGACCAGCCGTATGCATTAAGCCTTCGATAGCACAGCAAGATAAACCAAGAGGAAATGGCCACATGGAGTTACTTTGCGCCCATTTAATAGCAGATTCCACAGTAGTTAATACAAAGCCTTGTTTTTCTACAGTTTCAATTATTCCCATTCGAAACCACCTTTCTTTAATTCATATAAATATCCTAAGAATAAAATCAATAGGAAAATCCCCATTGCTACGATGCCCGGAGTAGCTAATTGACGAAACTGAATTGCCCATGGATATAGGAACACAACTTCAATATCGAAAATAATAAAGCTTACAGCGATCATATAAAATTTTATTGAAAATCTCTGGTTAGCAGGGCTAAATGGAAGCATTCCGCTTTCATAAGTTGTATATTTTGTCTTTGTACGTCTTTTAGCTCCAAAAAATTCAGATAAGAACACAAAAACAATAGCTAATATCACACCTACAAACACTGTGAATATTAATGGGATATAATCTATCATAATATATTTCTATTAATTTATAAAGACTTTTTAAATTCAATTACAATTGTACCCGAAACAGGACTTGAACCTGCACTTCCAATGGAAACTACAACCTGAATGTAGCGCGTCTGCCAATTTCGCCATTCGGGCTTTATCAAATTTTCATTATTCGAGCCGATTCAACTTTTTCAATTTTAATTTAATAAAAATTAAATTACTTCATCAAACTTCAAAATTACATAATTATTAAAATATTAACAAATATTTCTTTACTTTACTAAAAATTACTTGGTAATTCTAATCCATAACCTTCTTTTTTACTGTCGAAATATTTTAATAAAAATGCAAAAATTATTCCTATAATACCTAAAATAGCAAACATTAATATTGTATTAGTATAGTCTAAACTTGTACTTTCTGCCACAGCATTAGGGTTTGACTTATCTAAAATATATCCAGCTAATATTGGGAAAGCCCATAGCCCAAGATTTTGAATCGAAGCCATTACACCATAAGCTGTACCTAAGCGTTTTTCATCTACAATTAAAGCTACAGATGGCCACATCGCAGCAGGCACTAATGAAAAGGCAATACCTAATGTAAACATAGGAATATAAGGTGTTAAATTAGTTAAACTTAAGATTAAATGCGACACTACAAGCAGACAAGCACCGAAAATCATCAAAGTAGCTCGCTTTCCTTTCCTATCAACAAAAGAACCAAATAATGGTGTAAATATTATTGTCCCAAAAATAATTAAACTCGATAAAGTACCACTTAATTGAATATCGAGACCGAATTTATTATGCAACAAATCTGGACAATATGCTTGGAAAGGGAATACTGCTGAATAAAATGTAACACATAGTAAGCATATATAAATAAAAGATTTATTTTTTAATAATAAGAAAATATCATTAATATGGAATTCTTCATCAGCTGCTAATTTTGCTGATGCATCGCTCTTAGGACTATATTTTGCATCATAAGACACATAAATTATAAAAGTAATTAAACCTATGAGCATAAGCAATGCGGCTACCCAAATAGCATAATACCAATTTGAAGCAGAACTTGAAAATACAGGTGATAAAATTAGTGCAGCTGCTGTACCTAATCTTGCTATTGCTATATTGACACCAAAAGCTAAAGCTAATTCTTTTCCTTTGAACCATTTTGCTATAATCTTGTTTATTACTACAATACTAGTCTCAGCACCTAATCCAAAGAGTAATCTACCTAACATTAACATTTTTAATTTAGGAGAAAAATCTGGCAAAAAGCTATTCAATAATTGATAATCAAAATTATTTTCATTGTAATATGGAGATGCTCCGTAAGCAGAAATAAAGACTCCTATTACACATAATCCTACGAATAAAATTCCAGTCTTCCTGATCCCCCATTTATCTAAAATTATTCCTCCAAATATGCTCATCAAAAGAAATGTATTAGGAAAAGAATAAAATGACATTAATAAACCATATTGAGAATTACTGAATCCCAATTCGCTCTGCATTATCGATTTAATCGAAGAAAAAGCATCATAGACATAATAATTCGCAGCTATAGTAAAGCTAATTAATACTAGAATTATCCATCTAATATAGGATTTAGATGCAATATTATTTTGAAAAGTATTACTAATATCCGACATATATTTATTTTGAATGTTTATTTTTAAAAGTCAAAATTACTAATTTTTTATTAAATAATCATTAATTCTCAAAAATTGAGAATTTCTTTTTTTAAACTAAAAATTTACAAATAATAATAATCCTTAAATAACAAGAATTGTAACTAATTTCAAGAAAAATAATTATTTTTGCATACTTTCTTTTACTTTTTATTTAATATTAACATTTCAATTTTATTCTATGGTTTCCATTTGGGATACAAACTATATTGTTATTGACGTAGAAACTACAGGTGGTAATTCCGAAAGCAATAGAATTACGGATATTGCATGCGTTACTACAAGCGGTGGAATTATTACAGATGTATTTCAATCATTAATTAATCCTCATCAATATATTCCAATTTTTATTCAGCAAATGACTGGAATATCAAATGAAATGGTATTCGTAGCACCTGAAGCAAAAGAAGTTCTTATAAAAGTAAAAGATATTCTAGCAATAAATAATTCTGTATTTGTGGCTCATAACGTTTTATTTGATTATAATTTTGTGAAAAATTCATTTGCGAGAGAAGAAATTGATTTTCCGAAAATCCCTCGTTTATGTACTATAAAATTAGCTAGACGATTACTTAAAAAAGATATAAAGAAAAATGTAGGATCACTTGCAAAGTATTTCGGAATTAAAATTGTAAATCGCCATAGAGCTTTGGGTGATGCTGAAGCTACAAGCAAAATTTTAAGTGAATTATTAGAAATCGCTGAAGAGGAACATAGCATTACGACAATGGAAGAATTGCTAAAATTCCAAGATAAACAAATTAGGAATTTCATTCCACCATCAGCTACACAAGCGAGATTACAAGAGAAATTAAATACTTTACCTAATGAATCAGGCGTTTATTATTTTATGAATAAAAATAAAGAAATTCATTATGTCGGTAAAGCAAAAAATCTAAATGATAGAGTAAAAAGTTATTTCGGCGTAGGTGATGTTACCTCGCGGAAAATTGCTACAATGCTAAGAAAATCATATTTTTTAGACTGGGAATGTACTAATTCTGAGCTATCTGCTTTAATATACGAATCTCACAAAATAAAAGAATTGTTACCATATTATAATACTGTAGGAAAAACAGTAAGAAATTTCCCTTTTATACGGCTCACAATTAATGAAGATTTTCCTATAATTGAGATATGTAATCAAATTGAAGACGATGGAGCAGAATATTATGGTCCATTCCACTCTAAATATTTAGCAGAATTATTAGTCGAAAATATTGCTAAAAGATTTAAATTAAGAAAATGCGTCGGACATATTTCTCCAAATAAAGAAAAACGCCCATGTTTTAATTATCATATCGAATCATGCGATGGAGCATGTGCTGAATTCATCAGCAAAAATGAATATTTAGAACATGTAGAAGAAGCTAAAAAATATCTAAGTGGATATAAGAATGGAATTATAAAGCAATTAGAATCTAAAATGTATGAATTGTCCGAAAACTTAGAATATGAACAAGCCGGAGAAATTAAAAGCCAAATATCTGTACTAAAGAAATTATTTGAAAAGCAAAATCAAGGTAAATCCGCAATAACTTCAGATAATTTCGCTATGATTATTTCCGCTTCAAATAATGAGAAATTAATTCAGGTTCTACTAGTAAGATGTGGCAAACTCGAAAAAGATTATTTAATTGGTAGAAAAGCTCCAATCGATAGTATAAAGCAAGATATTCAGCATTTATATTATAATGAAAAGAATAGTGTAAAAATATCCGAATATTCAAAAATTGATATTGATGATTTAAATATTATTAATTCATGGGTATTTAGAAACAAAAATCAAGCTAAATTTGTTTTTTTTGATGATTTGAGTTTTGATGATGCAATCGAGAAATTATCTACGATTATTAGCGAAGAATCAATAATTGATGATGTTGTTACAGATTTTAACGATTATATTCAATAAATAAATCAACCACTATAAAAATAAATTAGTGGTTGATTTATATGAAAATTTATTTCGCTAATATAACGAATTGAGTACGTCTATTTTTTGCACGTCCTTCTTCAGTATCATTATTTGCAATTGGTCGAGTGAGACCAAAACCACGAGTCCTAATTCTACTTTCATCAATTCCTCGACTCACTATAGCTTCTTTTACAGCATTTGCACGCTTTTCTGATAATACTTGGTTAAATTCTTGTGTTCCGACATTATCTGTATGTCCTTGAATTTCAATTTTTAACTTAGGTCTACTCATCATTTGGTCTACTAATTCATCAATTACAGGCAAAGATTCAGGTTTTATATCCCATTTTGCGAAATCGAAATTGATTGGAATCACAAATTCATCACCCGGATCTCTCCAGAAATCTGAAACGTCATATTCACCTTGAGCAATTAAATTTGAATCAAGTCCTGGCACAGTCAAGTGTGAAAATACATAGTGCATTCCATAATATTTTGGAGGAACGTAATCAATTAAATAGAAATTACGAAGACTCATATAAATATCTCTAAAAATAGCTGTTAGCTCTTCTTTTGTATAAGCTTTGTAGAACTTTCCGCCGGTATACTTTGCAATTTCCCTTAAATCGCTATCTTTTGAATATCCAAAAGCGACACAAAATATATGTATTTTTTGTTGTTTAGCTTTTTTAATAATATCGCCTATTTCTCTTTTAGAGAAATTTTCATCTCCATCGGTAAATAAAGCCATTACTCTGGGTACTTCATTCGATGTAAATTCAAATAGATCCATACTCTTAAAGATAGATTCATTTACAGAAGAATACCTACCTAAGCCTTTATTACGATAATTCTTTAATTTCTCTAAAATCTCATCTGTGTTGATATTTAAAGTAGAGATTACTTCGTAATTTTCGTTAAAACCTGTAATAGCTAATTTGTCATACTTAAATTTCATAGAAGTAAAGAGTTCTGCACCATCCATTATTGTATTATATACCCCACTCATTGAGCCGCTATTATCAAGATTTAGAACTATATTATAAGGAATAGAATCATTAGCCCCAAATTCCCTTACAGAGAATTGAGGAATATTTACCATTTTCTTATTGTAAATTTTGCCAAGACCTTCATCTATTTTAGTGAAGTACTTTACATCTTTATTTTTAATATATGGTTCTGCCATACTATTAATAAAATGCCCAAGAGAATCATACACTCTTGCATAAATTTTAATATTATCGGGATATTTATCTGTCTCGATTCGCCAAATATCATATATTAACTTAGTTATATCTGCAGAATCAATCGGAATGCTCGATGTTATATAATTTTTTGAAGTAGAGTCTTCGAGGTCAATAAATTGCTTTTGCAAATCAAATTCTGTAAGTTCTCTGGAATGAGAACAACCTGAAAATTGCAAACTCAAACTAATTATGATAAATATTGCTGAAAATAAAAATATTGGATATTTCATTTAATTTATAATTAATCAATTATTTCTTAAATCTTGTCATTAAAAGAACTCTAAAATATGTAAATTATTTCTTTTTTTTAGGAAAAATTATTATTTTTTTACTTTTTGCCATAATATCCAACTTAATTATCTTTAATTTCTTTATCTTGAAACCTTTATTTTTAGTATTCGTAAAAAAAAGTAATAATTGATTAATATAATTTAACTTAAGTATTAATATGAATAACAAACTTTACCGTTCTTCAATCCATAAAGTATTTGCTGGAGTTTGTGGTGGCTTAGCAGAATACTTTGATATTGACCCAATATTCATAAGAGCTTTATTCATTTTTCTTTTTATAACTGGTGGCGCTGGCTTTTTAATTTATATTATTTTATGGATATTAGTTCCTAAAAAACCAATTGTATTCTCTGAAAGGCATGCATTTAATAATTCAAATTATTATTCAGACCCTTTTAATACTACTAATTATGAAAATTTTTATAATACAACAAGTGATAATGAAACTTTAAATCGCGCTGAAGAAATACTTTCAAAACAAGAACTTGAAAAGCGTAAAAGCAATTTTGGTATTATTTTAATTGCACTTGGGGTATTATTATTTTTAATTAATTATTTCCCTCATATTTCATTTTCAATTTGGGCTCCAATTTTATTAATTGCTATTGGTGTATATAAACTATATAAAAATAAATATAAAAAGAAACAAGAGAAAATTTATTAATTTCAATTTTAACTTATTTCTCCTATCACGTATAAAATGAATAATAATATAACTAACAATAAATATCGTTATTCCCCCATATTTTGGGGGAGTTTCTTTATTTCATTAGGAATTGGATTGTTGCTTTTGCAATTAATTGAATTTCCAATTAATTTGATGTCATTTTCGACTGCTTTTGCTATTACTCTTCTTTTGCTCGGGCTTTCTTTTCTTAAATTTAGCAAATTAACTAAGCAAATCCTAATTGGCTTAGTCGGAGTAATGCTTTCATTTATAATTATAATGCTAATTAGTTCTATAAAATTCTCTTTTTCAACCTTTATTCAAAAGTTTTCACAAGAATTTGATAATAAAACTGAATATGAAAGTAGCTTTTCTAATGGTGATACTTATCAAAAATCTACATTAAATTTAAATGGTTCTTTGATGGATATTGATATTTCAGATATCACTACAAGAGGCTTTAATATGAATTTTACAAACTATGAAGCTTTTAAAATTAATTATGATTCATTGACATACTCTTATGATGTGCAAGGTGAAAGCAAAGGACTTTCACAAAATCTATCCTACTCAATAGGTAAAATTCAATTAAGCGATAGCACTAATTGGAATATTAAATCAAATATTTCTTCATCTAAAATAAAAGGAGATTTCAAAAATATTAAAATTTCAAGTGTATTTTTAACATCTACAGAATCAAATATTGAATTTGTATTTGGAACAAAATCTCCTCAAGTTGACTTATTAATCGAATCTGAAAAATCAGATTTATCAATTAAAGTACCATATAATGCTTACTGCGAGCTTACAAGTAATATCCCAATGAATGACTTTTCGATCGAGGACTTTAAGCAAATTTATTCCGGATTTTATACTCTTGGAGATTCAACAAATAGCACTGCAAAAATAAAAATCACATTAACAGGTAATGTGTCAGACTTGATAATTTCTAGAAATCGGTAATTATAAAATAGAAATTTTTAGTTTATACCTTCATATCTCTCCAAAGTAAAGGTCTCCCCTAAATACCTTTTCCTTACTTCTGGATTGTCTGCAATTTCTTCAGCTGTACCGCTAGTATAAATATTTCCATCTATTAATATATAAGCTCTATCTGTAATTGAAAGAGTTTCATGAACATTATGGTCTGTAATTAAAATTCCAATTCCTTTACTTTTTAATTTATGAATAATGTGCATAATATCTTCCACTGCAATTGGATCTATACCAGCAAAAGGTTCGTCAAGGAGGATAAATTTAGGATTAGAAGCTAAAGTACGAGCAATTTCGCATCTACGTCTCTCACCACCTGATAGCATAAAACCTTTACTCTTTCTAATATGGCCAATTCCAAAATCATTCAAAAGTTCTTCGAGCCTATCTTTTCTCTGAGTACGATTCATTTTTTGTAATTGCAAAATTGCCATAATATTATTTTCAACTGTCATTTTTTTGAAAATTGATGGTTCTTGCGGTAAATAGCTAATTCCAAGTCTTGCTCTTTGGTACATTGCCTTTGAAGTAATATTTTTATCATTAAAATATACATTACCGGAATTAGGCTGCACCATCCCTACTATCATATAAAAAGAAGTTGTTTTCCCGGCACCATTCGGTCCTAGCAAACCGACAATTTCACCCTGCTGTACAGCAATACTTACACCCTTTACTACAGTTCTTTGTTTATATTTTTTTACTAATTCTTTACTTGTCAAAATGCTTAATTCATCCATTTATTTTCTTTCTTTAAGAGTGTAAGTTAAATTAATTCTATCTTTATCTCGCAAAATTAAGAAATTATATTTATTTCCAACTTCTCCATCAAAAATACTGAGGTAAAAATCATCAGTTTTTCTAATTTTCTTATTATCAATTTCTAAAATTACATCTCCCGGTTCTATTCCTGCAGCATCAGCGCTCGAACCATTGTATGTGCGAGTTACAATTAAACCATAATCGACATTTATATTATATCTTTTTGCAATTCTTTCGTTTAATTGTTGAGCTTCTAATCCAATAGAATAATTTCTATTAATTTTTTTATCTTTTCTTAATTTATCTGAAATTTGTTGCAATCTATCACTTGGAATTGCCCAACCAATTCCTATACTACCGGCTCCAGCACGGTTAGTCGCAGTAGAGAAAATTACAGTATTCATTCCAATTAATTCTCCATTTGCATTTACTAATGGACCTCCTGAATTTCCCGAACTAATTGCTGCATCAGTTTGAATCATTCCTTTAAATACATTTTCTTCCTGCACGAAATCCAATCCAGTATTAGAAACTACTCCTACTGTTACTGTCGGTTTAGAATTAATATCAAATAAACCAAAAGGATTACCAAAAGCAATAGCCCATTCCCCTATAAGCACATCTTTTGATTTAGCAAATTTGATATATGGTAATTTAGTATCTACATCAATTTTTAGAAGTGCAATATCAGTAGTTTTGTCTGCACCGATAATTTTAGCATCATATTTTTCTCCTCCACTCATCGTTACAGTTATTTTAGAGGCTTGCCCAGCCACATGATAATTTGTTAGAATATATCCATCATTTGAAATAATAAATCCTGAGCCTAACCCTTCAACCACTCTATTGCCACCACCATTTCCAAACATATCACTAAAGAAATCGTAAAATGGATCATTGAAAGAAGAATATTGAATTATTTCCTCGACATTTATCCCAACTACAGTTGGACTTACTTTTTCTACTGCTGTAGTAATTGCATTACTTCGAGATTTATCAATTGACATTTGAGAATATAATAAATTTATATTTACAAATAGCATGCATACAATTAAAGTTTTTATAGACATTGAATTATACTTCATTTAAACTAATACCTGATTATTCTTAATATGTTTTAAATAAATATAGACGTGAAAAAATGTATTTGGTTTTTATTTATTATTAATTTAACATCTAAATATATAATTAGATTTTGATAATTTAAAAAAATTAGTTAATCGCTTTATTAAAAGTATAAACAACAAAAAAGTGATAAAGAAATTATATTTGATATTTCATTATTGCTAATTATGTATTAATTCTGTTAATAATTTTTTTTGAAATCTTAATTTAATAATAATTTTTTAATATTTATCTCGTCTTGTTAGAAATTATTTTAATAATTAAACATTGTATAATTTGGATCAGCAAGTACTTATAGCATTTCTACTCACACTCTTTGCTGGACTATCTACTGGGATTGGAAGCGCTATTGCTTTGCTCTCAAAAAGAACAAATAAATCTTTCCTCTCTGTTTCTCTTGGGCTTTCTGCCGGTGTGATGATTTATGTTTCATTTGTAGAGCTATTGCCAAGTGCAATTAGCACTTTCACTAAAATACATTCTCCAACAGAAGCAAACCTATATGCTACTATTTCATTTTTTGTTGGTATTGTAATTATAATGATAATTGATAAATTGGTCCCTGAGCAAGAAAATCCTCATGAAATGAAACGAATTGAGGATATGAACAATGAAAATACCAGTATAAAAGAAAATGAGAACTTAAATAATCCTAAATTAATGCGTGTAGGAGTTATGACAGCATTATTAATTGCCATTCATAATTTCCCAGAGGGTATGGTTACTTTTATTTCAGGATTGGAAAATATAACAATTGCATTACCTATTGCCATCGCTATTGCTATTCATAATATTCCGGAGGGTATCTCTGTGTCTGTCCCAATTTATTTCGCGACAGGCAGCAAGAAAAAAGCCTTTTGGTTATCTTTTACTTCTGGTTTGGCAGAACCAATTGGGGCAATAATTGCTTATTTTATTTTAGCACCATTTCTCAATGATAATATCTATGGAATAATTTATGGCATTATTTCTGGAATTATGGTATATATTTCATTAGACGAATTGCTTCCTGCAGCTGAAGAATATGGCGAACATCATCTTGCTATTTATGGTCTAATTGCTGGTATGGCAATTATGGCAATTAGTCTAATTTTATTATAAAATAATTTTACCTATTTAGCAAATTAATGAAGCTAAAATATATGTTACATATGAGGACTATTATAATTTGGAAAGCTTTTCGACACTTGATGGTGAATTGT
>ENA-UOOK01001488-UOOK01001488.1-fermentation-metagenome-genome-assembly--contig:-NODE-1488-length-30769-cov-6.171323_pt1 | contig 30769 bp, 34 predicted proteins | sample MGYA00245777_ERZ724023 | MGnify/ENA primary metagenome ERZ724023 (study PRJEB28704, sample SAMN03018312) | fermentation metagenome | biome: anthropogenic terrestrial biome; feature: soil; material...
AATTTTACCGTAATAAATATAGTATCATTTCTTGCAATACTTCCGTTAGTGTATACGGCTACTTATTATTTATACAGCAAAAAGTTAAATTAAATACATAAATACTTGATTATGACTGTGAACAAATAGATAAAATATTTCTGGGCTAAAGCATTTTGTTTATTTAGATTTAGGGCGTAATCTTTATATAATACAGAATAAACTACTATTTAAAAAGGGAAACGTTGAGAGGTGTAAATATTGTCTAAAATCAAATTGCAGGATTTAATAAAGATTTTAAATGCAGATGTAGTAAAGTATAATTCCTGTATAGAAATGAATTTCTGCATTGATAACGATATCATGTATGATGATTGTTGGCTAGGGAAAATGCCAAATGGGGATAATCCTGGAGGAGCAGTATATTGGTACGGATTGGTTCCAGATGGTTCGCAAGCATATGAATATACTGAATTAGAAGACTTTATAGGTGCGGAGGTTTTTAGTGGTAAAAGTATGCATGATGTTATTGAAAAAGTAGCATGGTATTCGATAGATGGGTGTAGTATAGAGGAAAGGTTACCTGATTATCTAGATGGGTATGAAGAAAGCCCAAAGCCGTCAGCACCTATAGATATTAATAAGTAATGATGCAATTAAATGTATCATGCCGCATTTAATTACAAAGAGATTCGAATGGAGATGAAATCTATGAAATGTCCATATTGTGATGGTGAAATGGAGATAGGTATCTTAGAAGGAGGAAGGTATCTTTTATGGGCAAAACAGCCACATAAAGTATCCTATAATCCTAAAGCAGGTGAAGTCTTACTTGGAGAAAAAGCGGTTAGTTCTGTAAGAATGGATTCTTATATTTGCAAGCAATGCAAAAAGATTATCATAGATTATGCTAATCTTGATGATGTAAAAGAGGTATAGATAGTACATATTGGTTCTTATAAGACGAAATAGTTGGTCTGTTGAGGATGAATTTATGGGTGAGCCATCCGCGGCTCACTCTGATCAAGGATTTGGCGTACATCATAGAACAACGCATGCCCACAAGGGTGCGGAGAGTAAGGCTCTAGAGCATGCGCACCACACCTCTTCACCGGGCGACAAGCGCCGCCAGGGAAGAAGGCTCTGTGGGATCGGTTAAGCGGCATCGGGCATGCAAAATGTTAAGTGACAGAACCTGCAAAGACCGCCACATCGTGTGGCGAATGTAATAAAAAGTTTTTTGGTGAACTAGGAGAAGAACATGGAATTACTTGTTATAAGGCATGGCCAGTCGGAAGCAGATATTTTAAAAAGAATAGAAGGACGGGCTGATTTCCCCTTAACCCTTTTAGGCAAACAGCAAGCCTTGCTTATGGCAGAATGGGTCAAGGAACTTTACATACCCGATTATATTTTAAGTAGTACACTAATACGAGCAAGTAAAACCGCACAAATTCTGAGTAATAAGACTGATGTTGAAGTTCAATATTATACCGACCTAATGGAATTTAATAATGGTTTGATAGCAGGACTAACTAAAGAGGAAGCTGATGCAAAATATCCCCCACAAAAAGACAAAAAACCTCACGAAAGATTCTATGAACAAGAGACATTAATTGAATTCCGTTTACGAGCAGAGACAATACTATCTAAAATAATCTATGAGTATCCTTTTGACAAAAGAATAGCGATAATATCTCATGGGGGAATGATCAACATGTTATTTAAGAGTTTCTTAAAACTTCCCGTTAATTGTGATGTGAGCATAAGTACAGCTGATACAGGAATCCACCTGTGGAAAGTTGATGAAGATAAACGGCATATTGTGTTCTTAAATAGCACAAAGCACTTAATAAATACTTGAAATAGGTTTTGAGGGAGCGACATCCGGTTGCTCTCTGAATTACGGGGCAGGTTCAGTCACCTAACACCGCATTTGCATAAAGGGCAAGCATGCAGAAAGACTCTGTGAGCAGGGCATGGAGCCATTCCTGCCCACACCGTCTCACCACCGGGCGGCAAGCACCGCTAAAGGGAAGAGCTACGTGGATCCGGTTCGTCGGCGTCGTAAAATCGGGACGTTCTCTGAATGTGGCAGATATTACGTGCCATCCGTGGCGCGGATTTTTGAATTATCCGAAATTCTTAACATTGATATTCCCTACTGGATAGGGTATAATGTATTTGAGGTATAGAGGTATATATGAAGAGGGAGTTTATCGAGTTACCGGAATTTCTGAAAAGATGGTATGAAATAGGATTAACTGATGATGATTTGATTCAGTTAGAAATCTATCTATGTAAAAACCCAGAGATAGGTGACTTGATTCAAGGAACAGGTGGTCTGAGAAAGCTACGCTGGTAAAAGGGAAAGGAAAACGTGGAGGAATTAGGACTTTATATATCGACTTTGCGTACTATGAGAAAATTTATCTGGTTACTGTGTATACTAAAACTAAAAAAGATAACATAACAGATAATGAGAAGAAAGAAATCAGAAGGATGATTGATATCTTAGAACATGAATTAAGAAGGAAGAAGTGATTGTATGAGTATTTTTGATAGTGTATCAAAGAGTCTGAATGAGGCTATTGATTACGAAAGAGGAAACACGAATGGAGTAAGAAAGAGGGTTGTTACTGTTATGCCAGTTCCTCAATATAAAGGCATAGAGATTAAAAGGATTAGAGAAGAATTGAAAATTACACAAGCTAATTTTGCTGAATTAATGGGGGTATCTGTAAAAACGGTTGAAGCTTGGGAGAATGGAAGAAACATACCACAAGGGCCGGCACAGAGAATGCTTGATTTGCTAAAAAACGAATCAGATATTGTAGATAAATATGTTGTATTATCAAAGAAATGACATTAGGCACGCCGTCCGTGGCGCTCTGGCCTTGCGGGTCTGCCGCACATTAGAGAACAACGCATTTGCGTAAAGAGCAAGACATGAAGGTAGTCCCCGCAGGAATGGCATGAGGTCATTTCTGTCCACATCCTTCCGCTAACCAAGTCGGTCACTGGATTAGACCACCCAAAGGATCCTGGGCATAAGCGGCTTCCTGTAAGCGGCGGGCATCGCAAATGCAAACTGTTATATAACATGGGATGCAAAGACCATCGTGTCCGGCGGCGGAGTGTTAGGGATAGCTTTTATATGATTAAATACGGTTACTTGTCAAATAAGAATTACCAATTGTGAGGTTAAGTGTTTATGGAATTGTGGGATATTTATGATAAAGATAGAAACCTAACTGGTCGGAAAATGGAGAGAGGTAGTTCATTTGGGAAGGAGGATTTTCATCTTGTCATTCATGTTTGCATTTTCAATTCAAAGAATCAAATGCTTATTCAACAACGTCAAGCATGGAAAGAGGGGTGGCCAAATATGTGGGATATTACCGTTGGTGGAAGTGCTTTGTCCGGTGAAACGAGCATACAGGCTGCTGAGAGAGAAACACTTGAAGAAATCGGATATAAAATTGCTCTGTCAAAGGAAAGACCTTTTTTCACAATAAATTTTGAAGTTGGTTTTGATGACTATTACCTTGTTGAACGAGAAATAGAGATTAAAGATCTATCATTGCAATATGATGAAGTTCAGCAAGTAAAGTGGGCAAGCCGGGAGGAGATATTACAATTAATTGAAGAAAGGAAATTTATAGATTATTGGTTTACTGATTTATTATTTGATATGCGTAAACACAGAGGTGGTCATAAACCAAAACAATTTGCATGCACTGGCTAAAGTAATTAAGTATGGTTTCGTAAGATTTCAGAGGACGATGGTTCTGCGGCGGGTTATTTCAGAACGATGTTGAAGATTAAAATGACTTTATTTTTATAGTGAGAAAAAGTGAGGTACTAAAATGGAACAAATCAAAATTATTGAGTTTTTAATTAGAGCAAAAAAAGCTACATATGCTGGAAAGGGACCAGAAACTAATTCCTCACGGCCGAAGTCACGAGATTTAGAATATGAAGAAAAGAACTTGAGGTATATTGACACATACTTAGGAATGGAGAAGTTCACAGGCGAAGAAGCACTTTGGAAAAGTGGCACACCTTTTTGGGCGATGAATTATTGCGGACGCATTTTGAGAAAAGGATTTGAAGGTGATTTTTTAAAAGAAGCACTTTCTTGTGTACCAGCGGATATGCCATACAGAGGACCTGCCGAATATAAAAAGGATGACTTAGTTTACAGATGCACAGTTAGTGGAAATTTTGAATGGTTTATTGGAAATGAAGAGATATATAATGATAGAGTTAAAGTATACGAATGTGTTTTTCATGGCGGAAGTATAAAATAGTAAGATATAGATACTAATATTGAGAAAGTATTAAGGGCTGACATCCTGTCAGCCCCTGTAATTCGAAGGCGCACGACTCTATATAACAATAATGAGATAGTTGCATCAAGGTAATGAATTCAATATAGAAGCAGGGAGCTGCCGGGTAACCAGCAGTTCTACCGTGTCTACGCCATCGAAAGCGGAAACCGCTACATCGTGTGGTGGAAATGAGAAGTAAGGCTTCGAAGAAAAGAACGAGGATTACAAGGGAACTATGCACGAGCAATAAAGGCATTCTAGGTATTGATGAGGTAAAAATGATTCTTATCAAGACTCACTGTTATGTTAACAAAAGCGAGAGGAATGCACATCCTGCGCGGATGTATGGAGTGTAATTCTAACAAAAATATGTTAAAATAGGTATAAAGAAAATTTAATTTGGAGCGTGAAGATAGTGAGTTTTAAGGTAACAGTAGTAATTCAAGAAGATGATGATTGGTATGTGGCTAAATGCATTGAAAATAATGTTGCTTCACAAGGGAAAACCGTTGAAGAAGCGATGGCAAATTTGAAAGAGGCATTAGAATTATATTATGAAGATTTACCTGAAGAGGAGACCTCCGGTAAGCAAATGTTTGTAACTACTCTGGAGGTAACTGTGTAATGGGATCAAAGTATCCAGTTTTGAAGCCAAATGAAATTATTACTGTTTTAAAAAGGTTTGATTTCGTTGTTATATCACAAAAAGGTAGTCACATTAAGCTTAGGAAAGATGGAGATAAAACAAGGACAGTTATAGTTCCTAACCACTATGAAGTGGCTAAAGGTACATTAAAAGCAATTTTAGAACAAGCAGGGTTAACAATAGAGGATTTCCTTCGGTCTCAAGAAATACGCTGAGGTTATAAGGAGATTTCAACTGCTAAAGGGTTGGTAGATATTAAATTAAAGAACTTACATAATGGTTGTAATTTTTGAAGAATGCCAAGTTCGGTGGCAAAACAGGAGGTATATATGAAAGAACAAGAAGAAATTAAGATCATACTAGTCATTGCTTTTATATATACTGTTATTACCAGTTCGTTTTCTTTTTTACATAAGATAAACACATTATTAATAGGTTCGCACGAAGTAATAAATATGAGAATGCACTTATTTTTGAAAAGAAATATTTTATGGATTACCGTCATGACGGTAATTATTATTGCTCTAACCATTTATATAAAAAAATCAAATAAAAAGGTGAGTACACTTATAGACGAAAACCCGATGATTGGTATAGCAGTAGGCATATTAATAGTTTTAAATGGCATATCCGATTTAGCAAGTTCTTTACCACTTAATCTAATAAGTATAGAGTCAGTCTTTGAAACAATTCGCCATACAGATGTTTTTTTGGATGGGACTAAAGAAAGTATGATAAGGCAGACTGTGTTAACCAACGCTTTTTCAATACTATTAGTATTATCAAAAATTGTTTTGGGGATCTATTTGGTTAAAGTTTATAAAAAAAGAGTGAAATAATCATAATTTTCATAGTTGTTAGCATATAGCGTTTTCAAATGGGATGACACTACAGCTGGTTGTTTTTGTGTACTAATGAAAAAAGCTCTTAAAGTCTAAAAGAAAGGCAGATTATTTGGTTGAGGTGAAAAAATGAACGTTAACGATGTGATTGATAAGAATTTTAGCGGGGTAATTTCCATAGTTCAAAGAGGAAAAAACATCTTTCAAGGAGAATACGGATTTGCTGACAAGGCAAATGAAATCCCAAACAAAATGGATACAAAGTTTGGTACAGCTTCAGCAGGTAAGGTGTTTGTAGCAACTGCAATATTGAACTTGATTGAGAAAAAACACATAAAGCTTGATTCAACAATCGGAGAAATACTAAAATTTGATTTAAAGCAGATTGATTCCGGGATAACAGTAAGACAACTGCTAAACCATACTTCCGGCATACCTGATTATTTTGACGAATCGGTTATGGATAATTATGAAGAGTTGTGGATAAATACCCCGAATTATCGCATAAGAAAATCATCAGATTTAATTCCATTATTTATTGACAAACCTATGATGTACTCAAAAGGTGAAAGATTTCAATATAACAACACAGGTTACGTTGTTCTTGGATTAATTATTGAAGAAATAACAGGAAAAGCGTTTGATGTATATCTACAAGAAACCATATTTAATTCATGTAAAATGACCGATACCGGATATTTTGAGCTTGATAGATTACCTGCAAAATGTGCATTCTCTTACATTTATGATAAAGAAAAGGACGACTATCGTACTAATATATTTTCCATTGATGCAAAAGGAAGCGGTGCAGGAGGTGCATTTACAACTGCACTTGACGTTGAAAAATTTTGGATGGCACTGCTAAGCGGTAAACTGATAAACAAGGAATCACTAAAAATGATGTTTTCTCTGCAAGTTTCGGAAGGATGTTATGGTTACGGGGTATGGCTTCTGAATGGTAAAATACCTTCTTTTCAAGGTTGTGACCCCGGAGTTAATTTCATAACATCATGTGATTTAGATAAACTGGTGATGATAACAATATTATGCAATGTGGATTGTGATGTAGAAACACTGCATAATAAAATATATGGCATGATAGTTTCGTAATGTAAGGCTACCAAACTATTTATAGAAAACCGAAATCAAGTTTACTTTTAGCCAAACACATAATATAAACCATAAAACAATATTGATGACTATAAACCCGGGGGATGGAACTTGACATCCCGGCAGGCAATAATAAACTGGATTAATTACAAAAACTACTGTTTATGATATAATAAAATAACAATAAATGTTAGGTAGGTGAATGCAAATGCAAGCTGTTAAAGGTTTTTTTAATGGAGAAAAAATCGTTCCCCTAGAGAATGTTCCTTTAAAGGAAAATCAAAAGGTAATCATTACCATATTAGACGAATATATGCATAATGAGAAAATAGATAAACCACATAGAAGATATTTTGGTAAACTTGATAACGAGAGTTACAAGGAAATAGTAGATGCAATTCAAGATTGTGAGAAGGTTGATTATAACGAGGCTTAGATATCCCCCACCACTATAGGTAGCGGGTACATATTTTTCACAGCAGGCGGTGAGTCAAAATCTCCCGCCTCGTTGAAATGGTGTGTTGAAATTGCCAAGCAATTTCTTCTGTTATTTTAAATATTTCTGTTCTCCACTTCAGCGTTTGGGTTCTATATCTTATTTTAACAGATTAAACAGTTCAGTAGATCAAAATTGAAAAATGAATACACATAGAGTACTCTCCATGGTATACTTAATTCATGAATTCTGTGAAATAAATAAAAATCAACACATTTGATAAGGAATAGATTTTCATATGTATATACATAAACACTCAATGGCAGCGAGTAAAAAAACAAAGAAAAGAACCATAATTCTTCTTGTTCTTGCTATACTTTTAACTGTATTTGGTATCTACACCGCATGGGAAAATACTGTAATTGAACTTAGCAAATACACCATTTCAAGCAAAAGTCTCCCCCATTCATTTTCAGGCTTTAAGATAGCTCATGTATCAGATCTTCACAATACTGAGTTTGGAAAAGACAATTTGAAATTAATTCAAATGCTTGAAGAAGCTGAGCCGGATATTATAGTGATCACCGGTGATTTGATCGATTCCCGGCATACGGATTTGGATGTCTCTCTAAATTTTGTCGAAAAAGCGGGGAAAATCGCACCGGTATATTATGTTACAGGCAATCATGAATCCCGACTTGATGAGTATGAAATTTCCGAGGCGCGGTTAAAAGATGTGGGCGTTACGGTTCTTCGTGATGAAGTCCATAGATTTGAGAAAAACGGGGGAGAAATCCTGATTATTGGTCTGGATGATCCACAGTTCACACCTTTAAGTGAACGGGCTGGAAAGACACCGTCAATAATAAATACCAAACTGAAAAATTTGAAGTCTGATAGCAATGCCTTTACTGTTCTCTTATCTCACCGGCCTGAACTATTTGAAACATATGCGGGAAATGATATGGATCTGGTGCTTAGCGGTCATACACATGGAGGGCAATTCAGGATGCCTTTTATCGGCGCATTTTTGGTGCCGGATCAAGGACTACTTCCAAAGTATGATGCTGGGCTCTTTATGGCTGGCAATACCAATATGATAGTGAGCCGTGGTTTAGGGAACAGCATAATCCCTTTCCGTATTAACTGCCGTCCTGAAATTATTTTGGTGACATTGGGTGAATGAAAACAGAGTGCTTAATTAACTTACTGTAACCATATGTTAGCCCTAACTTTTTAATGTTACAAAAAGCTTAAGGAAATGACAACTTTAAAATTGAAAAGCTGTCGCATTTATGCTTTAAGTTTATCATGCTTTCCTGTTTATCTATTTTACATGTGTAGATTGCTGTAACGAAGAATTCGCTGTAGGTGCTTTTCCGGTTGAATTCCTAACAATAAGAATTGGGTCGTAGTTAATTTTCGCTGGCGCCAAATATTTATTTTTTATCTTGTTGTCTAAAATTTCAACTGCCAAACTGCAACGCCAATGTGTGCAGTGATCAACAGTGGTTAATGACGGCGTTATCAATTCACTAAACAGTATATTATCAAAACCGCATACAGAAACCTGTTCCGGCACTTTAATTTTCGCTTCGCCTAAAGCTTTAATTATGCCAAAGGATATCATGTCATTTGCTCCAATTAAGGCAGTTGAGCGCATGTTTCCATTTTCCAGCATCCTTTTCATTATATTATAGCCCAACTCCAGCTCATAATTTGAGCTGTCATGCTCATGTTCACTGATCTCGCTGAAAACCTTCAACTCTGCATGATCGCTTAAGGCATGTTCAATACCGTTTAAACGCCTTTTGCGGGATAAAGAGATTTTATTTGTCGGGCTGGTTATAAATGAAACATGCTTGTGACCTCTGCTAACAAGATGATTGGCAATCATCTCCCCACTGAGAAAACTATTCAAGCTGATGACATCAACATCCAACTCGTCAGATACCTCCCCAATAACTATTAGAGGTATGTTAAGTGTTCTAAGCATTTCAACATTTTTAATTGTAGGAGTAAAACCATATATAATTCCTGCTACTTTTGTTTTTTGCAGAAGTGATAAATAATACTGTTCATTGGAAACATCACGGTTAGTGTTAATTACTATCAATCTATATCCATTAGCCTTCGTAAAAATATTAATACCTTTAATTAATTCCATGTAAAAAAAGTTAGAGGCGTTAGGGATAAATAAGGCTATTATACTGTCAGAAAGACTGGAATAATTTTTTGCTTTTGCTCGCGGGACAAAGCCTAAATCATCAATAGTTTGAAGCACTCTTTGCTTCACTTCGTCAGAGATGGAAATCGGAGCATCGTTTATAACAAAAGACACTGTGGATTGGGAAACTCCTGCGGCTTTGGCGACATCCTTCATTGTTGGCTTCTTCATAATTTTACACCTCATAAATAGAATATACTAATATTTTAGCAAATATTAGTCCTCTTGTCAACGAATAAAGCATTGACATTTCTAATGAAAAAAACTATCATATTAACTGTATAGACCCGTTATATAGCGGCTATTAAATTTACAAAAAGTTGGTGTACATAATGGACAATGTAAAAATTAGCGATATTATTTGTAAAATTATTAGTAAAAAACACGGTAGAAATTTCAGTTTGGGGAGTTGGATACAAACAGGAAATGCTGTTGTAGGTGAAATTATGTCCAATTCAGGCTTTGACTGGATTGCGGTTGATTTGGAGCATACAGAAATTAGTATAAATACATTTGCTAATCTTGCTAGGGTAATGACAATATATGGCGTTGTGCCTATGGCACGAGTCAGCGAGAACAGCACAATGGCAATAAGAAAGGTATTGGATTGCGGTGCAATGGGAATCATTGTACCACTGGTAAACAACAAGGAAGATGCAAAACGCGCAGTTGTAGCTGCAAAATATCCGCCGTCCGGCATTAGAGGTTTTGCATTTTGTCAAGCTAATGGTTGGGGAAAACAATTTGATGAATACGTAAAGTCAGCTAATGGCGAAATATTACTTATGGTTATGATTGAGACAAGAGAAGCAGTAGAAAACATTGATGCGATATTAGGTGTAGACGGGGTTGACGGGGTTTTTATCGGTCCTTATGATTTAAGCGGCTCTTATGGGGTTATCGGACAAACGGATCACAACCTGGTAACAGATGCAAAAAAGGCCGTCCTCGATGCATGTAAAAAACACAAGAAGATCGCCGGTCAGCATATTGTACTACCAACACGTCAGATAGTAAAAGAAGCTATAAATGAGGGTTATAATTTTATGGCATTGGGTATGGATACTGTATTTATTTCCGATGGAGCAAAAAGCGTTGTAGATATGGCAGAATGCTAAGGAGAACATACGATGTATTTTTCTATGAACGAACGTATTAACATGTTTAAAGATTTTTATAAAAATAGAAACTACACTCCTTTATTAGGTTTTTTTGTCGGTAGTGAGTATCCTTTGAAAAGATATGACAGCGTAAAGAATTTGCCACAGAATGTACCACTTAAACCAATTGATTTTGATACTAAATCTTTTGCAAAGGATTGTAGAGAGCTGTTTAAGTTAAACGAGTCTTTCGGCGGGGAATTTATCTGGAGTGCGAGCGCATTTTGGGGAATCCCTTGGATTGAAGCACTTATTGGAATGGACATATTTGCAGATCACAATACAGGTTCACTGTATGCCCAATTGCCACCTGGTGAAACAAACTTATCCATACCTGAGTTTAGAGATAGCAATCCTTGGGCAGTTCTTTGTAAAGATTTTCTATTCGAAATTGCAGAGGAAAGCAATGGAGATTTTCCGTTAGCAACAACAAGAACAAGAGGGGTCGCAGATATTTTGTCAGCTCTATTTCCCGGTGAAAAATTAATTTATAAAATGATGGATGCTCCTGAGGAAATTCATGAATTATGTGATAAAGCAGCGGATTTGATTATAGATTTTTTAAATTTTCAACTTAAATACATTCCGGATTTTCATGGAGGTATCGGTTCTTTTTATTATAATATGTGGGCTCCTAAAAATACAGTATGGCATCAGGAAGATGCTGCTGCACTTCTTTCGCCCGAATTATATGATGAATTTATCGCCGGACAGGATATGAAAATTTCAAAAAGCTTCGATAACTGTATTATGCATCAGCATCCTGTAGGATATATGGCATATGAAAAATTTCTGAATATGAATTTTACCGCATTAGAGCTGCACAGGGACGAAGGCGGCCCATCCGCAAAAGAATTAGGAGACGTCTATAATAAAATTTTGCTAAAGAATAGGCTGTTGATCTGGGGAAACCTAAGCGACGAGGATCTTGACTATATATTTAAAGAACTAGAGTGTAAAGGACTTGCAGTTTGCTGTGTTGTAAATACCCGTGAGCAAGCAGATAGGATTTGGGCGAAATATAACGAGGCTCAGATGGGTCCCCCCCCCCCTCTATAGTGGCGGGTACCTATTTCTCACAACAGGCGGCGAGTCAAAATCCCCCCCCCATAGGATGCATGGGCGAGCAGTAGGCAGAGCCTACGACCACTCAAGCCTTGCTTGCGACCAGCCTCGTTGAAATGGTGTGTTGAAGTTGCCAAGCAATTTCTTCCATTTTTTTATAATTTATGGAATCCTAAGGAGTAAATTTAGATGGCACATGTTTTAGTTACAAGTGAATATTTTGGAAAATTCGATACAACTGCAAGAGAAATGCTAATAAATGCAGGGCATATTGTGATTGATAACCCATATGGGCATAAGTTTCTGTCTTCTGAGGAGATAATTCCACACGCCGAAAAAGCAGAGGCACTTATTTGTGATTTAGAAAAAATAACAAAAGAGGTTATTGATGCCGCTCCGAATCTCAAAATTATTGCCAGGAGGGGTGTTGGCGTTGATAGTATCGATTGTGAATATGCCAAGCAGAAAAATATTGAAGTAGCGATCACACAGGGTGTAGTGGAAGCACCTGTTGCAGAATTGGTAATGGGGTATATACTTCACTTTTCCAGAAAGATTTGCATTATGAATGAAGATATGCACCGTAATATTTGGAATAAGATAATGAACAATAGTGTTGATAAAAAGGTCTTGGGGATTGTCGGAATGGGAAAAATCGCTATTGAAGTAGCTCGGAGAGCAACATCCTTTGGTATGGAAATTCTTTATTATGATTTACATGAAAATCCGGTTGCTGAAGCTGATTTTGGCGCAAAATATTCTTCTTTAGATGAATTACTAGAATCAGCCGATTTTGTTACCATACATACTACACTCAACAAAGAAACAAAAAACCTTTTTAACTATAACACTATTTCAAAAATGAAAAAAAGTGCATACCTGATTAACACAGCCAGAGGTGCAATTGTTGATGAAGTTGGGTTGGAAAAAGCGCTGAAGGAACATAAAATCGCTGGTGCGGCAATTGATGTTTTTGAAGTAGAACCGAAAACAGACAGTGTATTGGCAAACCTGGATAATGTTGTTTTAACTCCACATACAGCTTCATTTACAAAGGAAACCTTTATAAAAATGGATATTATATCAGCTCAAAATATCATTAGATATTTTAAAAACAAAAAGTAATAAATAGGGAGGTTTTTTGATAATGCAAAGCAAAAAGGCAGGCAAGGTCACAGGTTACAAAGAAGGTATAATGAAAAGAATTGAAATTGGCAATTTTCAAACCTTTGAATACCATTTCCCATTTAATTATGAAAATGTGAACGTAGTTCGCAATTATCACGGCGGAGAAACACATGGTATGGAATCCAATCCGATTAATTCCTATATGCCTGAGCCTGAGCGAAGACCGTCTGACTATATTGAAATTGAGGAAAATAAAGGGATCGTTTCCGTAGAGGTTATCGGAAGCGCATGCACACCACCCGGATTCGTCATGCTTTCTGCAGAGCCCATGGATGATTTCAGGCGACAAGATGAAATTCCCGGTCTTATGCCTGTAAGATTCAGGATAAACAACCTTTGGGGCATGCATCTAAGAGTCGATCAATGGTATGCAAGTAATGACGTCGGCCCGAGGTGCCAAGACAACGTACCGCCATATGAAGAAATCCCACAGGGCTTTATTGATCATATGCCGAAATTTGCGGGAAAGAAGATGAAGATGGATTATCGCGATATGCCTATAGCCGGTATGAGCTGCGCACTCTTCAGCATACCCAGATCCAAAAGCATTAAAATTATGGCTGGTAGTGAAGTTCTGGGCTGGCATGACGACCATTATCCAGACGATTCGCATTATTCGATTCGCATGATTCGTGTAACAGTATGCGATGTTATTAAATGATTAAATCCCCGAATGGAGGCAGCCATGCATTATCTTACTCAAGCTGGTCGTAAAATCGGCAAAAACAAATTTTTATATATAATGTTAGTACCCATGGTTCTATACTATGTGCTTTTTCATTACATGCCTATGTATGGCGCACAAATTGCATTTCGGGACTATTTGCCTTCCATCGGGATATGGGAGAGCCCATGGGTAGGAATGACTTATTTTAAACAGTTTTTCAATTCCGTTTATTTCGGAAGATTGATGAGGAACACGTTATTAATTAACCTGTATGATTTATTGGTTGGTTTTACCTTTACCGTTGCTTTAGCATTGTTAATTAACGAGGTCACAAGCAGAAGATATAAAAAATTTGTTCAAACAGTGTTATACATGCCTCATTTTATATCTGTTGTTGTGCTGGCTGGCTTAGTTGTTTCATTTTTATCCCCATCTGGTCCAATAAACAATTTGATACGAATGTTAGGTGGAGAAACCATTAGATTCATGCAGGAAAAAACATGGTATAGAACGATTTTCGTATTTTCGGGGATATGGCAGGATGCAGGCTGGGGTACCATTGTATACCTCGCCGCTCTTACAAACATTGATATAAGTCTTTATGAGGCGGCGATCGCTGATGGGGCAAGTCGGTTTAAGCGAATGCTGTATATAACAATACCCTGTATAATGCCTACAGTCATTGTCATGCTAATACTCCGCATGGGCAACATCTTTACGGTGGGCTTTGAAAAAACCATGCTGTTGTATAACGAACTCACTTATGAGACGGCAGATGTTATAGCAACATATGTTTATCGGCGAGGTATTATTGGCGCTGAATATAGTTTTTCTACTGCTGTTGGACTATATAATTCTGTTTTGAACCTTGCAACCATCGTAATATTTAATGCAATAAGCAAAAAAGCGAATGACATTGGGCTCTGGTGAGCAAAGGAGAGCATAGGATGTTTTTTAAAAAGAAGAGTACCGGAGATATTATATTCGAGACAATTATATATGTAATACTCACAGCCGCTTGCATTGTTGTATTATACCCATTAATACTGATTGCTAGCCAGTCATTTAGCGATCCTTTCCTTGTGATGCGTGGCGAAGTAAAATTACTGCCTAAAGGCTTCAACCTAAAAATATACCAATCGGTGCTTCAGCATAGCGAACTTTGGAACAGCTATAAAAATACGATCATTTATACTTTTATAGGTACTGCAGTAAGCGTAAGTGCCACAGCTATAAGTGCATATCCCCTATCGAGGAAAGATATGTACGGATATAAATTCTTCAATTTGTTTGCCATCGTAACAATGTTTATTTCCGGTGGTATGATTCCGCTGTATTTACAGGTATCGAACCTCAATTTGATTAATTCAATGTGGTCTGTTATATTACCAAGCGCTATCTCAACATTTAATCTTATTGTTATGAAAAGCTTTTATTCTACGTCCATACCATCGGAAATAAACGATGCAGCTGCAATAGACGGATGCAACGATATACATTTTTTTGTCAAAATTGTTTTGCCTTTGTCTAGCTCAATTCTAGCAGTCATGGTTTTGTTTTATGGGGTAAGGCAATGGAATTCATGGGTTTCACCGCTTTTATACCTTGTAGATCGTAAGAAATACCCACTACAATTGATACTGCGCGAAATACTTCTTCAAAATCAGGTGTCATCTTTATCGGACGCAGCATTAAGTGATCAGATCATGATTGGGGAAACAATTAAATATGCAGTAATGGTTGTATCGACTATCCCCATTTTATGTTTATACCCCTTCCTTCAGAAATATTTCGTCAAGGGTGTGATGATGGGTGCTCTGAAAGGATAGGCGCACACGAAATCAGCTTCTTAAAGCAGTTGATAATAAACAATTTTTCTAAATAACTAATTAACAAGGAGGTATTTAAAATGAGAAAGTTAACGAAGGGAATTTCATTACTATTATGCGCAGCATTTGTTTTTATGCTTGCAGCATGCGTAAACCCAACTCCGGCACCCGAAACAACGCAGACAACCTCTGCACCGGCAGGCACTGATGCGACTGAACCCGCCGCCAACCCAATAACAGGATTGAAAGAAAAAATAACTATTACGGTCCTAACACAAAAAGAAGCAACGGAACTAGAACCTTTCGAAAACATGGAAGTCTTTAAAATTATGGAAGAACGCACAAATATCGCAGTAAAATTTGACCAACCTGCCAAAACAAACTTTGCAGAAAGATACAGCATTGTAATGGCATCTAAAGAATTGCCAGACGTAATCACTGTCATGCCTATAGGGGATGTACCGAAATATGCATCCGCCAAAACCATAATTGAAATGACAGATATAATTGACAAAGAAATGCCTAACTTAAGCAGATATATGGCTGAGTTCCCCGATATCAAAGCCGGAATTAGAGGATTAGACGGTAAAATCTATTCAATCCCCACAAAAGTATATGATTACACAGAATGGAATAACCCCATAATTGTGCGTGGAGACTGGCTTGAGAAACTGAAGATCGATATGCCGAAGAACATTGATGATGTGTACAATATGTGGATGGCTATAAAAAATGGGGATCCTAATGGAAATAAGGAAAAGGACGAGATACCTTATACTGCAAGAGATGCCAAAGAACGAATCCGCAGTTTTCTTACAGCGTTTGGCGTTAAGGACGGATTCTATAATGATCCGGCTACAAATAAGATTAAGTTTGGTGTATTAGAACCGGGATATAAGCAGGGTATTGAATGGCTTAGAAAATGTCATGATGATGGGTTGATTGACCCTGATCTACCTTCTGCAAGTGAGGCTACTTTGCAAGCAAAGGTAGCACAGGACATTGCTGGTTCTTGGCGTGGTGGTATGCGCGGTAATTTTGCCACATATCAGTCTACCTTTGAAGACAAAATTCCAGGCTTTAAGGTTGTTGGTGTACCTACTATAGAATCAGTAAATGGTAAGCATTTACATCATGCCAGACCAAAAAACATGGAGGGCACGCGTACTGTTATAACAACAGCATCAAAATATCCAACAGAAATCGCCCGCTGGATGGACTATGCATTCAGTGATGAAGGAAACATATTATTCAATTTCGGCATTGAAAACGAAACATTCGTCATGAAAGACGGTAAACCAGTCTTCTCAGATGCAATTGCAAATGATCCTGAGGGCAGATCACCATTTATCATGCAAACTACATTTTCACCTATTTCCGGTGTTGGTTTCCCATGCGTATATTACAGCGAGGCTGTTAATCAACTTGAAAATCAGGAAGTAGTGGCTGTAAGAAATGCAATGGATAAATACAGACAGGATACATTAGATTTTGTACTGCCGGATTTGCCTTTTACAAATGAAGATAATGCACAGATTCGCTCGATTATGGGTGAGGTCAATACCTATGTAGACGAAACGCTGGCGTCGTTTATTTTTGGAGGAGAATCCTTCTCAAAGTGGGATGAATTTGTTGCCAATGTAAAGAAAATGGATGTTGAGAAATTGATCGACGTTTACCAAAAAGCATATGATAATTATAAAAAATAAAGCGCTTACTAGTGTTTTGTAGCATTTTATTCTTACATATGAGTTCTTAGTGTTACAGATACACTTTCTTGGTGTTGCGGTCTACATACTATGAAGTTATAAATGTTACAGACCACTAGTCTATAAATCAGTTTTATTAGCCCATTCGCAGCAGGCAACTATTGCGGATGGGCAATTTCAATAAAGCACGGAAAGTTATATAAGGAGAAGAATACTATGAGTCAATTGTGCAGAGTTGTGATCATTGGTGCAGGAGAACGAACATGTAAAGCTATCCTTCCTGCATTGCGTTCAGCGAAGGATGAAATAGAGATTGTGGCATTGTGTGACAGAAACAAGGATAAAGCAAATCGAGCAGCGCAAACATTCAATATAAAAAAGATATACACCGGGGACAGTTATGTATACCGCCAGATGATTGAAAAAATGACACCCGATGCAGTAGTATGCATTGGGCAGCCTGATAATTTATATGATGCATGGGTATGGATTCTTGAAAAAGGCTACCCGCTGATGATCGAAAAGCCATTAGGGTTAACCATGCACCAAGCAGAAATGCTACGATATTTAGCATTAAAGAAGGGTGTTGTCACACAGGTGGCGTTTCAGCGCAGGGTCTCGCCAATGGTGGAAAACATGCGAAAGCTGTGCCTTGAATCCGGTTCGATAACTCATGCAGTAAGCAGGTTTTATAAATATTCCCCCACTCCCTACCTTGGTGCAAGAGGTCACGTGTTTGATGATACCGTCCATTCCATTGATACTTTGCGTTGGATTTGTGGCGGTGAAGTGGTCTCGATACAAAGCCATGTGAGGCGTGTTGGTGTGCCCGATATCAATTTTGTCACTGCAACACTCATATTTGATAACGGCTCCGTTGGAGTACTAATAAATTCCTGGTTAAGCGGTAAAAGAGAATTTTCAATAGAAATGCATGCGCCCGGCATTTTTGCTCAAGCAGAGCATGAAGAAAAAGGGTATATTTATAAAGATGGAAGCTTAAGTCCCCTTGTTTTCGATCCCTGTGAGGAAGCCGGAAGTAACGCAGCATGGGATTACACCGGTGTAACTGCTCTTTGCCGTTCTTTTGCGCAAGCGGTAAAAAACGGCACAACTGCATCATCACCCTTTGAAGATGCATATAAGACGATGCAAGTAGCATTTAACGTGCTCGCACAGGATCAATTAAGGAGGTCATGTATATGAGGATTGCTTTATTGCTTACCAAGACGATGGCGTTAAATGTCTTTTGCAAGAACACATTTAGCCGTTTGACTGAATTGGGTGCTGATTGCGCGGTAAACGACCTGCCTGATACTGTTACCGTAAAGTGGATGTGTGATCAAATTGCTGATGCACAGATTGCTGTTACATGCTGGGGTTCGCTGCCTCTTACCGCAGAAGTGCTTTCATATGCACCAGAGCTGCAGTTCCTTGCACATGCTGCTGGTTCACCGCGGCCTGTGGTAACAGAGGACTTATGGGAACGGAATATTCGTGTTACCTGTGCCTCACCGATGATTGCTGATGATGTTGCTGAGACCACGCTGGGAATCATGATTACCCAGCTTAAGAAACTGCCTTTATTAGCTGAAATAACGCGGAATGATGGTTGGAACTATGATCATATACGCCCTGGGATGCGTCGTCTTAATGGGCTGACTGTGGGTATTGTCGGAGCTTCTTTCGTAGGGAGAAAAGTGATTGAGTTACTTAAACCCTTTAATACGAAAACATTGGTCTTTGATCCCTACTTATCCGATCACACCGCATCTACTCTTGGTGTAAGCTCTGTCTCCCTTGATACATTATTCAGTCAGAGCGATGTAGTAAGTATTCATGCTCCTTCGCTGAAATCTACTTATCACATGATAGGAGAAAAACAGCTTTCATTAATGAAAGACGGTTCGTTGCTTATTAACAATGCACGGGGAAAATTGGTAGACGAATCGGCGTTGATTGCCGAACTCAAAGCCGGGCGAATTTATGCCGCCTTAGATGTTACCGATCCTGAACCTCCTTTGCCCGGTCATCCTTTTCGTAGTCTATCCAATGTCTTTTTAACACCCCATCTAGCTGGTGGTCAAACTGTCAATGGGCGCTATATGCAGGGTAATTTTATTGTACGTCAGATCGAGCGGTTTTTGGCGGGAAAAGTGCTGGATTATGAGGTAACACAGCACATGATGAGTATTATCGCATGAACGTTAAGGAAAAGCTCTCTTTTTAAAGAATTTATAATAAGTATATTTGGAGGATTTTTGTAATGATAAATTATGCTCACAGAGGAGCTTCGGAATATGCTCCCGAAAACACAATGGCTTCATTTTACCTCGGTCTAGAGCTTGGTGCTAACGGAATAGAAACTGATGTAAGAGAAACGAAAGACGGAGTTCTGGTGCTTTTTCATGATGAGACTACCCTGAGGTTAACCGGTGAAGATATTAAGGTAACCGATATGACATACGATGAATTATACCGGAAGGATTTAGGCTCATTTAAAGATAATAAATATGCAAATGAAAAAGTAGTATCTTTCGAAGATTTTTTAAAATACTTCTCCGCAAAAGATATCGAATTTGCCATTGAGATTAAAGCACCTAATATTGAAAAAAAAGTGGTTGATATGATCTATAAATATGACTGTGCTGAAAAAGTAACTATAACCTCCTATCATTTCGATTTTCTAGTAAATATTAGATTATTTAATTCGGAAATTAGACTGGGGCTACTCAGAAAAACACATCCGGAGGGTATCTTGGATGAATTGATACAACATGGCATCAATCAGTATTGTCCAAAGATAGATTTTGTCACAAACGATCTCGTAGCAAAAGCTCATGCGCTGGGCCTGACAGTGCGGGTTTTTTCTATAAAAACTATCGAACATATGTATAAAGCTATTGACCTTGGTGTGGACGGAATGACAATTAATTTTCCTGATAAATTATGTAAAGCTTTAAAATCTGAGTGATTTGGCAGCAAAAGACCATCTACAGCAGGTTTCAATTCTTGAATTTATTTGTAATCTTCAGATGGTCTTAAAATAAATGTTTCCTGCATACATTAGTTTCCGTGCAGATCCCTTGAATACATTTCCTTAACAACATTTTCAATAGGCGGGTCTTTTACGGTCATATCGCTTATCACATTGCTTTCGTTCATTAGATGAGTAAACCTGTTAAGGTCGGTAATGCTTGTATCAAGCACCAGTTCAGCATTAAATAATGATGCACGAGATGTTATGCTAATGCCGGGAACTCCATCAAGCTCAAGCAGTTCATTTATCGTCGTGATATTTATAACCTTTTTGCTTCCTGCAACACAGCGCAAGGTCTCAATACCGTCATCAAATATAAGCTCTCCATGATTAATAACAAGCACCCTCTTTGTAAGGCGTTCAATGTCCCCAAGATCATGCGTGGTAAGTATGAATGTGGTGCCGTTACGATTCATTTCATGAATAAAGTCCCTGATCCTGTCTTTTGCAACAACATCCAGCCCTATGGTTGGTTCATCGAGAAATACGATCTTGGGCGCATGCAGCATTGCCATTATAAACTCGCATTTCATCCTTTCTCCGAGAGAAAGCTGTCTGGTTGGCTTGCGGATAACACTTTCTACATTCAATATTTCAACCATAAGCCCAAGCCTTTTATTGAACTCCTGCCTGGGTATTGCATATATAGCCCGGTTCATCTCAAAAGAGTCAACCGGCGGAATATCCCATATAAGCTGCGATTTCTGTCCGAAAACTGCACCAATTTCAGATACATAGGCCTTTCGCTGGCGCCATGGGGTAAAGCCCATAATATTTACTTCGCCTGATGTCGGATATAAAACCCCAGTGAGTATCTTCATCGTCGTCGATTTCCCTGCACCATTCGGTCCGATAAGACCAAGAAGCTCACCATCTTCCACATTGAAGCTGATTCCTTTTAGAGCTTCGATTATTATAGTTTCTCTAACAACAAGGCTTTTAAGCGTTTCAATGAAAGAGCTGCCTCTCTCGTAAGTCTTGTATTGTTTTTTCAAATCTCTAACCGTCATTATATTCATGAATTTGTTAGCCTCCTGCACTCGTATATTTGGATAGCATAAACCTCCAGAAACAAAGACCTAAAGCAAGAAAAATAATACACACAAGCGCAGCGGATAGAGCGCCTTCAATTTCTTTTCCCAACAGCGCAGATGCCGGGAAAAAGCCTAAAAGTGCAATTGGTATCACATTGGATATCAATATCCGAAAAGACTTTGAAAATATGGTCGCAGGGTAATTCCCAAATGAGGTAATGCTGTCGAAAATCTCATAGATGCGGCTATTCCCAACCCATTTGAACATGCTTCCGGCCATAAACAGGGAAAATGAAAACAGTACCATAAGCGAAAATAAAAAGAGCACTAGAAATTCTATCCATGACAATGCCCCGGGCCACACCAGCTTATCCAAAGATAATCGGATTATGTATACCGCGGCAAAAATCGTACCTATACTATCAGGACTAAATACGTTTGCAATCGAAAGGAATAGCGTTGAACGCGGCTTTATAAGCAGCAGATCATAGGTTCCTTCTCTGACATGCCCAAGAGTACTGCTGACAATCCCGAAAAATGTGAGCCTCGCCACTCCGTTTGATAGCATGAAAATACCCTGCAATAGAAGCACTTCGTAGAAACCCCAGCCTGGAAACGAGGATCCCATTTCATAAATAAAGAAAGTAATAAGAGGAATAAACATTTCAGAAACAAATGACATCAAAGAGCTGAATATAAAATCAGCACGGTACGCCATTCTTGCTGCAAAGTTATGCTTTAAAGCCATTAAGTATATTTGTAATCCTCTGATCATGTTCCCACCCCGGTAAATCTTCTGACACCTATTTTGTATAAAACAATTGTAAATATAGCCATTACAGTAACTGCTGTCGCCTGGATTGCAACAATTTGAGGTATGCTGCAGGATATTCCCCCAAGCTCATATGATCCGATGAAAACTCTGATCGGCACATACGCGATGAATTGGAATGGTAGTAACATCAAAGCCTTCTGCCACAATTCCGGTAAAAATGCCAAAGGGAAAAACACACCGGAGCAAACATCCCTGAAAAGGAGAAATACGCGCCTGATGCCGGAAGTCTTCGTAAACCAGAATGCCGTTATACCTATACTGTAATCAACAAGAAACCTCATGAGGTAGCCCAGTATTATAGAGATCAAAGCCCAAAATGGTCTGACAGGAAAAATAGTTATACGGAAAACAAGCAGGAATATCAGCATAACCGGTGTGAATTCGAATATAAACCCAAGAATACGATGCCCTATCTTCTGCGAAAAGGCAAAATAGACATGCGACATCGGCTTAAGCATAAATGTCAGGAATTTGCCGGTATGTATAAGCATTTGGAGGTTCCAGTCCGCAAAGTCCATTATCAGGTATTCTATAAGAGCGGATATACCAAAATATGTAAGCGTCTGCTCGAGGGTAAACCCATTGATGCTCCCTCTGGATGCATATACAGCCTTCCATATGAAAAACTGCACAAGGAAATACACCGGCCCTACAAAAATAGAAACCATCGAATGTGTGCGGTAAGCCGCCCATTCCTTGTAGGTTGCCGACGCTACGGCTTTTAGAATGTCAAAATACCTATATATTTTCCTAAACAATCACGTTCTCCTTATCGTTTATTGACAGTATTAAATCGTTAATCGCAGATGAATAATCGAAAAAGGGTGTTGGTTTTTCGATATAAAAGCATAAGAAAATAAGATCATATACGGGGTCGACCATAATAAACGTTCTTCCAAAACCGCCATGTGAAAATGATACCGGCGAACGTATATCCTTTTCAGCATATTTGTCACCGGATATATCCCAGCAATAGCCCCATGATGCTTCCTTGAAATATTCATTGTAAAGCCTCGCTGATATTCCGGGAATCTGGTTTTTTGTCATTTCAGCAACAGTTTCTGTTTTCAGTATCCTGACGTTGTTGTATGTGCCTTTGTTTGCATACATCTGGCAGAAAATTGCCATATTCATCATTGTTGAATATACTCCGCCCGCCCCCGACTGCGACTCAAGCGCTCTTTGGGATACAAACCATTCCCCTCCCGCCATATCCTTATTGCGTCTTATGACCCTGTGCCATTCCGACTGTGGCACGATATAGAAGGTGCTGGTCATACCAAGCGGATCAAATATCCTCTCTGTTGTAAACTCGTGGATGCATTTACCGCTGACTCTTTCTACAATTTCGCCTAATATATTAATTCCATAATTACAGTAAGACATCTCCTCTCCGGGCTTCTTCCAGAGCGGGGCATCGTACCCGAGACGCAGCCAGTCTTTAGGCTCTATATTTTCGTTATGCCCTAAATTTTTGAGCTTTTCTTCGATATGACAGCGCACGACTTCATCGTTCATGCCGGTGGTATGCATCATTAGCTGACAAACCTCCGCTCTGTCTTTCCCATCCCCCGTAAACTCAGGGATATAATCCTTTATCGGTTTATTTATATCGAGCCTGCCTTCTTCATTAAGTATCATTGCTGCAGTCGCTGTAATAGTTTTAGAAATAGAACTAAGCGGGAATAATGTATCAAAGGTCAAATCGGGAGCATTCTCCTCGTTCCCGGATTTTCCAAACGTTTTGTGCGAAACTATGATACCCTTTCTGGCTGCAAGAATAGCGGATGCCTGTGTTTGTCCTGAATGCACCCAATCTGATATGCATCTTTCCGCCGACCTAATTCTGTCAGCTGACATTCCGGCTTCTTCCGCGCTCCCATATCTGAGCTTCATCATGCTGCCCCCTATGGCTTTCATTTAAAAGTAAATCAAGTTTCATCAAGTTAGCATATATGTTTATTAATTATGTGAAACGCTATAAATTCATGTAATTTAATTTTTTTATGCTACCTATAAATCAGTACTCTTTGTAATGATAGTACAAGTTTCAAAGACGTTGTATATAGTTTACATAATTCAATTGCTTCTTACTTGCTTTTCAATTACTTCCCTTGTATTTATTACCATACGGTATTTAAATAATATAATACCACATTGCCGGCTGAATTTATATCTTTTTCTTTATAATAACGGAAGAAATTGCTTAGACCCATTTTTTGCGAAGCAAAATAACAACTGAGCGACCCGTAATGTTTTGACTCGCCGTCTGTTGTGTGTAATAAGTACCCTCCACCAAGCATATTTTCAACAAGATGGTCTAAAAATGACTAGCTGCAGGTAGTTCACTTTGATGGTATAATTATATCGATGGTTGGCGCAAAGGCTTCTCTGAAGCAAATCTTCGATTCCTGCAAATATCCGTTAACACCTTCTAACTGCTAAACATCAAATAATAACAAGAAGTCGACGTTTTGCAGTTATAAGGTTCCGTTATTTTGTTTTGGCTAGACCCACTTTAGTTGGATAATTTAGGAGGATAATTATGGCATATTATTTTAAAAAATGCGTACTGACATCATTGTGCCTCTTGTTTTTACTTTCTTTCTTCGGATGCATTTCTATTACATACTCTGGAGATGAAACAGAAGAAGAATCACATACGATTCTATCTTCACCACTTGATAGTAGTGAAGACAGTATTAATTCAACAGTTATGAAAAATGAAGAAGATTCTTTTGGAAATAACAATACAGAAGAAGAACTGCAAGTATTATTATCAATACCATATAATATTGTTAACATTTCCGAGAGCAAGACAGCCATCCTTGGCCCGGAAAGCTTTTTTATTTCTGAAGATAATCATGTATATATCCTGGATACAGGAAATTATAAAATACATATTTTTTATGATGGAAATATTGTAGATACAATAAAGATAAAAATTGATGAGGGGGATATGATTGATTTTGTTGTTGATGAAAATAATATATATATATTAAAGATTGACTATAAAGGAAATATTCTTGATGTTTTGAAAAGTAATGGAGTGCCTCGCTATATTGATTATGAAGATGGGGCTCTAAAAGTTTGGTCACAAAATTACAATGTACAAAATCTGACAGATACAAATGCGTCTGTGGAAAAAAGAAATGTTGGAGCTAGTAGAGATGGGTTTAATACTGTTCTATCCGAAGGACACGAAATTAAATTCCCTTCATATGGGACACCATCTTGTATTTATAAAGAAAAATCAGTAAGTGATTATGATATTTACTACACCTCAGAAACAATAAACATTGGCTATAAGATAGTATTTGACAGAAGATTGTACTATGTTTCATCAGGCAGTATTCAAAAATATGTCCAACTTGAGCAACCTCAATACTTTAAACCAAACAGGCTTTATAGAATAATGCAGGATGGAACTGTATGTCAGATGATGCCATTCGAAGATAAACTTGATATTGTAAAGTTAGGATTTTTAACGGATTACTCCGAGCAATACGTACCTTCGTATCTAGACATAGCAAATGATTATTAGGTACTTATACAAGACTGTCGGGAATGTGTAAAGTTTCATATAGGTGGTAGAAATAATGCATATGAGGAGGATGCTATCCTAAATCCGTGCTTGCTACGTGGGAAACACGCAATATGATTATGTCGCTTTACCATCAAATTAAATTCTACCATATATCAATTCCTGATTCTTTTAGCAAATTCCTCAACGCTATCCACCTTTGCAGCTAATTTAAGCCATGCACTCAAAACCTCCATGCTTTTCTGAACCCTTATGGTGCGCTCCAGTTCTTCCGGTATGCTATCTGAAAGCTCCTGCAGCAGTTCAAGAATGCCTTCTATTTTACCTTCTATCTTACCCTCAATTTTACCCTCAATTTTGCCCTCAATTTTGCCCTCAATTTTGCCCTCAATTTTGCCCTCAATTTTACCCTCTTCTCTGTTCTTTAAGCGTTCTTCTTTTAACGTAAGCTCCAGATTGTATACCATTGTCTCTACCTCCTTGCTTTCTTCTATAATTTTATTCATCAAATCACGATTTTCTGGTTCTGTTCCTCTCATAATTATATTAGCAAACCAATTCTTAAAAAGCTCAAATTCCTTTGGACTTAATTTCTTCAATACACTTACCGCCATATTAAGGTTCTCAAGAAGAGTATTGACATCCTGCTTCTTATCCACTAAAAATACCGTAGCTATCAAATTTGACATTTCCAGGAGGGTTTCATTGTCATACCTGTTTACATCAATAATTATATATTTAAAGTCCAAAACGCTGTCACCAAATAATTCATATCCACTCAAACATTCTTTATAGCTTCTGCATGCAGTCCAGTTGTTTTTCCCATTGTACAGTACTATAGGCACAACTACCGGTAATCTATAATCTTTTCTTTTTTCCCATCCTTTATCCGAATCCTTTAAGATACCCCTCCACACTTCCACCATGTAAAGCAGCAACCGATAAGGCATTTGAAAATCAACCTTTGACTGCATTTCCATAAGGACATAGAATATTACGTCCTTGTTATTCATCTTCACCCAGTAAACCAAGTCTGCTTCTTTATTCTTGAAATCCGGCAGTATAAATGATTTATCAACCTTTACCACATTGTTTTCATCAATACTGTCTACCCAATCCTGTTTTACAAAGGTTCTTAACAGCTTTAATATAAAATTCGAGGGATGAAAGAGGCTATTGCGTTAAAGCAACAGCTTCTTCTTTATACATGACATTCATTTTATTAACACACATAATAACATTATACATAAAATAGTAATAAAAGTCAAACAAATTGATTCTACAAATTTCGACAAATTTTGCACGTGGCAAAGCAAGATGCTTGGCAATTTGGCCCAACGCTTGTATAATGATAGGCGGGGAGGGTAAAACTAATGGATGCGAATGGGAAAACTATTAAAATTCTTCTTGCTGAGGATTCAGTTATTATAAGAAAACACATTATGGCCATTTTAACATTTGAGAACAATTTCCAGGTGATTGGACAGGTTAGCAGTGGAAAAGATGCGGTTGAATTCACAAAAGAACATATACCTGATGTCATACTTATGGATATCGAGATGAATACTAAAAATGATGGTATAGAAGCAATATCTCCAATTTTAAGTATGCACCCACAAATAAATATTGTCATGTTAACAGTTCATGAAGATGAAAATAGTATTTTAACTGCGTATGGAGAAGGAGCATGCGATTATGTGCTAAAGAGTGCTTCGGCAAAAGACATAATTGATGCGGTTGAAGCTGCCTATAATCATTGCTCGCCTATAAGACCTATTATTGCCAATAAAATAAGGAAACAGCTTAATCATGTCAAAAATATAAAAGACAATATATATGACATCATAAGTATAGTAGTAAAACTGACCCCAACAGAAATTTCAATTCTTAAGGACATTTTAAAAGGAAAAAAACAAAAAGAAATTGCAGACGAAAAACATATTGAAATTACTACAGTTAAAACACATATAAAACACTTATTAAGGAAATTTAAGGTTAAAAAGACGTCTGAATTGGTTCAGACCATAGAGAAAAATGATATTAGGAGAATATTTGACGATTTATGAGTTTATGTAAAAACCACAGGTAACATAATATTAAACCTAGTACCAACATTAACCTTACTGTCAACCATCATAACACCCTTGTGCGCTTTAATTGTTTTATAGCAATAAGTCAACCCAATACCCCAGTTTTTTGAAGTAGACTTGGTACTGAAAAATGGAGAAAATATTTTTTTTAAATCCTGGGAGGGTATACCGGATCCGTTATCACTAATAGATATAATATTCCATCCATGTTCCATATAAATATGTATATCAATAATGCCATTATTCCTGTCAATTGCTTCAATTGAGTTGTTAATTATATTAACAAATACTTCAGTCAAATGATATTCATCAGCATAACATTCAAGGTTTTCATCAGGCATATAAGTGTTAATTTTTATATTTGTATTAGTTTGTTTAACTTTTGATATAGCATATGTGATAATATGGTTAATGCATACAAGCTTAAAGCAGAAAAATAATTCCTTATTTTTCGAGTTCATTACTTCCAGTTTGTTTGTTAAATCATCTGTAATCTGTGTTATGCACTTTAACTGATTTCTTATCGAATCGATATTATCCTGGCTTTCGGTGTCTTTTAATAAAATATTGATTTCAATTAATTTATTCTTGACCATATGAGAAACTACTGAACTTAATTGTTCGATTTTTATTTTTGTGTTTGCCTTAATTGATAACTGCATATTTACAAATTTCAAGATGTTGTATTTATATAATGCAAAGACAATTGCGCTAAACGAAATAATAGAAAGAAAAGGATAGATTTTATAAATTAATATAGAAGGATATACTTCCAAAGCAACATAAGTCTCGTAGAAATATTGATTAACATCGCAGGGTAATTTACCGCCTCTTAAGATTACAATGGTTTCCGGCGCCCAATAGAATATGGCTACAAATAAAAAGGCTTATGTTAATTGCAAGAGCTTTCTGCTTGATATATTTATTTTGTATTTGTAAATACATTCTGGATAGAAGCAGAATTGAAAATGCAATAAAAGAAAAGAACCACATACGGTTAAAAATAGCACAGTATTTTAATATTTCAAAAAAACTTATATTCGAATTGCTTAGATTAATAAATGCGTATAATTCGTTTTGGATGTATGGATCGTAAAATAGCACAAATTGTATGGGGAAAAAAGCTAATAAAATATATGATAATATCAAGGCTTTCTTAGGCTTGATTTTGTTGCTGGTATAGAAGGTGGTATCAGGCCTGATATTTCATTCAATTATCTTACTTATTAGAAGTTTGTGTTCAAATTATACTGCAGCAAAATGAAGTGAAGCGAGGGAGGAAAAGACTATGATCTCAAGTAAAAGAGTAGTCAGTTTATTACTATGTATCTTACTGGTAGTTACCTTAGGTTTAACAGGTTGTCAGCCAGCAAACACAGGAGAGAATACTCAAGCTGCAACAGCTAATACAAAACCTGTTGAAACATCTTCCGGTTCTCAGGCTGAGGTGGAAACAGGAAAGGGGAAAACACTCGAAATATCATGGTTTGAGGGTGGTACCGGTAGAGAATATATTGAAAGTGCTATTGACAAATATCAGGCAATGTATCCCGACCTTGAAATAAAGGCTGAAATAAATCCTAAAAATCATGAGCAATTAAGACCCAGATTTGTTGCGGGAGATCCTCCGGATGTGTTTTATGCAAATTCAAGCTTTTTGGATTATTTTGCATTAATTGCAGATGACCAGTTACTGCCATTAGATGATATACTTGATTCTCCGTCACCGGATGATGAAAGTGTAACACTCAGAGAAATTTTTATTCCCGGAATGTTGGATAGATGCTCAACAGACAACGCCGTATATGCATTACCCGGATTCGTTCATTATTATGGGTTGTGGTATGATCAAAATACTTTTGACCGTAATGGCTGGAATATTCCTGAAAATTATGCAGAATGGGTTGATGTTTCTGAACAAATAAAGCAAAGTGGTAATATGTCGCCATTCGTATATCAGGGAATGTATCCTTATTATTTATTGAGGGCAATTTTATTCTCATCTGCGTGTCAATATGGAGGAACTGAAGTAATTAAAAATATTGATAATCTGGTACCGGGAGCATGGAAGGATGAAGCAATATTAAATGCAGCAAGGGATATTAAGGACTATTGCGACAAGTATCTATTAAATGGTACATTAGCACTGAATCATACCCAGGCTCAAATGGAGTTAATTAATGGCAGTGCTGCAATGATTACTTGTGGAACATTTTTGGAAAATGAAATGGCTGGTAACTGGCCGGACGACTTTGATTTAAAATATATGTTCCCTCCGGTAAATATAGCAGGTAATGAAGAAAAATATATATGGGCAAGCTCTGATTTTAGAGCAGTGCCAAGGGATGCTAAAAATCCTGAAATGGGCAAAGAATTCTTGAAAATTATGTATTCCAAGGACATGAGAAGAGTCTGTGCTGAAACATCAGGTTCTGTTTACCCTGTTATTGGGGGTGCTGAGGGGTTTGAGGATCTGCTGCCTGCCTCTGTGGTATACGCTAATAGTATGTTGGGTCAGGATAATGTATCAGCCATATTTGGAAATTATGAGAAGTGGTATAAAACAATATATAAGCTAAAAGTATGCTGAATCGCATTAATGAGCAATAATTTCGTTTCACGTGAAACAATTTGTGGTTAATCCATATAAAAAGGCTTCCTAGGCATATGCAAGCCCGGATTAGTTGCCCGGATGAATGCAATACTGATCAATCGCGCAACTTGACGGTATAGATCAATTAGCTGTATCATATGCTTAAATGGGTGAATTGGGGGAAAAGGCTGAATAAGACTTGATCCATACTCGTATTGTAAATATTATTGCTTTAGGTTTTGTTTGGTCTTGTACTTATGACACGTCATTTATAGAATGCCTTTAGATGCGCTGAGCTCCTGATGATTTGGAATTGGATCCAAGAAATAGAGCTTGCATCAACCAAGAGTTCGGCCAAAAACCGTTAATGCGCATAGATTAATTATGATGGTGACATACTCTAATTGTCAAGTGCCATAAGGCGGGGTTGCCAGATTGCCT
>ENA-UOOK01001490-UOOK01001490.1-fermentation-metagenome-genome-assembly--contig:-NODE-1490-length-30723-cov-11.005674_pt1 | contig 30723 bp, 28 predicted proteins | sample MGYA00245777_ERZ724023 | MGnify/ENA primary metagenome ERZ724023 (study PRJEB28704, sample SAMN03018312) | fermentation metagenome | biome: anthropogenic terrestrial biome; feature: soil...
TATAACTGGTGTACCAAATGCATTTGCTTCAACTGGTACTATTCCAAAATCTTCTCCTCGTATTGGAAGTATTAATGCTTTAGCCCTACTCATTAATTCATATTTCTCTTCCTCGCTAACATAGCCTAAGAATTTCACAATACCTTTTGCTCCTAACTTATCTACAAGCTCTTTCATAGCTTCCAAATCATCACCTGAGCCAGCAATTTTAAGTGGGAGATCTAATTTGTCACATGCCTTAATCGCTAAATGTACCCCTTTATATCTTTCAACTCTGCCAAGGTAAAGATACCAATTCTCTTTTCTGTTTACCTGAGGATATTTCAATATCTTGTCTACCTCAACAGGTGGATATATTACATCAGAATCACAGTTGTAGAATTTTTGGATTCTTTCTTTTACAACATTCGAATTAGCAATTATCTTTGTACATTTCTGGGCTGCTTGCCTATCCCATTTCTTCCACATATCTTCTAGGAATGTATCCATGAAGAAAGAGTATATTGAAAAAAGAAACTTATTTATCCCTGTCATCTGTTCTTTTTTCTTTAGTGTCCTATCATCTTTTTGCCAAAGGAATTTTGGTGGTGTCATGCAATCATCAATATGGGGAATACCTTTTGTATGTGCAAATTTAGAGAAGTGAGAAGAAAGAGATATTATGACATCGTAATCTTTGAAGTTGAAACTCTTGTATGCTAATGGATTAAGTAGAAGGTAGAGATATCTAAGTTTTTCTTTTGCAGGAAGATACTGCATGAATGAATGATGAACCTTTACATTAGAGAATTCTTTTTCAACGATCTCTTTGTCGTAGTATGCAGTGAAGAGTTCAGAATTAGGGAAAGCCTCAAGGATATATTTCAAGTGTAATTCTCCCCCACCCATTTTGTAAAGTGGCTCAAAAACTACTGCTACCTTGATATCCTTAAGATTTATGTTTTTCTTTTGCATAGATCTCCTCTACATATTTTGAAAAGTTATGTATGAAATTTTCCTCCGTGAACTTTCTTGCATGCTCCCTTATCTTCTCCCCATTATACTCACTTTCATTAAATTCTTTAAGTAGCTTAATTAATTCCTCTTCTGTTTTGAAGAATTCTCCTGTGACTCCACTCTTTACAGTCTCTAGTACTCCTCCTACACCGTATGCTAGTACAGGAGTTTTGCTAGCCATTGCTTCTACTGGTACTAGTCCAAAGTCTTCAATACCACAAAAGAGAAGTAGTTTTGCTAATTCGTAGAGTACTTTTACCTCATCATCTTTTAGAAAACCAAGGAATTGTATGTTGTCGTGTCCTTTGGCAAGCTTCTGAAGATATTTTTTGTCAGGACCCTCCCCAACAATTAGAAGATTGTCCCCACTTTCTATACATGCACTTATTGCCCAATCTACTCTTTTGTAGTCATACAATCTTGATACAACAAGTACAAACTCCTTAGGTATTTCATATTTCTCTTTTAATTTTTTAATTAACTCTTTCCCTTTTTTACTTTCTGTTAAGTTTTCAAAATATCTTTCTTCTACACCAGGATATATTACTTGTGCATCTACTCCATATGTTTTCTTTATCTTTCTTGCAATGAATTTTGAATTTGCACTCCAGTAATCTACTCTTTTAGCAATACTTACATCCCATACTCTTAGATATGTGTTTAATATTTTTGATACTGGTTTGTACAACCATTTTAATTTGGAGCCTCTGACATTTAATTCATTATCCCAAAGGCTTCTAGGTGGTGTCATTACCATTGCTAGGTGGGGTTGGTATATTCCCGTTATTACTGATTTTGCTGGTCCTGCTGATATGCTAATTACAAAATCATATTTATCTAAATTGAAGCTTTCATATGCGAATGGATTTAATATTTTAAGGTGTCTGTGAAATCCTTTACCAAATATCTTTACCCATTTCTGTACAAAGGAGGTATATATTTTGTTTTTTAGAGTTGGATATTTTTCTTTGTAGAAGAGGACTGTGTATATGTCTGCATTGGGGAATACTTTTAGCATTGAGTACATTTCCCTGTCTGCCCCACCAAATGATGTCATCTGATCTGCTACTATCGCTACTTTAGGAAATATTTTGTGAAGATTAGACATGAGATATTAAGACTATATTGATTTTTCTAAAGTTATTTATTATAATTGAGGTACTCAACTACTCCACTTAGGTGAGGTAGTTTACCGTTCGAGAGTTCCACTTCGGTGTAGCTCTCTTTTTTTTTACACCCCATTAGGTACACTTACCTTATCCCTCACATTTAGAATGTTAACAAGATAGTATCTTTCAATACGCTCCAACTCCTTTAATCGTACAGATAGGTAATTATTATACTTCGTAAAAGGAGTTGCAAAAACAGACACATATACATTTGGATTTTTATCAATTATGTTTCGAATCATCTCTGCATAATCACCATCACATGTTAAAATTATTGCATGGACAGGTTTCTTAGCAGCAAACAAATCTCCCATTAATTCACTACATAGATAGACATCTATGTTTGATTTAAGTGTCTTAGATTCTTTTAAAATCTCAACAGTGTTTTTCTCCTTACAGTTCTGACATTTAAATGTTTTATACTTAGGAGAGTTTTTATATGATTTCCTTGCAAGGGTTTTTATTTTATAACCATATTTCTCAAGGTTCTTAAACTCTTCTGTCTTCCCCATATCTGCCTTATCAATGCCTTCAAAATAATTTACTACCTTTAAATTCTTGTATGTATTTTTAAGATAGTCAAATAACATTTTCCAATCAATCTGTCTATGAGAAACTTTAAGCGCATTTTTAATATTACTTGAATCAATATACACGTATGTATACAAATCTTTTAGTTTCGTTTTATTCATAAAATCCTATCTATTAATTTATACATAGTGTCTATGTAATCTGATCTGCTAGCATTACTACTTTAGGAAATATTTTCTGAAGATTAGACATGAGATATTATACCTCATTTTCACTTCTTAAATACTCTTCAATTAGTTTAATATCACGAATATCTTTAGGTCTGTTTAATAGTTTTTTAATTTTCAATACGACATCTAATTTCATATACCTTAGTCCATTTATGACAAAAGAGTTCTTAAATATGTAATCATATGTCCAGTTTGTATCGATTTTACTTACTAAGAACCTGTCCCCTATTTGTAATGCTCCATTTTTCAAACAGTAGTGTCCTTCTGGGTAGCTTTCTCTATGGAAATCCTCTAACAAAGAAAGTTCTTCAAATGTTTTAGTGTGTACAACAATATCTATATCTCTAGATTCTTTAATACCTATATGCTTGAAGAGGACCAGAACCAATGATAACAGAGTTGGTGGAATCAAGATTGTATTTAGATAGTTCTTTTTTGAAATCTAACATGTGAAATTATACTAAAGTATTAACTGTTAGTGCAATTTGCAACCTTAACAGTGAAAATGATATAATTGGGTAGTGAGAGAGAACTCCCCCTTTGTGGTAAAGGGCAATGAGGCTCTCTCTATTTTATTCTAACAAACTTCTCCCTCCTCACAACAATCAGATTATGAACCTTACGGTTGTTTCTCCTGCATCTTAAATGTCCTAGAACATATTGTATTATCTGCTGAAGATTTAATTTAGAGTTAAAAGTTGTATCTAAAATAATATTACTCTTACCTCTATCTGTCGCCCTCCATATAGCATTTGCTATAGTAAATCCAGATTTGCCAACTAATGTCTTTAACTCCCACTCTTTTCCTTTCCATATAAAATCATTTTGTGGTTTTCGACCTCTTTCAGACGGAATAAATCTTAGACTCTCTCCTATGCTGTAAAACCTTTTTACAAAATCAATTTCTGCTTTTGTTAATTCTACCGAGTAGGGATTGTCTTTACTATTTGGTTTGTACAACATAAACAAGTCTTTAGGTAAAAGAAGAGGTCTTATCTTTTCATAATATATATTAAGTTCGGAAGGAGAGTTTGATATACCATCAGGAATAGAGATTTCTTCCCATACTTTATTTCTTCTCAAAGATTGCCACATTAATTGTGAGTGGAAAAATATTCCTGTCATTATTACATGAAGGGCTATAAACGGCAATATACAGGGATTATCTGTTCATTAAATGTTCAGTTTTAGAAAAATACTAGATAATAGTAGCTATATACTCCTGTACCTGTTTTTTAAGTTCATCAAAACTTCCATTGTTTAAAACAAAGTGATCTGCAATGGCAATAGGTCCAGCTTTCTCAATATTCTCTATTTCAGAATAATCTCTTGTAGTAACTTCTTCGTCAGTAAGCGGTCTATACGGTCTATTTTTAAGTCTTTCTGCACGAATATCCCTATCTGTAACAACTGCTAATAGTTTGAAATTCTCTTTGTATATTTCTTTTAGATATTTATACTCGCTCCATGAATAGAGGCTTTCAACAACAACATTCTTACCTTCATCATATGCTTTTTGAATCCTAGGCTCACTTTTCTTTGCATATATTGCCATATCATTTGTAGCACGTAGTTCCTCTCTCATCATTTTTTCATTCTCTGGAGTTACAGGAAGATCTCTTTTCTTCATTTCATCAAAAGTTACATCACCAAAATATACCTTTTCAAATTTATTTTCTATAAATATATTAGTTACTTCTGATTTACCAGAACCACATAAGCCTACAACTGCAATTATGATGTTTTTCATTGTTAGATATTTATTTGAAATGTTAATATTCAATTATATCTCAAATTCCATTTTGAAACATTGACAAAGTTAGTAGAAAAATGTTTTGAATATAAAAGAAGGAGTATAAAAAATCTATACTATTTCATCTATAAGACCAAAATCCTTAGCTTCTTGTGCAGTAAAGTATGTTCCGTTATTCCCATTTGCATGCATTACACGATCAAGTTCTTCATCAGTAAAATCACTTCTCCCTGATTTCCTAATTCTATCAGAAACAACCTTAATATACTGTTTTTCTATAATCTCTCTTTGAGCAAGTTCAAACCGTGTATCTTCTATACTACCCCTCATTTCACCACTTGTTGGATGAATCAACATTGTCGAATTTTCAGGCATTCTTCTAATATCACCTGATTGTATGATAAATGCTCCCATTGACATAATTGGACCATATCCTGTGATTGAAACAGGTGCATTGTTAGCTTTTGAAAATTGAGATATCCTATCAAATATTGCAAAGCCAAAATAAACAGAGCCTCCAAATGATGCTAGTGAGATATCAAGAGAATCTTTATTACCATTTCCTTTCTCTATCTTTGAAAAATCTTCACAGAGTTTTTTAAACATAGCTTCATCAACTCTCCCAGTAATCTGAACCTCTGCAGATGGTCTTCTTAACCTTTCAGGTACAACCAAGCCAGTCGTTTCCTCTACGAAACTTGGAGGTATCTTATATGCATCCCCAACCATTTTGTTGGCAGTTGCTCTATCAGACATATCTTCTCTAAAAGAATCCATAGAGGAATTATAAAAAATTATTTACATCTCTACAACTCAGGTATTTCTCCATCATCAAAACCGAAATCTTCTGCTGTGACATTTTCTTCTTCTTCTGAATCTAATTGCTCCAATGCCTTTGCTAAATCTTCATCTAAAGAAACATCTCCTGTATGTGAAGTGTCATCATCTGTATCATCTGGGAAGATAACATCGAGTGAGCCATCGTCTGTATCTGCAGTAGGATCAATTCCACCATCATCTAATGAATCATCTGCACCCATTAGAATAATGTTTGGTTCCTCCTCATCAATCTCTAACTCATCGTCTGTTGTAACAGGAACCTCTCCATTTTTCCCCTTTCTCTTCTCTAATCTCTTTAGAAATCTCTCAGCATCATCTCCAAATTTCTCAACAACATCTATAACTTTCATAGCTTCATTACAAACAGGACATAGAGTTATATCATCAATTTCATGTGAGCAGTGTGGACATGAAAGATACACAACATGAACACTCCTTCTTGTTGGTATCAATTCCTCTTTTTTAGCTTTCTTAGAAGTTCCCATACGTATATCTCTAGAATAGTATAGGGTTCATAGTGTGTCAAGAATCCCATAGCGTAAGGTTTTTACCCATACTTTGGATAGCAACACTTTTTGTACTTTTTCCCACTACCACAAGGACAAGGCTCATTCCTTCCTACCTTTTTTCCCTTCTGTATAGTTTTTTGTTTAGCCACTTTACCCGGTCTATTATCCTCATTTGATGAAGTTCTCTGAGGTGCTGTTGATTCATTGGCAACAAGCCTCACCTTGAAGAACCTTGTTATGACAAAGTTATCCACTTTTGCTAACATATCATCAAACATTTGGAATCCCTCATTTTTGTACTCTACTAGAGGGTCTCTCTGTGCTAAGTTTCTGAGGGAGATTCCCTCTCTCAAGTCAGTCATTGTGTCTAAATGCTCCATCCAGAAGTTGTCAAATGATTGTAGAATGAGGTATCTGGAGAGCTCTTGCATAGCTTTAAGGCCTATGGAATATATATGAATGACAAAACACATCAATACCAATCTCTTTAATTCTGCACTCCTTGCTACATCATCCTTTAGGTATAGTTCTCTAAACATAGATACTGCATCTTTGTATCCCAATTCAACAACTGCAATACCTTCTAAGTCTTCGCTAAGAAGATTTAAGATTTCCATATACAATCTTCTCTCTTCGACATTATCTATCTTCATATCATCAGCTAATGCAGATGCTGTTAAGTAGTCAACATACTCCAAAGCCTTCTTCAAAACCCATTTGTCTAGCGCTGAGAATGGATACTTAAATTCATCAAGTTCTGGAATATCCCAAGTATTTTTTCTGTTTAATGCAAAACCATCTAAACCATCTTGAACTCTTTCGATATCCACATCCTTCACAAGCTTCAAATCTCCCTTCATGTCCTTTTCGGAAAGCTTTACATCCTCTGGCATATCTACTTCCAAAATCTTCCTTCTGAGGGTATATATTATTTCTCTCTGCTGATTAAGGACATCATCATATTCAACAAGTCTTTTCCTAATATCGTAGTTTGATGCTTCTACTTTCTTCTGTGCATTTTCGATTGATTTACCAATCAAGCCAACTGAGATCTCCATCTCATCATCAAGACCGACCTGTTCCATTATGAGTTTCATTCTATCTCCTCCAAAGATTCTCATTAAGTCATCATCAAATGAAACAAAGAATTTGGATTCCCCTGGATCTCCCTGCCTTCCTGACCTACCTCTTAGCTGATTATCAATTCTTCTTGATTCATGCCTTTCAGAACCAATTACATACAATCCTCCAACCTCTTTGACTCCCTCTCCTAGTGCAATATCTGTACCTCTACCAGCCATGTTGGTTGCTATTGTTACTGCACCTAACTGACCTGCTTCCGATACAATCTTTGCCTCTAATTCGTGTTGTTTTGCATTAAGTACATTGTGCTTTATACCTTCTTTTTTAAGCATATCTGAGAGTATTTCAGACTTCTCAACTGATGTTGTACCTACAAGTATTGGTTGTCCTTTTGCATGATGCTCTGCAATATCTTTTATTATTGCCATGAACTTACCCTCTGTTGTTCTATACACTACATCGTTGTAGTCTTGTCTAACAACAGGCTTATTAGTTGGTACGACAATAGTGTCAAGATTATATATCTGAGAAAACTCTTCTGCCTCTGTGATTGCGGTTCCTGTCATACCCGAAAGATATTTGTACAGTCTAAAGAAGTTTTGCAATGTAATTGTAGCCATTGTTTTAGATTCCTTCTTAACCTCTACACCCTCTTTAGCCTCAATTGCTTGGTGAAGACCCTCACTATATCTTCTACCTTCCATTGCCCTACCTGTGAACTCATCAACAATTAAGATTTCACCATTCCTAATCATATATTCATCATCGAGTTGGTAGAGCTCTTTTGCTTTAAGTGCATTATCTAAATGGTAGGCTAGCTGTGCATTCTCATATACATTATCCACCTTAAGCGCCTTCTCTACTGCATCCATACCTTCTTGGTTCAATGAAACTGCGTGAGCCTTCTCATCAACAGTATAGTGCTGTTCCTTATTTAGAGTCTTTACCAAAGATGCAAACTGTTTGTACAAATCATTTGCAGTATCTGCACTAGTAGAGATAATTAGTGGAGTTCTAGCCTCATCAATTAATATTGAGTCAGCCTCATCAACAATTACAAAATATCTAGGACCTTGAACTCTCTCTTCAAGAGAGCGTGCCATATTATCTCTAAGATAGTCAAAACCAAACTCACTATTTGTACCGTAAACAATATCACAAGCGTATGTTTCCTGTTTACTACACTCAACAAGATTAACCCCACTCATATGATCATATTTTAGTCTTCCTGCCTCTTTAGCCTTTGTTTCTCTTTCTTTAATCAATTTCTTAGCATCATCACCCTTGAGTTTTATGGCCTCCTCATCATCAACAAATCTGTACTGTTTGCCAGAGTTAATTGCCCCGACTTTAATACCAAGAGAATTCATAATATGGCCTGTCCACTCAGCATCTCTTCTAGCTAGATAATCATTTACTGTAACTAGGTGTGCTCCTCTACCTGTTAAAGAGTATAGATACAAAGGGAGATTAGCTGCTAATGTCTTACCCTCACCTGTGAATAACTCAGCCACCTTATTATCAAACAAAACATATCCTGCCATTACCTGTACATCAAAATGCCTATGGTTTGACACTCTCTTAGATGCTTCTCTAGCAACAGCAAATGCTTCAGGAAGAATTTCATAAAGAGTTTCCTTCTCTTTATCCAACTTCCTGTTTAATTCTTCCGAATCTACTGTTGTAAATTCCTCTCTACACTTTTCTAAATCTACACCCAACCTCTCTCTAAACTCAATTGTTTTTTCCTTTAATTGCTCATCTGAAAGTTTGGAAAGGCTTGCCTCCAAAGAATCAATCTCCTCTACAATTGGCTCAATCTTCTTTAACTGTTTCTCATTTGAATCAAAAAGATTCCCTAGGAATTTGAACATATCCTCACATTATACCACCTCTAAATATATTTTTCTGTTTTCATAAATATTTCATTTTCATACTGTAATCTTTATATATGGGCAAGATTATAAAAATATTACTATTGGCTTTAAACAGCCTTTTTCTACCTCTTTTCGCACAAGGAGAACCTATGATTGACGCACCAGGTATCAATGAAGAGTTGATGTCCAAGAATCAAGATGTTGAGATTCTTGCACCTGAATATGGACAGAGGTTTGAGTTAGGTGAGGATATTGTTCTGTCATGGAGGAATCAGAATGCACAGAAAAGCTACACCTACGCCCCCTACTTCTACTATGTCATTGGAGATTTTCAAATGAGTGCATCATTTAGGAATACAGATGATATGTCATATACCATACGACCTTTCCAGAAGAGTGTTATTGTACTTCAGTTGTACTATTGGGATATTGATAAATATATGACAGAAGAAAGAGATGAGTATATGTATGCAAGTGATATTCTTGTATTAGGAATAGGAATGGATGTGCCTGAGTATTGGTTAAAACGGTTTGATAAGAATAGAACAGAAAACCCCACACCTCCACAAAGCATTACCATAGAAGAACCAATCATACCAGCAATAATAGTTGAACAGCCCTCAACTCCACCAAAACCTCCTAAACCTGCACCTAAACCAAAGCCTAAAGAAGATGTCTTAGGACAAGACGTAAAGCCATTCAGATTTCCGTTCTCTAAACCTGTGGGTGTATCTCAATGGCATGGATATACCGCATTTCAAAAACCACACAAAGGTATCGATTTTAGTGTAGCAAGAGAAAATACTCTTGCAGTTGGGGATGGGCTTGTTGTAGGGAGAGGATATGATACATATTACGGCAAGTGCCAGTCAGGAGGTAATTTCCTAACAATCAAACATGACAATGGGATGCACACAGTATATTTTCATCTAGAAAAATCATATGTCGATGTTGGGAAGAGAGTCAAAAAAGGAGAGGTTGTAGCAAAGACAGGAAATAGTGGAAGCTGGAATTGTCAACCTCTTGCCCATCATCTTCATTTTGAAACCAGAAAGGGAAGAAGTCAGACTACCCATGTAAATCCTGTGGATTATATCGAGCAGGATTGGAATTTAATACCCACAGCAAACTATAAAAAATACCCAGGGAGATTAACTGGTGACAATCCACATCCAGGTAGATAATTTTAATAATAAATATATGGTTAAAACAGCACTTATTTTACTCCTCCTCTACTCTCTTTCTTTTTGTAATATAGAGAAGAGAGAGTTAGAAGTGATTGATAATATTTCCTCTCCTCATCAAGTTCAATGGATTTCCAATGAAGATCTTCTGATTGTGAAAGAGAAGGATATTTTTAAATACAACATATATTCAAAAAACTTAGAGAAGATTGGGGAAAGAGAGCCTAATTCTTTTGTGAGTTTGGATTCAAAAGGGGAATTAATATTCTGTGAGTTTGAGCATTTTATAATTAACTCACCTGATGAATTTTCAACTATTTTTAGAATTAAGAATAGTAAAGAGGAGGTAATAAAAGAGATAAAGATATTTGAAACAATTAGACCTATACGTATGAATGAGAGTATCATTATTGCCGTAACAGCGGTTGATTTTTTAGAGGAGCATTACTACAAAATAGATATTGAGAGTGAACAGAAGGAAGAGATAGCTGCTCCCAATAGAGAGATGTCTTTAGATATTCCTAAATATATTGATGCTCGGAGAGTTTTTGTAAAAGATAAAGATTTGTATATCATTGAGGACATGAGAGGGAATCTAATCCTTTACAATAATTTGATCAGAACAAATACAATAATGGATATATTAACTGCTACTTTTAATCCTGTTCCTATGAGAAATCCTAGAAATGATGCAAATCCCAATTTTATACTTTGGCTGAAATCTTTTTTAGCAAATATATACTCTGCTACTGTTGCTCCTAAGAATGAACCTATAAATACTCCTGGTATATTACCTATTAACCCTCCTAGTATTGAACCAAGTACTGAGCCTATTGAACCGTATTTAGATCCTCCCGCTTTTTTAGTTCCAAGTGCTCCTGCTAGTTCATCTGCGAAGGTTGATAGAACAGATATTAAAAATATGATGATAAGTATTAGCGGTGTTATGGTTTGAAAGTTTCCAATCCAAGCAACTATGACTGTTGCTATATATATTAACCAAACTCCAGGGAACGAGAGTAGTGTTACCACAACACCCGCTAGAGCAAGTAGTATAGCTAAGATATAAAGGAGTATAATCCAAATACTCATGCTACTTTCTGAAATACTTTAAAGGTTTTCTCTGCACATTTGTCCCAAGTAAAGTCTAAGGATTTGGTATATCCTCTTTCAATCATGTTTTTGTATTTTTCTGGATTCACATATACATCATATATTGCTTTGGCTGTTTCTTGTTCATTTAAACCATCTACAAGCAGAGATGTTTCTGAGAATATCTCTTCATATACAGGGCTTTTGTGGAGTATTGTTGGTACTTTTGCCCTTAGTGCTTCCCCTGTTGATATTCCGAATCCTTCATAGAGAGCTAGGTGGATATATGCGAATGAGTTGTGTAGTAGTGAGTATGCGTATTTGTCTTCATAGAAGCCTGTGAATATTACATGTTTTTGTAGGTTGTTTTCTTTGATATATTCTATTAACTCTTGTACTTCAGGCTTTTCTGTATTTTGGAACTGTCCTCCTGCAATAACTAGGTACGGGGCTTTTGTTAGATCTGCACCATTTTGTTTTCTTAGGTTTAAGAATTCTTTGTATGCTTTAATTACCCCTATTGAGTTTTTACTTCTGTTTATTCCACCACCTAGATATATTAGGTATTGTCTTTCTTTGTAGTCAGAGGGGAGGTATTTGTCTAGGGATATGTTTCTTTCTTCAACTGTTATACCAAGGTATGTTACCTCTACTTGCTCAGATGGATATTGTGGATAGTATTTGAGGTAGTCATTTTTGGTTGTTTGGGAGTTAGAGAGTATGTATTTGCATTTTGTAGATTTGTTCATTGCATTCCAGTATTGTACTTTCCTTATTTGATTGTGTATTGGTGATTGTTGGGAGTACATATTGAAGAGTGCAAGGTTCATATCATGAACAAAGAGTATTGTTGGCATTATGTCTGCTGGATAGTTACGCCAGAAGTATGGGGAGAAGAATATGGAATCTTTTCTCCTTATCTTTTTTATTACTGGTAGTACTTGAGTGAAATACCATATGTTATTTTTATAGTCATTTATTTTGTATTCACCAATATCTACTAATTGGGCGTTTTTGTATTTAGAGATGTCTTTATCTAATGTGGATATTTTGTTTTTAAACCTTAATATACTAAATTGGATAGTTGCATTGTTTTTAAGGAGTGCAAGAATTATATTCTTTGTGTACTGTCCAACACCTGCAAAAGCAAATTGGTCTTGGGTTGTTGTAGCATCGATTATAATATGCATATCAATATATTACCTTTTTCTATTTAAAAAGTCTTCTTTTTTCTTATTACTTCGGTGAGAGTTTTAAACATAAGAGTACCAATTGCTGTAGAGTAAATGAGTTTAAGGAGTTCATCCTTCTTAGTTAAATTCTTGTTCTCTTTTGTCTCTAAAAATCTTCTTGCATATGTAGCATACCTACGATTGAATTTATCACCAGGAAGTCTGGTTCCATCTCCTCTGTTAATTAAAATGTCTTCTGCTGATATTGCTTGAAAAGCTTTTCCATAATATCTGTCAAAAAGCATTTCAGACCTATCTAAATGAAATTTATTTGTAATTAGTTTAACATTTCCATTTTCCAAGAAGCCTAGTTTTTCTAAAATTTCAGAGCAATATACTGCATTTGTTGATGTGTCTGTGGATTGATCTTCTACAATAACTCTTGACTCATCTACTCCGTAGTGATTCACAAGATTTTCTTTCATTAGCAAAGCTTCTGAGTAATCACCGTATTTAGTACCTACTTCTATCCCCCCAGAGAGTATTATGACAGGAGAGCCTCCCTGCCAAAGAGACTCGTAGTAGGTTGAAACTGCTGCAAGTTGCCTTATCCTTGGGAGTTTAGTTATTCTAGGAGTCCCATTAAATCCCTCCCCAATACCTCCTTGTAAAACAACTATAGCTTCATCAAAAGAACCTCTTAATTGTTCGATATTGTCTTGAGTATCATATATTGTTCTTTCATTTTCCATACTTTGTAGTTTGTTAAATTACCTATTTTGTTCTGAATACTCTTCCCCTTCTTTTTTAATCTCTGATACATACTCTACTAACATTTCATGTGTTGTTGGTGCTTGTTCAAACTTAGTATTAATCAATTGATTAGATGGAGATATTACTGGTCTTGGTGGTAAATCATTCTTCTCAACTGGAATAATTGGTTTCTCTATACCCTGAGCTTTAAGAATCTCTAATGCAAATTCATATCTGGAAATGTAATCAGAACTACATACATGATATATACCTGGCTCTATTTTAGATTCTACTGCCCCTTCTATTTTCTCCGTTAAATATCCAACATATGTAGGACAACCTAATTCATCTTTCACAATTGTTAAGGGTTTTTCTTCTGTAGCTTCTGTGTCTGTTACAAATTTAATAAAGTTCTTTGCACCAGGGCCAAATAACCAAGAGGTTCTAAATATATAGTTTATACCTCCTGTTTCTTCAATATACTCCTCTCCTTTTCTTTTACTCTTAGCATAGTTATTTAACGGATTGAACTCTCTACTATCTTCATCGTATGCACCATCACCAAACACTTCATTTGTTGAGATATGTATGAATGGAATCTGTAACTCCTTAGATATCTCTGCCATATATTGGGGAGCTTTAGCATTTACAGTATTTGCTAATTCAGGTTTTGATTCTGCTTCATTTACATTTGTATATGCTGCACAGTTTATTACAAAATCAGGGTTTTGTTCGTAAACAAAAACTTTCAATTCTTTTTCATTTGTAATATCTTTTCCTACAATGTTGTTATCTTCATTATCAAACATATCTGTTTTAACAACTTCATATCCTTTTTCAGTAAAATGTTTAGAAAGATACGCACCTAACATTCCATTTGCACCGAATACTAAAATCTTTTTATTCATTTTGCATATTACTTAATTTAAACAGGTCATTATCACTTAACTCGCCAAGCAATGGAGCTTTAGCATCTTTATCTGAAAGCACTGGAGTGTCTGTTCCCCAAGGAATATTTACATCAGGATCATTCCATCTAAAAGATCTCTCACTTGCTTTGTCATATTTACCACTAACTTTGTATTCAAACTCTACATTATCTGTTAAAGCTAAGAATCCATGAGCGAAACCTTTTGGGATGAAGAAACCTGTATGATTATCCTCTGTTAGTTCAACCATATGGAATTGTCCATATGTTGGAGAATCTGTTCTGATATCGACTGCAATATCTATGGCCTTTCCTCTTACAACTCTAACAAATTTATCTTGTGCATACGGTTCTATCTGCCAATGCATTCCTCTAAGTACACCTTCTGAGGAGTGAGAGTGATTATCTTTGACCCAATCTGTAGGTAGTCCAGCCTCTCTAAATTTATCTTCATCATATGTTTCTTCAAAATATCCCCTATCGTCAAAATATGCTTTGAAAGTTACTACAACTAGATCTGGTATATGTTCTACTTTTTGAAATTCCATAGTATATGCTCTAACAAATTATCCTATATTATACCAAGAAGGGATGTTATCTGAAACTGTTAATGTTTTTAACAGAAAAGAATTTGCAGATAGGGAAAAGAAGATATATAATGGTTGTAATCATGAGGGAGAATACGAGCCTGCACTTACGAGGTGCTGAGTAACGCCTCCCATTATTTTTTCTTTAGCAAGTTTCTGTCATAGAATAGTTGCCTCTTGTAAGGTTCAAACTCTTCCAGTAATTTTGATTGTGTGTAACGGTTTGGTATTAATATTGATTCAAGCTTATTCTTCTCTCCCATAAATTTATACAAACAATGAAAATCACCATCTCCTGAAACAAAAATCCCCTTGTCAAACTCTTTAAATAATATTGCAGAAGAATAAAGAACAAGTTCAGCATCAATATTACCCTTAGGTTTACCACCCTGTCCTCGTACTGTTGGCTTGAAAATTATATTGTATCCATATTGTCTAAATTTCTTATACATACCTTCATTCTTTTTAATATATCCCAGGAAAAGAAATGCCTTACTAACACGAAGTTTGTCCGTTAAATATCTATGGAAGCTTCCCATATCTAACTTCCAACCATGATATATGACTTTACCCATGTGAGATATATCTTTTGAAGTACCTAAATTAAGGTTTTGACTGTCTATGAAAGCATAGATTTTAGGATATTTCTGATTTGACACACCTAAATTATACATACCTTTCAAAGAAGCAACAAGGACAAAAGCCTTACAAATAAAGACTTTTCATTAACTTGTAATCCTATTTTGCTAACTCCACCTTAGAATCATCACCTATAAACATGGTGTCTGCTTTAGGATGTGTATCTTTTGTAGTAACTTCTGCATTCCAACCTATTAAACAGCTATCTAACCTTTGATTCAGATTATGAATATTACAATTTCCCATCAATATGCTATTTTCAATCTCTGCATCTTTAACTACACTACCCTCTCCTATTGATGTAAATGGTCCAATATATGCATTTTCTATGGTCACATTGTCTGCGATAGAGATAGGGCCTCGTAGAACAGAGTTTTTAACAACAGAGCCCTTACCTATCTCAATATCACCCTCCATTTTACTATCCTTTACTTTACCCTCACACTTATCCAAACACTCTCTTTCAAGTATCAACCTATTTGCTAAGATTATGTCCTCTGGAGCACCTGTATCCTTCCACCATCCTGTAACTTCAGAAGCTGTGAATGTATACCCATTCTCTATTAACCAGTTATTAATCACTGGAGGATAGTACTCAGGTTTACCTGTACCTTTTGGATCTATTGGTTTTGCAAAGTCAAATGCTTTAAATACTGCAGGTGTAAAGAAATATATGGCAGAAAGAACTAGGTCACTAACAAATTCTTTAGGTTTTTCGACTGTATTTACAATCTTATCTCCCTTAATTACAGCAACACCAAAGTTTTGATAGTCTGGTCTTCTAACCACAAGGACATGTGCATCTGATTTCTTCTTTTTGAAATCATCATAGTGTTGTTTGAGACCACCTGTTAGGATATTATCTCCAGCTGAAAACAGGAAATCATCATCACCTATCAATTTCTCTGCAAGTTTAATTGGATACATCATTCCATTTGGTTCTGGTTGTTCTATGTAATGAAGTTTTATACCTTTCCCAAATCTTTTACCATCACCTAACATCTCTGGTATTTCTGTATCTCCTTTATTGATATTTATTATTATTTCTTTTATACCTAAATCAACAGCGTCTTTTATTATTCGCTCTATCATTGGTCTATTACCAATGGGTAACATGTGTTTATTTTTAGTATGTGTTAGAGGTCTTAATCTTGTACCTCTACCTCCTGCAAGTATTAGTGCTTTCATTAGTTAATTTGTTTAAATTATTTATCTAATCTTGTAGATAAGTATCTATCTGCTTGTTTATCTGCTACTGGTTTTAGTGGCTCCCACCATTTCTTATTATCCATATACCACTGTACTGTTTCTTTTAACCAATCCTCTACACTCTTCTCTGGTTTATATCCTAATTCTTTTTCTGATTTGGAGTTATCTATTGCATATCTTACATCATGACCTTTTCTGTCGCCTACATGTACTATTAATGATTCTGGCTTATCTAAATATTCCAATATCTTTTTTACTATCCATATATTTTCCCTTTCACCATCTCCACCAAAGAGGTATGTATGCCCTATTTCACCTTTTGTAATTGCTAACTCTATCCCATGTGCATGGTCTTGTACATGAACCCAGTCTCTAATCTGTTTGCCATCTCCATATACTGGTATTTCTTGATCTAACATTGCTCTGGTTATGGCTAAAGGCATGAGTTTTTCTGGATGCTGATTTGGACCGTAGTTGTTTGATGTATTTGAGATTGTGATTGGTAGTTTGAAGGTATGGTGGTATGCCCTTACAAGGTGATCTGATGCTGCTTTAGATGCAGAGTATGGGCTCTTGGGTGCATACGGTGTTTCTTCTGTGAATTTGAGTTCAGGTTTGTCTATGGGTAGTTCTCCAAAGACTTCGTCTGTTGATACATGGTGGAATCTTATATTACCATTTTGTACTGCTGCTTCTAAGAGATTTTGTGTACCCATTATATTTGTTTTTATGAATACTTCTGGTCCTTCTATACTCCTATCTACGTGTGATTCTGCTGCGAAGTGAACAATTAGATCTATTCCTTTTGTAATATCCATTACTAAGTCTTTGTCACATATATCACCTTTTACAAATTTGTAGTTGGGGTTGTTTTCTACTTCTAAAAGGTTTTCCAGATTTCCTGCATATGTTAGCTTGTCTAGGTTGGTAATATGGTGTTCTGGATATTTTTGTATCCAGTATTTTATGAAGTAAGAACCAATGAAGCCGGCACCACCTGTTACTAGGATTTTCATATTATTTAATAGGTAAATAAATTTAGATATCCTAACTTATATAGGATACTATGTTGGGAGGGGGAAAAGAAGAGGGCTGGTAAAACAGTTAAAAGTCTTATAAAATAACCATTACTATGAAGAAAAAATACCAATACAACGATGGGGATGATATAGAAGATTACATCTTCTCTATATATAAAAATAATCCAAGCGAACAGGAAATTGAAGAGATTCTTGTTTCTAACAACACTTGGGCTGTTCAATATCATCTTTCGCCTGACAGAAAAAACCTACTCTCTTGGTACAACTTCAAAGAGAAAGCATCTATCTTAGAAGTGGGAGCTGGTTGTGGAGCAATAACTGGGATTTTTCTAGAAAAAAGAATGGATGTAACAGCAGTAGAGTTAACAAAAAGAAGGGCTGATATTATTAGAGAAAGATATAAAGACAATAAGAACCTAAAGGTTTACGACGGTAATATACATAAACAGAGATTAACACAGAAATTTGATTACGTTACATTAATTGGAGTACTAGAGTATGCTGGTAGATTTACAAAAGGAGAGCAACCATTCCAAACAATGTTAGAAGAGAATAAAAGGTTTTTAAAGAAAGGTGGAGAAATAGTAATTGCAATAGAAAATAAACTTGGATTGAAGTATTGGAGAGGTGCTCCAGAAGATCATGTTAACAGAATCTTTGAAAGCATAGAAGGATATCCTAACTATGATGGTATTAGAACTTTTAGTAGGAAAGAACTAAAAGACCTCCTAGAAAGTGCTGGATTCCAAGATATTAGATTCTACTACCCCATTCCAGATTACAAATTTTGTTATGAGATTTTTTCTGATGAATATCTCCCAACAAAAAAGAACAGAATTACTCCTTATTTATTTCCGAGTCCCCACCCTTCTGAAAGTTACAATTTGTTTAATGAACGATATGTTGCCGAATCACTTCAAGATGCAGGTATCTTTGAAAATTTTGCTAATTCATTTTTAGTATTTGCAAGGAATGGATAAAACAATAATATATACGAAATTTAGCAAAACAAGGAAAAAGGAAGTTAGTCTTAGAACTACTATATCCCAAGATAGTAAAGGTAACTTAAAAGTAGAAAAGAAGGGAAACATTCACTCCAAGGAGGCTATACAAAATCTTATAAATACTTATCAAAGAATAAAGAATATTAGTAAGAAGTTCGAGGTTGTACCTATCAAACAAACAGGTGAGTATACTGTTGAATTTCCTTTTATTAAAGGTGTCTCACTGCACGAACAGGTTTCTTCTGCAAATTCTAATAAAGAATTTCATGCCCTGATGACATATTATATAGGATTATTAGATTCAATCCCCACAGTAAAATGTTCTTTAGGGAAAGATTTTGAGAATATTTTTGGGAAAGTTGATAAAGATAAAGAATATATTTGTTTAAAGGAAGGAATACTAGATTTGAATCTAAGTAATTTTATAATAGATTCAAAAGAAAAAGCTCATTTCTTTGATTATGAGTGGTGTTATGACTTTCCAATACCTAAAGATTTCGTATTGTTTAGGGCTCTTGTAGTCCTTTATATAAACAGCACTTCTAGAAATTTTCAGTCAATAGAGGATTTTTTAAAGGAGTATATAGAAAAGACAGAGGATATCAAACAGTACTATGCTTGGGAAGGGCATTTCCAGAATAAAGTGGTTGTCAAAAGACAAAATCATCCTGTATACCCACTTTCAAGTATTGATGTCGATGTTTTAGATATGAAAAAAGAAATTGAAATTAAAAAAGAAGAGATTCAATTACTAAAAGAGGATATTCTCAAAGCGAAAGAAGAAAAAGAGACATTTGAAAAAAAGATTACTTCAGAAATTGAAGAATTCAGATCCTTCAAGAAGGGAATGATTTGGAAGATTTTAGAAAAATATCGTAAAATTAGATATAGACTACAAGGCAAAAAGTTAGATTAAATCTTTTCGGAGCTTTGAACTAACTGTTTTACTAGAAGAAGAATAAATCTCCTAATTCTAAAAGGTATTAATTTCTCAAAAATCTTCTTCAAGATAGTAACTCTCTTAGATTCTTTTTCAGGCTCTTCCTGCACTTTCTTCGCTTTACTCCTATAATGAAGGTAGTCCTTCTCAAGAGAGGACTCTTTTAAAAAAGCTTTATAGAAGGATTGATTCTTTTTCCATTCCTTAATATTACTACTAATATTGTCCTGGTGAACTAAATCCCTAAAAAACAATGATGTTGACCTCTCCGAGAAAGCGAACTTACCTTTATCAAAGTATATTAAATCTAAAAACATTCTGTCTTCACCTGTAGATACATTGGGAATTTCATTCCCAAATATCTGATGAGGAAGTTTAGTCCTTCTTACAAGGTAGCTGTTGCTAGTTATATAACTCTTTTCATTGAAATGGCTAAAGTCATGGAAGAAAAACAATTCTCTGTTATTCCCTCTCTTAGAGATTTCATTCATAATTACACCTGAATATGCTACAGCTAGTTCTTTATCTTGCTCTAACATCTTAACCAAAGAACTAATGTGATCTTTAAATAAGATATCATCATCATCACATATACCAATAAAATCTGCAGTTGAAGAACTAATACCGTGATACAAATTAAAGCTCCTATCTTTTCTTCCCTTCATTTCTAGAATTCTATATCTTAAAGTAGTAGGTACTATCTCTGCTATTTTCTTTTCAAACTCTTTTTTATTGTTACCCCAATATACAAAAGTTATTATAAGGTTTTTATAAATCTGACTAGCAAAAGACTCAATTGAATGTTGTAATCTAGGTCTATTTCCATCAGTACGAACAATAATTTCGACAGAAGACTTTTGCTCTTTTAAAGAAGACAACTGTGATCTCCCTTCGTAAGATGCAAAAATATCCTTTAGTAGTTTCTCTAAAGTAAAGTTTTTATTAAAAATCTCGTTAGCATGTACAGCCATCTCCTTTGCTTTTGATTTGTTTTTTAGGACCCAGTTATATTGATAATCTATCTGTTCTATTATCGATTCAGTGTCTTGGCTTGTATCAATATATCTGACAGAATCACCAAAGTGTTCTTCAATAAACGGTAGTTTGTCAGCAAAGATTAATACACCTGATGCCGCCATTTCGAAAACTCTCATATTAGGGATGTTATCCTTAAGATGATTTTCTCCGTGAAAACATAATCCTATACCGTTACTCCTATAAACATTACGTACATAACTAGAACCAAACGGTACTTCACCACAATAATTTCTGCCCTCATTGATAATATATTCCCAGTTTTTTCTGGGGCCATAAACTGCAATCTTATCACTCTTTAGAAACAATTCACTATGTCTCTTTAATTGCCAGTTCGAACCAATATAGGTGACCTTTTTAAAATCAGATACAGGAGAATATTTAGAATATGTAGAGGTAGGATATATTTCATAAATCTCTCTCTTAAAGGGCGATTTGAAGCATAAGCTTGATAGAAAATTTTTTATTTGGGCAGATGCAACTGCAAAAGCATCATAGGACTTTATATTTTCAAGAGGGTAAACCCCATCTGCCCTGTCTGCTTCCAGTATAAAGTCTGCTGGATTCCACATACACCCTATTGTATATGCATCAAATAACTTTGGTGTAAAATGATGAAGAGGGAATACAATATCTGGTTTAAATTTCTCAATCTTATCGTAATCATCTGTATAAAGACCTTCTACCCCTATTTTCTTGGCTGCATTCTCCATCCTATAGCCTAGTTCCCTCTCTGCATGAGGTTTATCTTTCCACCCTATAAAATCTTGAAAAACTACCTTCATAAAAATGGTCTGTTAATCTGAATTAAGATTCATTAGATATATAATATACAATATATGATAAAATGGAAACATCAAGATGTGATGAAAGAGAATATAATTAACATACAAATCATTCTATATTTCTCCTCTGGTCATTTGCCTAAACTTTTAGGTAGCATCAAAAACTTAGATGTGAAAGATCAAAAGGTTAGTTTTTTTCTAGTCGATCAATCAGAGAATGAGAATGAATATAATAAAGTCTTAAAAGAATGCAAGAACTTTAAAGAGATAAATGGTATTAGTTTGAAATTATCCAAACAAAGGAATTACGGTTTTGGTAAAGGCCATAATGAAATATATAGGAAAAACAAGAAAGTTTATAAAGATTTTTTTATAATCCTAAACCCAGACAGTATTCTACATTCCGACCTTATAATAAATATCTCACGATACTTAGACAGTCTTAAGGATATTAGATGGGGGCTACTGGAACTCAAGCAATTTCCGAGCGAGAATCCTAAGAGTTATAATCCTCTCAGCTTAGAAACCAATTGGACTTCAGGAGCAGGATTGGTAATAAGGATAGAACCATTTGAAAAGATAGGAATGTTTGATGAGAATATTTTCATGTATGGTGAGGATGTTGATATTTCTATACGTATGAGAATGAAAAGATACAAAATAATGACTCTTCCAAACGCAAAGTTTACACATTTGACACAAGATACAGATGTTTCTAAAGAGAGTGAGTTTACAAGGATAAACAAACAAGCTGCAGAGTTATACTTGAGATATAAGTTTGCCAGAGATTCAGACGTAGAGGCATATATGAAATTGTTTGGAGAGGAAGACCCCCATTTTGAAGAAATTGTAAAGAAGTATGAATCAATGAGAAGAAAGCTTAAGAAGAGAACTTTCTACAAAGATTTTGTTGATAAAAATCAAGACTATACTAACTTTAGATGGGTTTTATAAATGGTAAAAAAATGGACTGTAATAGTCAGAACACAAGGTAAAGAGGTAGATTTAGAGTTAAAGAATACTCTTAACTCTTTGATTGCACAAACATATGAGAACCTGTCAGTCTTGTTAACAATACATAGCGATAACGAGGAATCAATAGAAAATACAATTGCTTTCTTGAAACCTTATCGGGAGATGCTTAATATCAAACCAATTGTTGTAAGAGAGAAGCAAGGAAATAGGTCATACCCATTAAATGTAGCACTAGAAAATTTAGATTGTGAATATATATCGTTCCTAGATGATGATGATATATACTACCCTAACATGGGAACAACATTAATAAATGCTATGGAGCAAAAGAATAAGACATTCGCATTCGGAAGGAGTATTGATGTTATAGAGAGATTAGAAAAAAACATCTCAGGAGAAGAATACTTGTATAAAGTTTCAAAATCTAAAAGAGCATATCAGGAATTTTCAAAATCATTATTAATCTTAGAAAACTTCATCCCCTTTAACACTTTTGTTGTCAAGAGATCACTCTTAGAAGGAATACAATTTAATGAGGAAATGGATTATTTAGAGGATTGGCATTTTTTGAAGCAACTAATGTTCAAAAAAGAATTTTCTTTTGTTCAATTAGACACACTTGTTTCTGAGTATAAAAGGAGAAATGATCATACTGATACATATAATGAAGAGAATTACGGAAAATGGCTTGAGTCAAGGGAAATAACTGATGATTATTTCAAAGAGAAAGAGATAACTGTCAAAAGTGTAGATTTGGCACCCATTAAAAGTTTTTATGAAGAGTTATTTGAAAATGAAAAGAAAAAACAACTTGAAAAAATTACTGAAAACCCTGGGTATAAAATATGGAGTAGAGCTATTAATAATAAAATATTAAAAAATACTGTTGTTAAATTCGTAAGAAAGATTAGAGAATTATTACAAAAATAGCTTTTTCTTTCTTACTATCAATAAAACACCTGCAAGAATACCTGTGGATAGAAATGAAATTACTATACCTGGCAAAAGATACTCGTTAGTATAAGTTAATTTAACTACATCTATAGGGTTTTCAACAAACACATTTAAGCTACCTATAAACCCTTGGAAAACTTCCCCCTCCTTGCTGCCCCAACCCTTAAAATAATTATCCGTTAAAATGATAACCCCACTACTATTAAGCTTAGAAGTATCTAGAGACATCTTACCCTCTGAATAATCAATAAATGGTACTTCTTCAAACTCTTCAAAAATGTCATTAAACTGAGTTAAATCTTTTGGGTTTTCTATCTTGAAATCCTTTAACTTCTTAATACATTCGTTCTTGTCAAATCCACTGCAAGAATAAAAATAGGCTGTAGATGTTTGATCCGAAATCTCATGAATTAATAAATCTCCTTTATTATATACTTCTTTGTATACATCTACGTTCTCACTCTCAGAATATATCCTACCTACTAATTCAAAAATGTCATTACGACCTTCCAACGTTGTCTCTTTCCTTAAATCTCTAAGAGAGTATACAGCTAGTTTCCAATTCCTTGAATTTGCTATTTCTAACTCTATTTTAGAACCTTCTATTAAAGGTATCCTTGGTGTTTGAATTTGAAGTATATTATTATTAACAGAACAAGAAGACTTTAAATCTAGTATAGGAAGAACTGTAGATTTTGACTCCTCATCAATAACGGTTATTTTGATATCCTCTGCTTTGAAAATTTCTTTATAATTGACATCACATTGACCATTTAACTCGATAAATTGAAGAACTTCTTCTCGATCCAATGTAATCGTATATTTAATTGGTTTCTCAATAGATATATAGTCACTCACATATGGTTGAAGAAATAGCGGATCAGTATCAGGGCCTAGGGATGAAGGTGCTTGTACAATGTATTTGACCCTATTAAATCGTAAATAATTCTTTAACCCTGGAGAAGAAAGTAAAACTTTTTCCCTACTAAAAAATTGCATCGTACCTGCTTTTGCAAATATACCATTTTCTATTGGTTGCATTGCTTCATTAAAAGCTTTTGTCCTCCAATCATGTCCTGTTAAAGAATTAATACCGTAATAATAGTTCGTATTTGGCAAAAAAACTCTTTCTATTGCAAACATTCTATCTTGCTTCTCCATGTTATCCTGTAAATACTCTATCCCTTCTGTTATTGGAAAGATTTCTTCTTTTTTCTGATAAGGTAGGAATTTGGAATTGTAATAGTACAAATCAAATGCACTAAGAAAACACAATGCAACTAAAAAAACTGCCTTCCAATGCTTCTTCTTAATATATAATGTTGCAAGTATTAGTATCATAGCTACTATTGCAACAAGAAGAAAATGAATAAAGTCCTGTTTAAGGATACCTCTATCCATAAGTCTTAGATGCTTAATGATACCATTACTATAAAACATGAACGTTCCTAAGATACCTATCCCTGAGATTATCCAGATTTTAATTATTTTCTTTTGATTCTCTTTCTTTGTAAATGCGTTTACTATATGCGAGAAGGAGAATATACCTGCAAGAGAAACAAAAAATGGAAGAAGAAAAACCAGTCTAGTATTAGGAGTAATTGAGAAAATCGGAAGTTTAGAAAGCAAATTATTGATATTAAAGAGATTGAAAATAAGGCAAAAAATTATAATAATGACAAAAAGAAAGCTGAATAATTTGTATTTATCTTTTCTTCTACTTTTCAAAAATATCCAAGGTGAACCAAAAAAGAGCATCAACAATGAAACGAAGCCTGATGACATAGAAGTTTCTATCCAGTTAGAGCCACAAATCCAAGTAATTGATGTTCCATTACCACAATAGTTGGGATATATCCATTGTAAAAAATGTTGCTTTGCTAATTTCTTAAGACCGTGAGCTCCTCTATAATCCAAATCAAACGCCCTTAGATTAACAAAATTAGGAAGTAAACTCCATGCCCAAAGTCCTAAAATAAGAATATTTATAATAGCAAATAACATAATAATTCCTATCTTCTTCTTCTTCTCCATCCCCTGTTTAAAAATAATTAGGGTTATGAAAAAGAAGAAAGAGAATATAACTCCATACATAATCGAAGAAGGAAAAGCACAGGTTAGAAGCCAAATAACGGGAAGGATATAGAGCAATACATTCATAGGACTAAATTCTTCTTCTAGACGAAGACATGCATAAAAAATAAACGGTAGTGCAATAGTCCCTATAATAGCACTTCCATAAGTATAGGATATTACTGGTATACTAAATGCAAAAGCTGCAGAACCAACAAGGGCGACAAATTTATGAATATTCAATTTTTTCGATAACAGAAGCATTCCAATAAAACCTATGAAAGGTTTTATAATAAACAGTAATGTAGAGCCCAAGAACTCACCAAAGGACTTTACTAAAATCAACATAAGTGGCTCATGAATACTTACAATTCCCATTATACTTGAAGCTGGCATTCCCCAGCTAGATCTTACGTTATAACCATCTATAAGCGAATTAAGACTAGCATTTTTCACATATGAGAAACCAGCGACCCAATAATCCACCCAATCTGAAACAATTGCATTCCTTACACCTTCAATAAAAGATGGTTTTACAGTCGCCCATGGATACCAGATATAAAGAAATGCCCCTGCACTTATGTACTTCCCCTTTAGAAAAAATTCGTTGAAAAACAATATGAAGACCAATACGACCAATAAAACCAAGATAATTCTCAATACTATTTTTTTATTCTTTAGAAAGAATCCTTTTATTTTCTTCCAAAAAATCTTTTTATCATACATATCTTCAAATCTTTCTATTTACTTGATACGGAGAGTTTTCTCTTAATTATACCCATCAAAGCCCATAACCCCACAAACAACCCCACCAAACATGATAACATTACCCCCCTATCCAATAATGCTAATTGCATAATCTGTTCATTGTTAATGCCAAGTATATCAGATGTTATAGAAAATATCCCCTCTCTAATACCTAAAGATCCAGGAGTAATACTTACTAATAAAGAAACGCCTGACAAACAATTATAAAGAAGAACCTTAATAACAGTAACATCTATACCTAGAGCTTTAAATTCAATATAAAACAAACCAACCCCTACAACAAACGCTATCAAGGTTATTAATATCAAAGAAACTAACAACCTCTTATTCTCTACAATCATATTCCAACCATCTAATATATTTCTAATAATACTCAAAACCTTATCCACTATCTTATTCTTACTACCTTTGATTTTTTTTACAGGGAATTTAATAAAACTTAGTACTAACATACTTACAAAAAGTCCACCAAAGAAAAGATATAACGGTATAGATACAACATCATATTTAATTGTGATAACAATCAATGATACTAAACCAACAAAAGCGTTAACCAAGAAAACTATAATATAATAGCCATATAAGGTAGATACAAAATGCTCATATGAAAATTCAAATTTCTTTTTTAAATATACAGACCTAATCACAGCACCGCCCCGCATAGGTAAAAAGTAATTACCTAAAGAAGATATTATTGACACATAGAATGATTCTAGTATGGATATCTTCTTATTAAATGATTTTAAAATAACCTTTATAAAAATACCATTAAGATAAAATATAATGCTATAAAAAATAAGAATCCCTAATAGAAGAAGAGGCTGTACAGACAATACTTTCAGAAGGTCTTCTTTATTGTTAATAAAATAGTAAATAAAGAAACCCAGAATACCTATCGTAACTACAATTTTTATATGCTTCAGTAAACCTTTTATTATTCTAGAAAAATATCTTATATAAAAAACATAACCTCCCTAATTATATCCTTACTAAAACTATGCTCCAAGGAAGAGGATTTTCAACAGCAACTACTTCGAACCCTCTACTCTTAAGAAACTTCAAAAGAGATGTTTTACTCCAATGCTGTATATGGCCAGGGGTATTACCTAGACTACTCCAATACTTCAAACGTAACATATTTAATATCCTCCAAATTGGCTCCCTTGGTACACCTATTATCACATACTTTTTCCCAACCCTCTTTAGCTCTGCTAATGCATCATTAGGAGATTGAAGATGTTCCATAACTTCTAATAAAAAGATTAGATCTATTGACTTATCTTTTCTTTCCAAATTATATATATCTTCCTCTGTTACAACAAAAGCTTCACCTAGATTCTTCTTGGCCTCTGCCACGTTCTCTTTCTCAAAATCAGAAGCGGAAAAATCCACGCCTTTAGGGAGCATATCTCTAATTCTCTTTGTTGAATAACCAGCACCACAACCAACTTCAAGAACTCTAAAGTTTTGTATTTCTTCCTTATCTATTTTCTTAAGTAATTTATCTATAGCTTTAAAATAATTATCCAAGAGCATGTTCCCTATCTTTCCACTTTGTGTATATTTTTCAGTAAACTCTCTCATACATCTTTTATACTAAATTTAAAACAACAACCCTCCCACTAGGATGTATCTTACTAAACAGAGCTCCTCTCTTGCAATCTTTATAGTTATCTACAAAGTCATACATCAATTTCTTATCAAACACAGATAAAACAACATTCTCTCTGTGTTGAGCTGTATATATTAAGGTGTACGAGAGATTCCTCTTGCCCATCTCAGCCATAATTGGAGCCATTTTGATAAACTGAGCTCTTGTCCCAAGAATTATATAGATAGGTTTCTTACTTGTTTTCATACTTTTCCTTTTTTAATTCATAAAGTATTTTCTCTTGATTAACCCTAACCCTATTAAACATATCCGCCAATAAACCAACTATAAAAACAAGTAAACCAAAAACCAAAAAACCCAACCCTATAAACCCAACAGACTTATACGGAGAAAACATACCTTTAGTAAAGTAGTGTACAAAGAGAAATATTTCAAAGCCCAACCCCAATAGTAACATAATTCCCCCCATACCTCCGAAGAACAACATAGGTTTGTAGTCTCTAAGAGTCCTGATAATAATCTTAAGAGTTCTAAACATATAATTCATAATACTATTAGCTACTCTAGATTTTCTCTCCTTAAAATATTTAATATCTATTGGATACTCTACAACCCTCATCTCTTTGAATACCATATCCATAATGGTTTCTTGAGTATATGTAAAAGAACCTAAAAGGTTTAACTTTAACAGAGCTTCCCTATTGTATGCCCTAAAACCACACGATACATCCCTAAACTTCTTTCCACTAATTAAAGATATTAACCTTGACATCTGTTGATTACCCCAATATTTTGTTTTTGACATGTTCTCTGGTATCCCACTATGGAATCTGTCACCTGTAACCATATCTGCTTCATTTTTTAATATCGGTTGAATGATATCTGGAATCTGTTTGCTATTAAATTGCCTATCTGAATCTATACTTACTAATATGTCTACCCTGTTATCCAATGCATACTCTACAGCACTATGAAATGCACTCCCTACACCTCTATTTGTACCATGACTTATTACATCTGCTCCATTTTCCTTAGCAATCTCAACTGTTCTATCCGTACTACCGTCATCAACAACTAAAACCTTAACCTCATCTATACCCTCTATCTTTTTAGGTAGGTCTTTAATTACCCCACCCAAACCTTCTTCTTCATTAAGGGCAGGCATGTATATTAGTAGTTTCATAGAAATATTTAACAAGTTAATTTATCTCCCAATCCCTCTATATATCACTTTCTTATTTCCTATCTCATCCTTACCTAACTTATTAACCCCATCTACAACAACCTTAATATTCTTTCTCTTAAGTATCTCTTCTGTTAAATCTCCAAACTTATCATGATATGTGCCTAGGATTATACCATCTACATTATCTAATACCTCCTCTAATGATTTAACATCTGACATATCTGGAATATATGGGTCATAGGATATCACCTTTGCTCCCATCTCCTTTAATATATCTAAAATCTCTAAACTAGGACTCTCTCTAAGATCTGCAACATTAGATTTATAACTAAGACCTAACAAAGCAATCTTACTTCCTTTTACAGACTTCTCTATCTCATTAAGTCCTTCCTGTAATCTAGATACTGTATATTCAGGCATACTGTTATTAACCTCTCTGGCCATCTTCAAGAATCTATGGTCAAAACCAGACTCCTGTGCTCTTTTAATTAAGTAGTATGGATCAACTGCAATACAATGCCCTCCAACACCCCTACTTGGCCAATGTGCCATAAAAGAGAAAGGTTTGTTAGAAGCACCTTGCAATGTCTCAATTAGATCAATACCCATAGCATCAAAAGATTTTGCCAATTCATTAACATATGCAATATTAATATCTCTAAAAGCATTCTCTACTATCTTAGTTGACTCTGCTACCTTAACTGTGGAAACCTCATTAATCTCTGCATCTAGAAAGGATCTATAAAAATCTGCAATCTCCTTTGTCTTTTCTCTAATCAAACTGCCAATATTCCTAGGGATATTGTAAACATTCCACTTGGTATCTCCTGGATTAATTCTCTCTGGACACATAGCTACATTAAAATCCTTCCCTGCAACCAACTTACTTCCTTTCTCTAATATTGGAACTAGTATCTCCTCACAAGTACCCGGATTAACAGTAGATTCTAGAACAACTGTCGCGCCTTTTTTTAGATATTTAGAAATAGTCTCTGCTGCTTTAATAACTGGAGTGTAATCAGGAGTATAGTCATCAAGAACGGGCGTGGGTACACAAATAATAAAGATATCTGTGTTCTTTAATTCCTCTTTATCTTTTGTTGCATGAAGACTTAGCTCTTTAAGGTCTTTCTCTGCTTGAGTATCTGTTATTGGACACTCTTTTGATAATATCTTACTAACCTGCTTATTATTAATATCAAAACCCACAACATCATATTTACCACTTCTCTCAATTGCTAATGCCAGAGGTAACCCAACATATCCCAACCCTATTATTGATACTTTTTTCATCTGTAGAAGTATTAACTAATTTACATATTATATTGGATTTATACAAAAGAAGAAAGCTTCAAGAGGTATAAAGTCAGAAAATAGGATATAATCAAACAGTATGATTAAGTCACAAACCTACATAACAATTCCAATGTACAACGATGAGAAAATGATTCTCAATGTAATTAAGGATTTAAACAGTGCTGGATATAATAATATTGTAGTAGTAGATGATGGTAGTAAAGATAACGGATATGATGTTGTAAAAGACAATAGCAATGCAATAGTAACAAAACATATCATAAACAGAGGACAAGGAGCTGCACTACAAACAGGAATGGAAATAGCATTAGATATAGGTGCTAAGTATATAATTCATTTCGATTCTGATGGACAACACGATGTAAAAGATTTAGATGAGATGTTAGATACCTTAACTAAAGGTAAATATGATATAGTACTAGGTTCTAGATTCATACAAGAAAACAAAATACCTTTAAAAAAGAAAATTATATTAAGATTAG
>ENA-UOOK01001491-UOOK01001491.1-fermentation-metagenome-genome-assembly--contig:-NODE-1491-length-30712-cov-63.792739_pt1 | contig 30712 bp, 31 predicted proteins | sample MGYA00245777_ERZ724023 | MGnify/ENA primary metagenome ERZ724023 (study PRJEB28704, sample SAMN03018312) | fermentation metagenome | biome: anthropogenic terrestrial biome; feature: soil...
CAGCCATGGCGAAGCGGCAATCTGTGACCATAATGCATCATCGAGATCAGTCATGGTCATCAAACGAAATTCTTCCTCCGGAGGTACGGCCTGCGCAACAGCAAACGCCTCTCCCTCCCCAGTAGCAAAGCTCAATTCAAACTGCACAAAGCGTTGTATTTCGCGAAATCCATACTTATGCAGAATATGAATGCTTTCTGAGTTACCGTAATATGTAGCGAGTCGAAGCGAACGTAGATTGCGGGCGCGCGCTTTTTCAATAAAATAGCTGGTCAGTTTTTGAGCGTAACCTTGCCCTTTATATTCGGTGTTTCCGCGCAAACCTTCCAGCCAGCCGTCCTGGCCATTCAAGATGGTCAGTTTGCCCAGCGTGGCAATGTGGCCGGCGCGTGCGGGGCGGCCATTGGGTACGCCGAGGCCGGTGTGCTCATCCGGGCCGTCATCCATAACCTCAACGACGCAGAAATCCCCTTCCGGATCCCTAATCCAGTCGGAAACCACATGGGGAATATAGTCTCCCCCGTCCCAAATCTCGGCGCATAATTCCTGGATGCGCGGAATATCTCCTAATTCAGCTTTGCGTATCGTGTCCTGCATATCTGCTCTCGTTCTCCTTCTTGATAGCAGCGCGTGCTTTGCTTTGGATCGACCTATTTCATGCGTAACTTTCGCCGATCTATGGCAAACTCCTTTTGAGAGGAACGCGGGAGGAACTTTGGGGACGGTTCTAAAAGTTCATTATGGGATATTATGGTAAATTGAACTTTTAGAACCGTCCCCAAAGTTCCAAAGCTCGCCAAAGGAGTGTTTTGCCTTGAAACGGTCTTATGTGATCATAGTATTGATGGTAGCTCTCGCGGCGGCTGCGCTCCTGTGGCTGAGGGAAAACCCGGATGCCAATGCTAATGCGTTTCAACGCCAGTTTAAAAAAGAACTGGCTGCTCTTTACCCGTATTCCAAAGTGCAGGGCAATGATCTATCAAGCCTGGAATGCGACTTGGGCAATGGCCTGATGCTCCTGAACCTGGAGTCGCTCTTTAAAGCATGGCGGCATGATCCCAAATTGCGTGATAATTTGGTAACGCATTATCTGACAGTCCTCTCCAAATCACAAAATATCGGGCAGTACAAACTGGTGGCGGCCCGCGTTTTTCCTCAAATCCGGCCAGCCAGTTTTGGCGCGGTATACTCTGGCAGTGATCTTGCCCCTGTTTCAATGGAGCTTTTCGGCAATCTGGCAGTTTTCTATGTCGTAGAATTTCCGGATCGTACTGTTTATTTGACGCATAAGCATTTGTCGGATTGGCGCGTTACACTGCCAACGGTGCATGAAGGTGCGCTTGCCAACCTGCTCAAGCGCACCAGGAAACCGGTCCTCCTGAAGGGATCGCCAGGCTTGTACGCTTACTTGCAGGGCGACGGCTACGACGCCACACGTATTCTCATTGTCGATGAGCTTAAAGCATCCTGTGGCAATCTGCAGCAGCCTTTCTATTTCGCCGTCCCGCATCGTGACGCGCTTTACATTCTCAATACCGCCGGACTCAATAATATAACAGCGCCTCTCAATAAACTGGAGGCGCTCACGCGGCATCTCTACCGCTCTTCTCATCGTTTTCTGTGCCCGGAGGTCATGGTATATGGCGCTGACGGGTATTTGACGCTAGAGGATTATCGCGCCCAGCACTAAGACCGCTTTCCTCTTTCCTTGTTCCAGGCGGGATTCCCATATTTCTCAAGCATCAATTGCTCTGCGAGTAGACGCTCATTTTCCGTGAGGCTCCCGCGCTGCAAATCCAGGCCCAGCGTTTGCGCAAAGCCGGCGATCATCGCGTCAATGACAGTAGCAGGTTCGATTTGGGGCGGTTGTTTCTGTTGCTGTTGCTGTGCCAGTTCCTCTGACGATCGCTCTGCCATGGCCAGGGCTTCTCTGATGCCGGTCGCCCGGCCCTCAAAAATACGCCGGCTTCTTTCGCGGACTTCTTCCCGCTCAAAACGAAGCAAAGCAAAAAGCTCCCGAGACTGCGTTTCCAGCAGAATCGACCCATGCTGCAACAGTGCCTCATCCCGTCGGACTTGCGCACTACCGATGATTTTCTTGCCACCAACGGTAATTTCATACCAGGAGGGCGAATCAAAACAAGCGGCTGAGCCCCGCAACCGTTCGGCAATGTCGCCGTCCGCCACACCCTCCACCGGCTTGTGACTGCGCACTTCCAACCCCAGGAGTTCCAATCCGCGCGCCAAGCCGCCGCTAATCCATTGATAAGAAGCCAGCACAGTGCCTGCAGCCCCATAAGAACGACTTGCCACAATGGCGTAGGTAACTTCTTTATTGTGCAGCACGGCCCGCCCGCCGGTTGGTCTCCGGACCACCGCAACCCCATTGGCCGCGCAGGCCTCCAGATCAATTTCCTTGGCCAGGTCCTGAAAATAGCCTAACGAAAGCGTGGGCACCTGCCAGAAATAAAAACGAACGGTCGGGGGCACTTGCCCCCGACCATGTTCAATCAGAATGGCTTCGTCAACCGCCATGTTCCAGGCGGCTTCCTGGGGACCATCAATCAGCAGCCTCCAGGGCGCATCAACGCAGGCGCGCTCATGCTTGTGCTCGTGCTCGCGCTCGTGTTTGCATTCGCCAACGCACGCGTCGCACGCGTCCCACGCGTCCGCATCCATGACCGTGACCGCCTCATCCAAATTGACGTTGACGCTCACTTCGCAGCAGCCCATTTCAGAACCGGATTGCGGGCAGCGCCTACTTCATCCAAACGGCCTACCGGGGTCGTGGTAGGAGCAGCATACAGGTTCTCAGGATTGGCCTCCGCCTCCTCAGCAATACGAATCATCGCTTCGGAGAATTCATCGAGTGTTTCAATGCTTTCCGTCTCAGTCGGCTCGATCATCATGGCTTCATCTACGATCAACGGGAAATAGACTGTCGGTGCATGGTAGCCAAAATCAAGCAAACGCTTTGCCATATCCAGCGTGCTGACGCCAAAGTTCTTCTTTTGCCGCTTGCCGGATAGCACAAACTCATGCATGCAGATCCGATCATACGGCAAATCGAAATGCGACTTTATGCGGGCCAGCACATAGTTGGCGTTCAGCACCGCCAGTTCAGAAACTTCTTTGAGCTCGTGTCCCTGAGTCAGGATATACGCGAATGCCTTCACCAAGACACCAAAGTTCCCGTAGAAAGCCTTCACCTTGCCGATGGAAAGCGCATTCTTCTCTTCGAAATAATAGTTGCTTTGCGCATCCTTACCGACTAACGGATAAGGCAGGAACGGCACCAGATGCTCTTTGACACCTACCGGGCCAGAGCCTGGACCGCCACCACCGTGCGGGGTTGCGAACGTCTTGTGCAGGTTCAGATGAACCACATCGAACCCCATATCGCCGGGACGTGAAATCCCCATAATGGCATTCGTGTTGGCGCCATCGTAATAAAGCAAACCGCCAGCTTCATGGATGATATCCGCAATTTCTGCAATATTCTCATCGAACAGGCCCAAGGTATTCGGGTTGGTCAGCATCAGCCCGGCGATATCCGGACCCATTAACTTGCGTAGCGCCGCAAGGTCGACTCCGCCGCGTTCATTCGATTCAACCTTGACAATGTCAAAGCCACAAACAGCTGCCGAAGCAGGGTTAGTGCCATGGGCCGAATCCGGTACGACGATCTTGCGCCGGGTGGTGCCTTCGTTTCTACTGGCGTGGTACGCCTTAATAATCAGCAACCCCGTATATTCACCATGCGCTCCGGCAGCCGGTTGCAGTGTAAACCGCTTCATGCCAGTAATTTCACAAAGGCTCTCTTCCAGGCGATACATTAGCTCCAAGGCACCTTGCGTCAGCTCGGCCGGCTCGTAAGGATGGATTGCGGAGAAGCCTGGCAAGGCTGCCACTTCTTCATTCACTTTCGGGTTGTATTTCATCGTACAGGACCCGAGCGGATAAAAGCCGACATCTACGCCGTGATTCATCCTCGACAAGCGGGTAAAATGTCTGACTGTGTCAATTTCTGACGTTTCCGGGAGCTCGGGCGCGTCTTTGCGCAAGAGGCCGGCTGGCAAATAGCTGGACGGGTTTTGCATCGGCAGATCCGCTTCCGGCAATGAAGCCCCACGGCGACCAGGAGCAGACAATTCAAAAATCAAGGCTTCCGTCATTTTAATCCCTCCAGTGCGCGCACCAGGGCGTCAATTTCCTCGCGGGTTCTGCTCTCCGTCACGGCGATCAGCAGCTGATTTTCTCCGGCTTTGGCGGACTTTCCGGCATTCCCGACTTGCGCAAGCGCATCCATCGGGACTCCAGCCAGGATCTGCTGCTCACTTAGTTTGTCGAAAATGCGACGTGCCGGGAGAGGCGTTTCTACCAGGAATTCTTTAAAGAACGGTGCCTTCGGATAGACCAGTTTGTAACCGGGCAGGGCGGTGATGCGTTCCGCCGCATAATGCGCACGGTTAATGCATTGCACGCCCACTTCCCGTAAACCCTCTTTCCCGATCAGGGAGAGATAGACGCAGGCTGACAACGCATTCAAAGCCTGGTTGGAACAGATGTTGGAAGTCGCCTTTTCTCTGCGGATATGCTGTTCCCTGGTTTGTAGAGTCAAGACAAAACCTCTGCGGTCGTCATGATCCTTAGTCATGCCCACGACTCTGCCAGGCAAGCGCCTGATCAAAGCCTCGCGGCAAGCCATAAAGCCCAGGAATGGTCCGCCGAAAGAAACCGGGTTGCCCAGCCCTTGGCCTTCCCCCACAACAATATCGGCACCCTGATTGCCAGGTGCCTCCAAAACGCCGAGCGCGAGCGGATCAACCACCGCCACTGTCAGCGCCTTATGGTCATGCGCGGTCTGGAATAGCGCTGCCAAGTCCTCGACGATACCGTAGAAGTTGGGCGACTGGACAACCACGCAGGCGGCCCCGCCGGCTTCGGCGGCCATTTTGGCAACTGCCGCCGCATCGGTCACGCCGTTCGCAGCTGGTATAACCTCGACTTGGTAACCGCGAGCCCAGGCATAAGTATCAAGGACCGCACGGTATTCCGGATGTACTGTTCCGGACACGAGTATCCGGTTTTTTCTGGTTTCCACGGCGCACATATTCGCCGCTTCCGCCATAGCAGTGGCCCCGTCATACATGGAGGCATTGGAAACGTCCATGGCAGTCAGGGCCGTAATCATCGATTGGTATTCAAAAATGGTCTGCAATACGCCCTGGCTCACTTCTGCCTGATAAGGAGTATAGGCAGTCACAAACTCCTGCCGGTTAACGATGGTCCGTAGCGCAGCAGGAATATAATGATCATAAGCCCCGGCGCCCATAAAAGAGACATATTGAGTCAGATCACCGTTCGCGCCGGCCATCCTCCTCATTTCCCGCAACAAGGCATGTTCGGATAAGGGGGCACCCAGATTTAGCGGGCGCTGCATCCGAACCTTTTCTGGAATCTCCTTGAATAAGTCCCCGATGCTTTTAACGCCGATGGCTGACAGCATGCGGGCAATATCCTGGTCGCTATGTGGCGTATACCGCAAATAAATCACCGCCTGTCAATTGTCAATGATGCCGGATTTTGATAATCCGGGAACATTACGCAAATATTACGTAAACATTAAAAGAGGGCGGCCGCTCAGTGCCGCCCAAAGAAGCGGGTATGATCTTAAAGAGTACTGCAGAAATTATCATAGTCTTCTGCATCCATAAAATCATTCAGTTCATCGGGATTTTCGATTTCGATGACTGCGATCCAGCCTTGGCCATAGGGATCTTTGTTGATCAGTTCAGGACTATGAGTCAGCTCTTCATTTACTTCCAATACTTCGCCGGAAAGTGGGCAAAAGATATTGGAAACAGCTTTGACTGATTCTACTTCGGCGAGTTCGTCGCCACCGGCAAACCTCTCACCGACCGGCGGAAGGTCTACATATACAATATCCCCCAGCTCTTTCTGGGCGTATTCAGAAATACCGATGTAGGCTTTCTTGCCTTCAACTCGAACCCATTCATGATCTTCAGTAAATTTAAGAGCCTTAATGTCCATTGTTAGTTTCCTCCCTTTGAGCCTATTTTTTTACATGTGAGGGCACGAAAGGTGCCTTAACTACCTTTGCTTTGAGAATTTTACCGCGGATATCGATCGCGATCTCTGTACCGATCTTTGATGAGCCGGTCGGGACATAGGCCAAACCGATGTTTTTGCCGGTGCTTGGTGAAACCGAACCACTCGTTACTTCGCCAACAGGCTGCCCATCAATAATAACCGGGCAATGCTGTCTGGGAATGCCGCGATCAACCATTTCAAACGCTGCGAGTTTGCGCTCCAAGCCTTTTTCTTTGATGCTCTTTAGGGCCGCGGATCCGATGAATTCTTTGTCCAGTTTGACAACCCAGCCCAGGCCCGCTTCCAGAGGATTGGTCTGATCAGAAATATCATTGCCATAAAGGGCAAATTTCATCTCCATCCGCAGGGTATCACGGGCGCCCAGCCCCACAGGCACTAAATCATACTTTTCTCCGACTTGGAACAGTTTATTCCAGGTCTCCAGAGCGTATTCATTTGGCAACAGCACTTCAAACCCGTCTTCTCCAGTATAACCGGTGCGGGAAATCAGAATCGCATTCTTTTTATCCTGATAATCAAGTTCGATGGCGTGGTAGTATGGCAGACTGCGCACGCTTTCCCCGTAAAACGCGGCAACAATATCTTCCGCATGGGGACCCTGAATGGCAAAGATCGCAAACTCGCTGGACCGATCCAGTACTTCGACGCGACCTTTAATATGAGATTTGAGCCAATTAAAATCCTTGGCAATGTTGGACGCATTGACCACAAGCAGATACCTGCCAGGCAACTTGGTGATGAGCAAATCGTCAACGATTGTACCGTTTTCGTAGCATAGCGCCGAATACTGCGCTTGCCCGTCGCTGATGACCGACACGTCATTAGTCATCACGGACTGCAGAAATTCCAGCGCATCGGGTCCTTTCACCTCAATTTCACCCATATGGCTGAGATCGAACATCCCCGCCTTTTCGCGGGTGGCCTGATGTTCAGCAACAATACCTTCGTAATAGACAGGCATTTCCCAGCCGGCAAAGTCAATTAGACGTGCCCCCCGGGCTTTATGCCACTCATATAACGGCGTGCGCTTGAGTTCTCCCATAAAATTGATCCTCCCGTACTCATAATTCCTTAATCGACATGCGCCAATTCATGCTCATCATTCCTGAATTGACGCTGGACAATCCGGATATTCGCTAGATGATTCGATACTCCTCCAAAAAAACCGTTTACTTTCCAATCATCCTCGCCGCGCTTCTGTCACCATGAGCCCTCCGCTGCGATATAATAAAGCACATCAGAAAGGGGAATTGGTATGTTAAAATTGCTCGAAAAAATCATGAGTCCGATTTTGAAAAAAAGGGGTCAAACCATGATTCTCCTGGTGCGTCGCCGCAAATAGGCGCGACGACTGGCTTCTGTGCGCCCACGCTTCCTGAACGCCATTCTCAGAAAAGGCCGCCAATAAGGGCGGTGATTGCGGGAGCCCAGTGCACTATGGGAATCACGACAAACAAAGCCGGAAGGAAATTCGGAACACGAATAGGTTTCCACCCCAGCATGTTCACTCCAATGCCAAAAACAAGCATACCGCCGACAGCAGTCAGATCCAAGACGACCGGCCCCGGCAAAATACTTTGCACACTGGCAGCCAGGAGGGTTAGCCCGCCCTGATAAGCCAGAATCGTCAGTGCAGATAAAAGCACACCGGGGCCTAAGGCGGCAGCAAAGGCGGCGGCGGCGATCCCGTCAATTACCGCTTTAGTCAGCAAAATCCCGGAATCCCCGCTGAGCCCGTCAGCGATAGCGCCGGTAATTGCCATCGGCCCAATCCCAAAAACCAAGCTGGCATAGATAAAGCCCTTGCCAACCCCCCCGCCAGCCGCGGCAGCAGTGCCAGCAGCACTATCCACAGCCACACCCGCGGCCCCAGCCGCAGCGTTCGGGGTAAACTTCTTCTCCAGCCAAACCTCGAGCTTCTTGATGCGACCATCAATGTCAATCCAGGCGCCGATCAGGCCACCAATAATCATGGCCAATAGTACCAGGATAAATTCCTGACCACCCAAAAACTGCTTAATGCCATAGAGCAGGACAAACAATCCCACGCCCTGCATCAGTGTTTCCTGAGATTTCTCGGACAAGATATTGCGAAAAGTCAGGCCCAGCAGGCCTCCGATAAAGATCGCCGCTGCATTAACCAGGGTTCCGGTCATGATCATCAACATTCCCTTTCGGACCATCATCATATTTCTTTTTCGAGCCGAAGTCGAAAAATGTGCGCATAATTAACCATACGCCAATGGCCACCAAGACAACTGGCCACCATTTCCAGGCGTCTGGCCCAATCAGGCGATAGTTGATGCCAAAACCAACCGCGCTAACGGCCAGTAAGATAAATGCCGGAAACAAAAGTCCGCCTTCGGGCTCAAAGATATAAAGCATGACAAAGCAAAGGCCAAGGATCCCCGGGAATGCCGGCCATGTCAAATGAAATCCGTCAATAATGCGATTAGCCCATAATAGAAACAGCAGCCCCAGCAAAGTAAAAAACGTAGCCGGGAAAATGGCCCCCCGCGTCGAACGTGATGAAAACGCCATCGCTGCGAAAAACAGCCCTGGCACCAAAATAAACAATGGCCAGAGTACTGAGATGCGATAATCAAAAGCTCCTGTCGTTAGCAGCAACAGTAATACGCCGCACAAGATCAGGAAAATGCCTGCGAATATGCGACCGCTTCTGTTGTTGTTCGCCATACCTGACACCTTCTTTGATAAAACTTCGCTGCATGCTGCATTCTGCATGCTGTATGCTGCATGCTGTATGCTGCATGTTACACGCTATACTGCGCATAATCTGCTTTGCTTTTAACGCACAATCAGATTACTTTTTGCGCACAATTAAATAAATACCAATCAAGATCAGCAGTGAAGAAAATGTGGCGTTTCTAATGATACTGAGATACGGGCGGATCAGATGACCAAAGAAATTATTGATCAGCAGATATGCGCCTAGGATTGCCATAAATATGCCAACCCAGAGCAATACTTTATCATTGTTGCCGGACACTCGATAAGTATATTTGGTGCCGCCTTCCTCGCTACTTTCCGACTCCATGTTGAGAATCGGCTCTTCTGACTGTCCCGAGGCCTGCGTTTGTCCCGCGGCCTGCTCTTCAGCCGGGGAGGAGGACGATGACGATGTCGATGACGACCCCTCCGGAATGATAATCAAGGCCAAAACATACGCCAAGGCAAACCCCCACAAATTGGTCACAAAAATCAGAAGTACGAAAATAAGCCGCATAATGACCGGATCAATACCGAGATAATCGGCAATCCCTGCAGCTACCCCGCCCAAAATGGCACCGCGCCTTGGTCGCACAAGGCGTTTTCCGGAATACCTGTTATTGTTGTCTGCCATCACATAGCCTCCTCTATCAGTCTTTCAGACCTGCTACTAAGGAAAATAGTAATCAGTCCATCCTTGATAATACTACTTCAGAATATAGATCCCTGCACCTTTTTTAGATGAACTTTGACTGCTCATGCAACTGGCTGTTACCGCTGCTGGCGGACGCTGGTCTTGCGCTTACGCGTCAGGAGGCTCGTCAGCATAATGCCGCCAAAGATCATGGCACTGTAAAAGGTACAAGCCCTCCATAGCAGGATATAAGCACTCAAAGCCGCCCCCGCTATTTGGTCCCGAAATAGCCAGTAACTAAGCCCTTCCGCGCCGCCGCTGCCGCCCAGTGTCGGTATCATGGGGAGCAAAAACTGAACGACCATCTGGCGGAGCATAATGCTGCCGTAATCAAACGCCTGACGCAATGCCTGTAAAATCAGAGGCGTGACTGCCAGAAACGCCACCCAGTAAGCAATCGTGCTAAAGAGCAGACCAAGTAATGACCAGAACCCTGAACGAGCGATGGCTCGAATTCCTTTTTTCAAATGCCGCAATTCTTCTGAAAATGCGGCGACCTTGCCCTCCCGGCCTGATTTCAGCAATAATCGCGCCCAAGAGGGATGCCGCTTTACCCAGGCAAGCAGATCCGGGTCTTTCTTGTGGACGGTCATGACGACGAGCGCTCCTAAGAAAAACAAGATTGCCAGCGCCGGGATTACAGCCGCCCAGGTCCCTAAAGTCCCGGATAAACCGGTGAGACGAAAGAGTACTGGCGGCAAAAGTAAATAGATTAAGGAAGTGCAGGCTGCGTCCACGGCCGTCGTTGCGGTAGCCTTACCCAGCGGTATGCCCTGCCTGTTCAGTAAATAGATCATCGTAGGGTATGTTCCCGAATTGAATGGCGTCACTCCGCCGGCAAAACAGGAGGCTAGGAAAACTCGCCCAAGATTATAAACCGATACGCGATAATGAAGCGCATGCGTGATCACTTTGAGCCGCAAGGCTCGCATCAGCCATGATACCGCTACTGCCAGCAGCGCCATCCCCAAATAGAGCGGGCTGGCATCCATAAAGACCGTCCATATTTGCTTGTAGCTGCGCTGTACGATAAATCCCAGTGTTGCCAAGCTTAGACCGGCGGTGAGCCACAGACCCCGCTTCAGGCGCGGATTAATCCCGCTCATCGCGCGCGCCCCGCTTAGCTTGTGCTCCTTTGTCAGTGAGTATTTGCTCGTAGGCGCGCACCAATTTCTGGGCCTGTTTCTCGGATGAATACTCACTGGCGGTATGTAAAGCGTTTTCGGACATAGTCTGGTACAGTTTCTCATCCGACAGCACTTTTTTGACGGCGCGCGCAAATTCTTCCGTATCGGCGCTGGTCAAATAGCCATTGCGGCCATCGTCCACGACATCCTCGACGCCGGTAGCCCGCACCGCCACTACTGGTAGACCGGTGCTCATGGCCTCCAGAATTACCAAGCCCTGCGTCTCAGTCATCGAACCGAACACGAACAAATCTGCTCCACGATAGGCTTGTACTACCTCAGCGAAGGGTTTGCGCCCCGCAAAGGTGACCGCTGCGTCCACACCCAGTTCGACCGTCATTTTTCTCAGGTTTTCCTCTTCCGGACCGCCCGCGATGATGACCAGGCGAATGCTCAGGCCGTCGTCGAGCAGATGGCGCATGGCTTGCAGGAGAAACGGAATGTTTTTTTCTTTGCCGAGCCTGCCTACAAACAACAGGATCTTTTCGGTGGAAGCATCTTTGCCGCCGCGACTGGCGCCATCGCCACGGCTGCCGAAGCCATCTCCGCCGCCGGAAAGCTTTTTCCCGGCGGGCTGTCTGGGTTCGGCCAAAGGCTCCACGCCGGTCGCAATGACGGTAATGGGCGTGCTAACCCCGTAGGATTTAATCATCTTTTTGACGCCTTCAGATGGCGAGATGATAAGGTCGCAGCGATTGCAGAACCGCCGCAGATACCGGCGCGTAATTCTGCGCACCAGTTTCGGGAAAACGGGGAAATAATGCACGTACTCAGTATAGAGCGTGTGAAATGTGAACACCAGCGGTACTCCGAGCTTTTTCGCCCAGCGTGCCCCGGTCCGGCTCAATAGGAAGGGCGAGTGCACATGGATGATGTCAAATTGGCATGCCCTGATTTCCTTTGCCACGCGCCGGGATAAAGGAATGGCTAACCGATAATCATGGTTGGTAACCGCCGGTATGGAAGGATATCTGATAATGCCCGGTTCTCTGGCAACGCCGGGATAATCAGGGGCGATAATCACGGGCTCATGACCAGCCAAGCGCAAGTCGCGAGTGAATAGTTCGAGTGATTTTACGACACCGCTGACATACGGCTTGTAGCTGTCACTGAACATTCCTATTTTCATTTTCCGGTCCCACCTTAATCAGTGATGCCGCTGACCGATACTGAAATCTGGCCAGTAGCTCTTTCTTAACGGTGACATCTTCAATTGTCACCTGCCGCCACAATTCCATGCGATACCCTAGACCGCCTGCTTTTTCGACGCGGCGTTCCCCTGGCGGCAGGGTTGGATCGGTTTCAACCAGTTCACCAAAAGGAATCTCCTGAATCACATTGGAGGTGATTTTCACTTTTTTCTTACTTTGATCAGATCCAAGCGGGCCAGGGCCAAGCAGCCTGACCGTGAGTTTCTTCCCGCTCACTTCGGAGATCAGATATAATGGCTGAATAGTGTTATTCATGAATTGGAAATCGATATAATTGTCGGCGACGGTGGCGTCCTGTCCCAGCGGTACATACGCCACAGGCCGCGAATGGTTGGTCCGTTTGACGATGCGCAAATCCGCCAGCAAGACCGCATTATAAAGCGTCGTGGATACCTGGCAGACGCCACCGCCGACCCCCGGCACCAATTCGTCCGCGACCAACACCGGTGCCTCGCGGTATCCTTTTTCCGCCACCCTTAATCCGACTTTTTCATTAAAGGAAAAGATATCTCCCGGCCGCAGCAGAACTTTATCAATCGCCTGGGCCGCAATCGCCACGTTGTGTGAACGATCAACATTCTTGGGATCAAAAACCGTGGTATACTGGGCGACTACATTCTTGAAGTTAAAGGCCGCTAATTCATCATAGGTAATGTCAGGCTTGATCTGCTGCACCGGCAGGTAGATGCGCCGGTTGCGATCGCGTAAGGTCACGGCACTAATCTGCCCGGCAAGTTTATTAAGTTCCAGCACGCGCCCCGTCTGGTGCGGCGTGATTTGGACCGCGGCTTTCGGTTTCCAGGTAAGCCAAGCGTTCATAGCGGGGCGGTCAATTTCCGACTTGAGAACGGACAGGTACGCCAGCAATTTATCATTATTAACTGTGAGTGGCAATTCCAGATAGATGGGTTTTTGGGCCGCTTGGCGGCGCTCACTGATCTTGCGCCAAATATTACCGGTATGTCCGATGGCATAGGCGGCATCGACCACGTTGTCTTTGTTCAGCCGCACTCCGACATCCACTGGTAGGATTGACCATTTGCGTCCCATGTACTCCAGTAGGATGGGCTTGTTTTTGACCGCGCCGAAGTTGACTTCAATAAGCTCCGAAGCCTGTGTCCTTGTCAGTCCTCCTAATTCCCACGGACCAGCCCAAACGCCATCCGCAATGCGCTCATCTTTGGCGTAATGCAGCGCCCAAATAGTACCTGCCGAAGCGGAAATAATCAGTAGGGCTACCAGGGCGATCACGATCCAAAATAGCACGGGGCGTTGGGCGACAATCTGAAGCATCCGGCCGGCCTCCTCCGCGACGCGGCGCTTTTGGGACGACGCCTTGACGCGACGCCTCAAACGCTTGATCGATTTATCTGATCAACAACATAATGATTACAATGATCGCAGCGATAATCGCGACACCAATCAGACCAATCATTTTGTCTTTGGGGGTCATCTCTTTGCGCTGTTGCCGTTCCTGAAGCCGATCCCCCTTTTTAAGTTTCGGTATGGCCTTGAAAAACTCCCCCTGACGTCGCAGGACAACGCCTAGATTATGATGGGCCGAGGCATAGTCCGGGTTGAGCGCAAGGGCTTTTTCATAGTAGACTTTAGCTTCGTCATAGCGCTTAAGTTCCAAGTGCGCATTACCCATATTGTTATAAGCCGCTGCCAACATTGGATCGTATTCCAAAGCCTTGGTGAAGTATGTGATGGCCTCCTCAAATTTGGTACGCCTGCATAAAATCACGCCCAACTTATTGAGCGCATAGGCGGATTGCGGGTTGCACGCCAGCGCAGCCTGAAAACATTCCCAAGCCTCATCAAAATTATGCAGTTTCATGGCCTCATCGCCGCTCTGAATGTGGCCCTCATAACGGTCGTTTACCAACAGCTACTCCTCCTCTTTACCATTACCAATTCCTGAAATGCAAACAAAGTGAAGGCGGTTTTTTTATCAGACGTGCTGTCTATAGCGCATAGAACAGGCCAAACGTTCATATACTGTTCCTGATAAACAGTAAACAGTGACGGGAGAACGGATGCATGTGGAACCCATTTGGCCGTAAGGACGAAGATCCGGCTGATATGGCCGGACCACAGCGGATCCATTATCAACATCCGCAGGCTCGGGAAAAACTCGCGGTCGCCCTCAGGCAAAATTTCTTGAAACGCTATAAATCAGCGCTATCACCGGTGATCCTGCTCTGTATTGGCACAGATCGCTCAACTGGCGACTGCCTTGGGCCGCTCATCGGCAGCAAGCTGCAACAGCGGGAGCTGCCGATTGTGGTCTGTGGTACGCTAGATGAACCGGTACACGCCGTCAACTTGCAGGAAACACTCGATAACCTCAACGGGCGTTTCGAAGACCCCTTTATTTTGGCGATCGACGCCTGTCTCGGCAGAACGGAAAGCGTCGGCTATATCAGCATCAAAGACGGCCCGCTCTCCCCCGGCACCGGAGTAAACAAAAGCCTGCCCGCGGCGGGCAACTTTCATATCATTGGCATCGTGAACGTTGGAGGCTTCATGGAATACCTTGTCCTCCAAAACACGCGCCTGAGCCTAGTCATGAGCATGGCGGACTTGATCGCGGATTCAATCGAAAAATGCCTGCGCGAATTGCCACTTGCGGCGGTGCCGCCTGCCAAAGCAGAGGGTGGCGGTGATAATGCAAGCGCGGACGCGCGCATCATCCGGAATGAAGCCCTCACATACTAAACCGAAGAAGAAACCGGGGGTACCGTTAAATATTCCACCCCCGGTCTTTTTTTACCTTCATTGGAACTTTGGGGACGGTTCTAAAAGTGCCAAATCCCATATAAAGGCAAAGGGCACTTTTAGAACCGTCCCCAAAGTTCCGTTCTGCATCACATCTGAATCGTCATCAAATTCCCGGATTCATAGCGCCGCATTCCTCGCTTGAAGATCCACGTCCCCGCTACAAGCAGCCCAATCGCAAAGAGCGTGGCCGCCACGACAAAGACGGGATCGATGGTTCTAATCAACCGCAGCGGCATGCTGCTAATCACCCCTGCGGGAATCACGGTCAGCAAAATGAACTTGGCTACGCCCTTAAAAATGGTGATTGGGTATGTCGCTAACGTTGTGAAGGCCACCATCAACTGCCGGGACAACCCTTCGGCATTGCCAAGGAAAAACGCCAAAGAGCCGGCGATGATACCAAAGCCGGTTAGTGTCAGCACTGTCAGTAATATGCCGTAAAGAAAGGCCAGGAGCTTGAGAGCACTCACCGGGCCGGCAAACCAGAAGATCACTAGCCCGAATAGCAAATCGCCCCATGCTGACATCGAAGAGCGGCTGACTAATACATGCAATAATACATTTTTGGGCAGCAGTAGATAATGATCCAATTCGCCGCGCACAATTATTCCTGCCAATCTGGCGACATTACCAAAGATCACATACGTGATCCCGTACCCGCCGGCGAAGATTGCCCAGAGGATGACGACATCCTGAAAAGCCCAGCCATTCACGACTGGGAAGCGCAGGAAAAACAGCCGCCAAAAAAAGATCAACACAACATCATTGGCGAACATTGCGGCTACTTGCGTGATGAAATTGGTCCGGTATTCCATGGCCGAAGCAATATTCATACGCAGATAACCCCAGATAAACCGGGCAGTTTTAGCCACCGTTGACATTGACTCTTTTCACCCCCATGCGGTAAATGATTGTGCAGAGCAAGCCTGCCAAAGCAAGCCAGGCCAGCTGCCCTCCGAACAACGGCCAAACCGCCTCCGCCTCATACCCCGCAAATAATCGGGCCGGCCTGTATAACACGAAGTTCATGGGCAGCACCATGGAAATGCGCCTGATCATATCAGGCAGTAAATCCAAAGGTAGCATCATTCCGCCGAAAATGAACAGCGCTTTATCATAAAGAAATAAAAAAGACTCAGTGTCTTCAACCCAAAACGCGCCTAATCCGATACACACTTTGATAAAAAACTCGATTGACAGTCCAAGCAGCGCCGCCGGTATAAACAGCAGTATGGCACTGAGACTAACCTGGATCGCTCCGGCCATCAAGCGCGCAATTAGTGAGCCAACGATAAAATTGACCACCAGCCGCATGGCGGCCTCTGCCATGTAGGCCGCATAATGATACATCAGGTAGTTGTAGGGCTTATTCAACCGATAAGCGATGTCACCGTTTCTCACTTCTCGACCAACCAGGTCTTCAACCCGCGGCCTTGACAAAACGATGGTCTCTGTCATGACCAGATACCAGATCATCTGCGTATAAGTCAGCCCTCCCAGCCTTTGAACCTCTATCCCGACATAAACGACCGCCCATAATTGCGCGAAGATGAAGATAATCAGGGCCATGAAGATTGTGCGCCATAGCAATTCCGCGAAGTAGGCCAGATTGGTCAGGAATGTGATGCGGCCGACCGCTGCGTACTTGCCTGTGTGCAGACGCGAACTTTTATTGATCATGCGCCGGCACCGGTCCTTCGTTATAAATCGAAGAAATGACCTGCTCGAGCGGAGGATCTGATATCGTGATATCGACAACCTGATAGTCATGCATCAAGTGCGCCAAGACCCGGTCGATCGACTGCACCGTGGAATCAATACTGAGCTTTAGGCCATACTTGGAGGATTTAAGCACCGTCACACCAGGAAAAGAAAAGTCGGTAACCTCTGTAGTTACGCGCAAATCTACGATCTTGCCAGCGATGTAATCCCGCTTAAGGTGCGAAACTCTCGTATCGAGGACGATCGTGCCATGGTTGATCACAATCGCTCTTTTGCAGAGTTGCTCGATATCGCCGGTGTCATGCGAGGTCAAGAACACGGTCATTCCCTCAGCTTTATTCATTTCGCCAATCAGATCGCGTATTTTCTGTTTGGCGACGACGTCCAGACCGATCGTCGGCTCATCCAGGAACAGCACTTCCGGACGATGTAGCAGCGAAGCTGCCACCTCGCAGCGCATACGCTGGCCGAGTGACAGTTTGCGTACTGGGGTCTTCTGAAACTCGCCCAGGTCAAAGCGTTCGATCAGTTCGTTACGCCGCTTGCTAAAATCGGCAGCCGGTATTTCATAGATGCGCGCCAGCAGATCAAAGGTATCCAGCGGGGGAAGGTGGTACCAGAGCTGCGAGCGCTGTCCAAAGACTGCACCAATGCGAAACGACATCTGATAGCGCTCTTTCCAGGGTACGAAGCCCAAAACTTGCGCCTGCCCGGCACTCGGATGCAGGATGCCAGTCAGCATCTTGATCGTTGTCGATTTGCCGGCACCGTTTGGTCCAATAAATGCCAACATCTCGCCTGAATCAACTTTGAAGTCGATCCCTGCAACTGCGTGTACCTCTCGATAAACCGGATTAAAAATGCTGCGCCAGCTGCCTGATAGACCTGGCTCCTTCACTTTAGCCTTGAAGGTCTTTCCTAATCCCTCGACAGTGATCGCATTCAAAGTGCACTCCTCCTTGCGGGTGAAATTGGCAGTATTTTATACCTTTGGCAAAACATTGTCAACAGGGTTCTTGGCGGAGGGGGGGACGGCGGAACTTTGGGGACGGTTCTAAAAGTGCCACTTGCCTTATTATGGGGTTTGGCACTTTTAGAACCGTCCCCAAAGTTCCGCCCGGTTCTGCTATAATGATAATATCAATCCGACCAGACCAGTGAGAGGACTGATTGCCTTGGCTATGATGCGCCTAACTTTTACGCCTGCCGAATTCCAGCAGATTGTTGATTATTACGGGTTTGCCTGTCAGGTAACGCCGGAGCAGCTGAAGGTTTACTTGTTATCACTGAAACGCCGGGCGACTTGGAAAAACCCTGATACCAACACATTGCCGGATCTTATGGACCGTGAAACCCTGCTACAAGAGCTTATGAAAGCGGAATCCCAACTAGCCGCGTTCTCCATGAAATACCGCGAATCGGAAGAAAAGGCGACCTTGCTCGAGCGGGCGCGTGGCGCTATGCTGGAGGAGAATTCGCTCCTCAAAAGCGAACTGCGCCGCCTTTCCTGGGAAAACGGGCAGCTGCGCAGAGGGGTGGCCGACCCGCAGGCACCACCTGAAATTGAGACACTCGACACGCAAGCGATCATCAAAGGCTGGGGAAACAACAGTCAGTCCAATGCGAAATCGCTATGGGATCGGATCACCGGGAAATAGGATCACCAGAAATAAGATTGCCGGAAAATACATTAAAGGCCACCACCTTGCGGTGATGGCCTTTTTGCTCTGGCTCAAGCATTGCACTTATTACTTGCCTGGGTATTACTTCTTACGCTCTTTGACATCGCGACTCTCAAAATCGGCATCAATTTCTGCCTTCCAGTCTTCCGCGATCGTGCTGTTTTGCCGCAAACACGATACCGCTTCTGAGATTACGTTAAAATTCATCTTTGTGCCCTGACTGTCCGCATGGTAGTTGGCAGCTCTATTCGCCATAATGCCAATCTTCGCCGCAGTGGAAACGGCATCAATATTGGCCCCCAGAAAAATGAACTCCCAATCATGCTCCTTTTTTTGAGTCTCAATCATTTCTTTGACTTTTCCATGATCAAATTCCTTACTGGAATTTTCCATCCCGTCTGTGATTATCACGAACATAACTTTGTCAGAACGCTGACTTTCGCAAACGAATTTCTGCGAGGTGCTGATCTTGTTGATCGTCTTCCCAACCGCATCGAGCAATGCCGTGCATCCGCCAACAGAATACTCCTTCTCTGTGATAGGACGGACGCCCCGGATATTGGTGCGGTCATGCAAAAGTTCGTAACCGTGATCAAACAAGACTGTGGTTACTATAACCTCGCCAGGCTCTTCCTTCTGTTTGGCCAGCATAGAATTAAAACCGCCGATTGTATCACGTTCGAGTCCTGACATGGATCCACTTTTATCAAGGATAAATACTAACTCGGTAATCTTGGCTGCCATTTTGTGATCCCCCTTGTTCTTGATTGACTAATTAGAGGATAACAAATGCGGCGGCCTTGGAGGTCGCTTCCAAAGCGACAATTAGTTCACGCGCCCAGCAGCGCTTGATCATACTCGAACAAATACTGATTAATCTCATGAATGTCGTAATTACCCTTTTTGATGAAGAATTTGACAATCAAATCAGAAGGTAGGCTCGGAGACAAGGCATATCCAGCCTTGCAAAGCAAATCCAGCGTCTCATCTAGATTAAGCTGGAGGGCAATGGCAAAAGCGATGGCAGTCGCCTTGCTAGGGTTATACTCTTTGTTACTGCGTATCTTGGAAAACAGTTTGCGATCGATATTGGCTCTCTTGTAAGTCTCTACATCAGTCAGGCCCTTGGCGTCGATTAGACGCAAAAGCATTTCAGAAAAAGTCTCATCGATCGTGAATTCACCGAGGTATTTTTCTGTTTGACGCTGAGAAGAAGTTGGCGTGCTAAGTAACTCACATGCCACATAATATTCACACCACTCTTCAACCTCCACGTCGAAATTATCATCTTCAAAAGGCTCCTCAACGAAATTCTCGACAACATAGCTCTTAACCGCCGCGCTTAATCTGGCATCCAACGAAAAGTTCTTCCTGTCGTAGACAACCAAATATACATCAATTTCATGGTCTGCCAGAAACTCGCTAATCGCAGCCACTGCAATCTGCAAGGCTTGATCTTTGGGATAACCGAAAATCCCGGACGATATCAATGGAAATGCGATCGATTGGCAGTCATGCTGCACCGCCAATGTCAGAGAATTGGCATAACAATTGCGCAGCAGATTGGCCTCATTGCTATCGCCGCCCTCCCACACCGGACCGACCGTATGAATAATGTACTGCGCTGGCAGGTTGTAGCCATACGTAATGACAGCTTCGCCAACTGGGCACCCCCCGAAGCTGTCGCATGCTGCCTGGAGCTGTTCAACGCCCGCAGCTGCAAAAATGGCACCGCAGACACCGCCACCCATTTGCAGAGACGTATTGGCGGCATTGACGACTGCGTCCACTTCCATCTTGACGATATCATTCTGAACTATTCGGAAAGGCATTCGTTTCGATACCCCCCTTTTGGTATCACACTGACCCCGCGTGATACTGCGTCGCGTCGCGCCGCACCGCGTGGCCCCATGTGGCACCACGGCTAATCAGACAAACAAAGCACCAGCCCCATAAATGCCCGTATCCCTGCCAAGTTCAGCCCGCCGGATTTGCACTTTGTTTTGGAAACCCGCCACACTGCCACTGTCAATTTCGTGCTGCAGGTACGGAAGCATTAAATCCCACAGCGCGGAGACACCGCCTCCGACAATAATCGCCTCTGGATTAAGCAGGTTGACCACCGTTGCCATCGCGCCACCCAAGTACGTAAACGCCGTCTTCAAAATCGCTGAGGCGGCCGGATCACCCTGTCGCGCAGCGGCCCCGACCGCCGCCGCGCCCACTCTCCCCTGCGCCTGCGCCATCTCCGCCAGCAGCCCGCCGCCACCCGACGCGACATGTTCCCGCGCCATACGGGCAATTGCTGTTCCGGACGAAACTGCTTCCAAACAGCCATAATGCCCACAGCCACAGCGCGGCCCGCCTTCTCGCTGCACAGGTATATGACCAATTTCGCCAGCCCCACCAGATGCGCCGGTATAGAGTTTCCCGTCCAAAATCAAGCCACCGCCGACCCCGGTACTGACCGTAATATAGACCATGTGGCGCAGGCCTCGCCCCGCCCCGAAGCGGTATTCGCCCAATGCAGCCGCGTTGGCGTCGTTTTCAAGCTTCACTGGAATACCAGGGAAGTTCCGCGCAAAATACGGACCAATGGCGACATTTTCCCATCCCAGATTCGGTGCGAAATGAATAATTCCGGTGGCGGAGTTTAGTGGTCCCGGCGCTCCTACCCCAACGCCACTAATGGCGGTGCGCTCAATACCGGCATCGCGCACCGCTTGCTCTGCCAGTTGCACCATAGCGGCCAAAGACTCTTCCGGCGGGACACCTTTCAATGTACGGGTTTCATTGCGCCCCGCCAAACGCCCCGCACTGGACACCGCCGCCACCGCCACTTTTGTGCCACCTAGATCCACGCCGATTGCCCAGCGCTCACCCGCGCGCTCACCAGCGCGCTCACCCGAGCCCTCGCGTAGCAGCCTCTCGCACTCTCTGGCGCACGCGCCTTCTAAAGCTGTCATAATGAACTTTCACCCCCAGCTGCCACCCCAAAACCCCATCACTAATCGCTGACCCTGGCCTCTAACCACTAACCACTAATCATCAGCCCAGCTTCGCCAATTCAGCCTTAAGCTTGTCAATCACACGAACCGGCGACGGATCAATGCCATTCAGCATGCTTAAGTAATAGCTTACGAAATCGCCAATATATACTAGCGAGAACATCCTCGCCAAGGCAGACGTCCCCTCGGCCCTGATTTCGGTAAACCCGCCCACCGCAGTAGCCATCAACTCGCGCGTAACTTCCACACGCTTTGCCAGACGCGGCGCTTCCTCAGCATCCCTCAAGATGATGACATGCACCAAGGCATTCACATCAGCCGGCGCTTCCCAACCGACGGTCTCATTATGATTCAATTCCGGAAACGCATTCCAATAGGCTATGTTCTTGGCATTCTCATTGAATTGGCCTTTCCAGCGAGCCGCCACCGTAGCACGCCAGCCACCAGCCCCATAAATCACCGGCAGCTTACCATAAATCTTACGGGCCAGCTGTTTTGCGAAATTTTCGTTCTCTGCCACCGCCACATCCATCCGTGCCTGGATCCGCTCCACTGCCGCCAGCATCTCATCAAACTCATGTTCCTTAGGCGACAGGAAAGCAAGCTTTTCCAAAACCGCCATAATGGGAAAAAACGAATATCCCAGTGCCGCCCGCGGCGAAAGCCCGCCCGGAATCAAGACCACCGGATAGCCGTCAGCTTGGGCCAGCTCCTTCAATTTACCACCCGTGCAAAAGGTCATAATTTTGGCACCTTTGCGGCGGGCTTCCGCATAACCTGAAAGGGTTTCTTCCGTATTGCCGGAGTAGCTGCAAGCCGCCACCAGCGTCCGCGGCCCCACAAACTCTGGTATGGCATAATCCCTGTTCACCTGGAATGGTTTGGTGAGCTCCCCTTCAAACAGCGATCGGATCAAGTCCCCTCCGATTGCTGAACCGCCCATACCCAGCACCACAATATTGTCAACGTCCCGATAACTATCCGGTATAGCGGCCGCCTTTCCGATCTCCCGGGCACGCCGGCATTGATCGGCGAATTCTGAAATGGCTTTCCCCATGCCACTTGGATCCAGAGCAATTATGGCCGACTTATTATCCAAATTCTTCACTATGCTGACCTCCATTACGATTTTGATTGATGCACGCTTCCGTCTTGGATTCTTCTAGTTGATCACAATCAGTTTCTCAGTCTTATTTTCTACCTGTGGCTTTTTCTTCCTCCTTTGATCAAGTGCTGTTGCCAGCAAAGCGCCGCCTCTTTTATACACGCTCCCTTAAAGCGCCGCTTCCTCCCCAGGAATGCTTCTTCTTTATTATCCTGAGATTTATCAATTCCTAAACTTGCGCTGCGCATGTTCCGCTATGAGTTACCTACACCGCAATCACGCCCGCATCGCCTCTCCCGGCCATGATCCCCCACATAATAGGACAGGCCGGCTCTTTAATTGAGCGGGCCTGTCCTTGAAACTGATTCCGATTCAGATTCTGATTCCGATTCGATACCCTTGGTTCAGTTGAGCTCCTTCCTTTCGGGGCTCACCAGAACCCACTGAACTCTAAGCTCGTCTTAGAATTCCACTTTCATCGCAGCGTTTACGAACGGTTTGATGTCTTCCAGATCGGTAATGTCGACGCCACCGGTGATATTGAGGCTGTTCGGGGCTTCGTAACCGAGTGAAAGTACATGCTCAGTGATACCGATTTCGCCTTCGTCAGCCTTGCTCAATGACAGAGCATAAGCCGGAGTGAAGTTCATACCAGCGACTGAGAACGGACGCTCAAGGCTCATCTCACCAGTGTAGACGACTTCGTCCATCTCACCGATGACTTCGATAGCCTTAGCATAGTCGACGTTGGTATCCAAGGTAGCGCCGAAAGCGTTAACGGTCACACCGCCGTTGAAGCCGATTTCGTTGTTGGAAAGCTTGGAGTACATATAACGCGGAGCATAGTTGGTATCGATTTTGCGGGCACCAGCGTGCAAACCGAGGTACGGAAGCACCTGATACTCAGCGCCACCTGCGAATGCAAATGCCGGATCATCAGCATCATGCATATAACCCATAGCAGCGTTGATTGTCAGCGGATCAATCGGTGTCACCGAGCCTTCGACCGCGGCTGAAAGCTGCTGGGTGTCATCGGCACCGGCGTGAATCACGTTAGCGGAAACGCTCAGTCCCTCGAGCGGATTGACGCTAATCTGACCACCGCGAACCTGCTCAGCAGAATTCCAAGACTGGAATCCTGCGAGGGCTACCGGGCCAATAGCGAGGTTTCTAATACCGATACCTTCTCCTTTGATATCATGAGCGTTGAAAATCGAGTAACCGATTTCCTGAGTACCGAGACGGGTGGTCATGCTGGGCAGGCCGGTCACTAAAGCGCCATTGGTTTCAATATACGCTTTGTCAACCATCGCTGCAAAATCCGACCATGACATGCCGTTTTGGATGGTGTCAGTCAGACCATTAGTGAAATTCAAGCCGATGGCGGCTTTGATGTTATCGGTAATCTGAGCTTCAGCACCCAAAGTGGCACCACCCTCGTGGAATAAGCCACCTTCATACCCAGTCATACCTGAAACGGAACCGGTGAGTTTGACTTCGGCCGCAAAGACCGGAGAAGCCAACATCAGGACCAATGCTGCAACGAGAACAGGGATTAGTTTTTTCATTGTTGTTCCTCCTTGGTAGGTTTAGTAGTGTGTTTAGAGTGCATTTGTCTGAGAATTACTGCTGTGTCTGGAGGAGGAATAAAGTCTCCAAGTTACCTTTAGCCCTTCCTCCTGCTGTAATAGTTGTCATGATCGTTGCTGCGTCTTTAACTGCGTCTAAGCATGATTTGTGCTGCGTCTGTCTAATTACCCTTCCGGCGGCTGACAAACGGTTTACCAAGGTTCACCTCCTTTCGACCGTAAGCCCGCCTTGTGCGGAACGGTAAACTTAAATGATTTAATGTTATGTTAACTAATTCTGCTCCCCATTTTCATTTCCTGCTAGATAGTTCCCGGTATCTTGTGCCAGACAAATCAGGATTTTCCAACCGTTCTTAGTCCCTCACGGCCTGTCCCGACTCTTCACATTGGCAGATTGGCTAACGATATAGTTAACATAATCCCGTTTACATAACTCGGTTTACTAAATTCGAAATTGAATTTGGTTTTCCTGCTGCAAATCCCCACCAATTTTTGTATACCGGCCCCCAAACCGCGTGCTGCCATGAGCCCATGCCGCATGCCTCCATACACCAATGCCGCCCCGCCGCGTAAATAAAAAACCCGCCGATTACTTCAGCGGGGTACTTCTGTTTATTACTCCTTTGCGCCAAACCCGTCGCCCTTCCGATCCCATCGTTCTCCCATTGTTCTTTAGATCTTACTCACCTGGATCTGTTCCCATAAGGCCTCGACGTCGAGCAGACGCAGGCGTCCGGGCCTGGCAGCCAAGACATTGGCAATCACCGCGGCCATCGCAGTGCGGATCGTCTCCTGGGCGCCCCAGCGTCGGGACAACCCTACGGCAAAGCCAGCTGTCAAAGTATCTTCGCATCCTTCATAATTAACAACGTTCACAGCAGGCGGCTCGGCCCGATAGACATCCTGTCCCCAGGCAATCACTGCTCCGTTACTGCCTAAAGACAATGCCACGATTTCACTTCCGGTAAGGGAAATCCGCACGATCCCTTCCAACAGCTGATCGAAAGCACAATCCTGCATGCCCAGCCACGTTTCCAGGTCCGCACGCGAGATTACGATCAAATAGGGCTGCGCCTGCAATACTTCCTGGAGGATCACGCCTCCGGTATTGAGCACCGTCACCGCCCCTTGCTGTGCGGTCTGCCTGATTAGGCTGATATATGAATCATCAGGGCTGCTCCCAGCCGGCAAGGCACCAGAAAAGACGACCACTTCACCTTGATGTGATAATGACTTGATTTTATCTGAAACTCCAGTGACGGCGCTGGCATCTACTGCTAACCCGGGCTGACTAATCCGATATGTACGCTGCGTTTCCTGATCAAAGAGGGTTATATTTTGAGGCGTATCCCCATTGATCTGCACAAAATCATGCGCAACCTGATCCTCACTCAAAAGACTGCAGAGTAACTGGCCGGTCATTCCGCCGATCGTTCCGGTGACAACAGTCTTTTCCCCTAATTCGTTTGCCACACGGGTGGTGATAATTGCACCACCGGACGCCTGGTGGTCAGCTGCCAATGCGGTGATTGAAACAGCAGCCTCTGCACTCCGGCTTAGACCTTCAACATGATATCTGCTCTCAATACCAGAATTGAAACCAACAGTGACAATCACCCTTTGTCATCCTCTCCGATGCACTACGCCCCGCTGACGCTGGTAATCCGATCCGGGCCCGTCCCCAACCGCGCTGCGTCACCAAGGATGTACCGCTCAATTACCCAAGCCACCCCTTCCTCATCATTGGAAGGAGCGACCAGATCCGCTTCAACTTTCACTTGATCAAAAGAGTTGCCGACGGCAACTCCCAGTCCGGCGTACTTGATCATATCCAGATCATTGGGGGCGTCTCCAATAGCGACAGTGCGTTCACGGGGAACCCCCAGCTTCCTTGCCAGCTCCTCCAGAGCAACTCCCTTATTGACCCCGGAAGCGGTAAATTCCAGGAAATAAGGCCGCGATTTGGTAACATGCAACTCCGGATAACGGTCGCGATATTCCTCTGTCATAACATCGAGCACTTCCGGCAGTCCGATGATGAGAATCTTCGTCGGATTCGGTTCGCCCCGATGAAGCAGTTCATCAAATTTGGCAAAAGAGGGTTCTACGACCGTGTTGCGGCAATAATTGCGCGCCGCCTCATTGAACTCTTCAAGGTAGAGAGTGTCATTAATATAGATGTTAATATGGACCCCGCTCTTCTTCAGATCTGCCACCAGACGACGTGCCGTGGCGTTGGGTATCGGCCTCTCTCTGACAATGCGCCCGGAAGGCCATTCCGCAATCAGGGCGCCATTATAAGCAATGACCCCCGCCAGATAAGAGGCGTTGCCAGCCACCCTCATTATTGAACTAAGCATTCTTCCGGAGGCGAAGATAACTTTGATTCCGGCATCCGCGCAATCCTGCAGGGCTTTCTGGGTGCGCGATGTTATTATGGTATCACGTGACAGCAATGTCCCATCGAGATCCATTGCCACCAGCTGATAAAATGGCATGCTGCTCCTCCATTGCTAAACTAAGGTCAATAGCGCATCAATAGCGCCAGCGCCGCGCAGGTCGCGTCGGTATAACTCACCACTGCGGCTACAAGTACTAGTTCGGTTCTAAAAGTGTTTTTCCTGCCCCAACATTAAACCCCTCCCCCTTATGGTCCAGGCCCAGGGGGGAGGGGTTAAGGCAGGTGGATCATTGTCTTTCAGCTAATCTCTTTCTTCTCAAGCCGGAATAATGACCGCACGATCCGGCTGATGAGCAGAATGAAGAGCGAGGCCAGAAGTGCGCCCCAAAACCCCGATATCTCAAAACCCGGCAATAATCCGGCGCTGAGCATCAGCATCCAGGCATTAATACAAAGCGAGAAGATACCCATCGTAATCAGGCTGAAGGGCAGTGCGATCAAGTACAGCACCGGCTTGAGGGTGACGTCGACAACCATCATAATCAGCGCTGCCGGTACCGCCAGACTGGGTTCCGCAAAACGCACCACTTCCGGGGCTACATTGGCAACCACCAGTAGGCCCAGTAAATAGCCCGCCCAGCGTATAATCCATCTTCTCAGCACCATTTCGCGGCCCCCCTTTCTACAGAAATTATCTTAGTTACCAAAAAGATCAGCAACTCCAAGTACGATCAAAATAACAGGCCAGAGTTTCTTAAGGTCCCACGGAATCACATTAAAATTGATCAGTAAAAAGAACACTCCCAGTAAAATCAGAATCAACGCTCCGCCAAAACGCTTCCGCAACGCCATACCAACAACCTCCTGCAATTATCTTTAAGCGACTGGGTCACCAAATGGGGATCAAACCATCCGGATGCATACCGCTGTACCGTGCGCTTCTTGCACCTCAACTAGTACGAAACTGCCAAATCCTCGCACATCCTCAATCGTCGCAAAGACCGCTTCAACCACGCTTCTGATTTCTATTCCACGGATGTTCAGCAGCTTTCTTGCAGTGCGCGGCATCAGCAGGCTAAGTAAATAGATCAGATCAGCGGTCGCCTCGACAGCATCACCCAATACGAAAATCGGAATTGGGATTTTGATCTTTTTTCGCGAATCCGAATCATTGATGTCAATGATCATAAAGTTAGATCGGCGCATTGCCATCACTCCGTCAATACATGATTAGTCGATATGGCATGATTACTCGATATAGATCGATACCTTGTCGCCATCCGCTTCATCAATATCGACCAGATGCCCGTCACTGGTCCCCTCGCTCATGGCATCCAGAATCCCCTCGATATCAAGATTTGCCAGATCAATCTCTTGATCATCAAGCTTGTCTTTGACATCGCGCGGTATCAGGCTGGTGAGTTTGCCCAAGCTCCTCAGGAGGCCGAGCGGAACATTCACGTTGACTCTCGAGCCGTCCTCTTCTTCAATCCGTATCCGCAACATACGGCCTTGACCGCCGCTGCCGCCTGCCGGCCGGTTTTTCCGGGAATCAGCATTGTAGGAATCTGGCGCATTTCCAGCTGCCCGTCCGGCTTCGGCGTCTCGATCGCTTTCCAGAGCTTCTAAAAGGCGCACTCCTTCTTCGCTGGAGATCTTGCCCTGACTAACCATTTCAAGTATTTTTAAGCGTTCTTCATTCATGGCGCACACTCCTCTTATAAAATCTTGTTAATTATATCCCGGCACTAAGCCCTTCCCTTCACCAGGCACTTACTGTTTGAGCGACAATAACTTGATCGAGCCGTTCGAAGTCCTCAGTTCCAGTTCACTGGACTGCCCTTGCCCGGGCCGGCTGGCCCTAATCCGTTTGTGGCCTCCGCTGGGGGCGGAATTCCGTTCGTGATAAGTCAAATTGTCGAGGTCTAGATCGATTGAGCCCCAGTTACTCTTGGCATCAATCATGCATGGCCATGAATCGGGAATACCCAGCGTGATGCGACCATTCGTGGTCTTCAGTCGATAAATGCCTCCCGGCACACCGTTCAGATCCAGCTCGATTCGACCATTAACAGTGGCGGCGTCGCAGCCGTTAGCCCTCAAATTGCCGCTGATTCGGCCGTTTGTGGAGTGGAAGCGCAAAGTTTCCCCCTTTAGGTTCGCAATCAGAATTTTCCCGTTCGTGGTCGCGATATCGCCTGCCAGGGCTTCGATATCATTAATATGAATATTGCCATTGGTTGTCTTGATCAATAGCTTATACTGGCGATCCTTTGGTACTTTTAAATTAATACTGGAGGACGCCCAGTTCTGATCCCGCGCCACTAATGAGCAATGTAGCGGATCGATCTTTGTTAGAATCAATTGTTTGGCACGTTCTTTGGCTTCTCCTTCGCTGCCGCCCCGGACAGACTTATGTATCTCAGCCCGCAGTCCGGACCCGTCCCAGCTGGAGATGGATAGGTTGCCGTTAAGGCCTCGCAACTCCACTTCAAGGATACCTTCTTGAGTCCCGAACGACTCCGAGGTAATGGTGTCATCAAATTGATAGTTCGAGCCAAAGAACCAGTTTCCCAAAGAGAAGCCGAAGCTGCGCTGCTCCATTTCTTCGCCTAACCGCGAGAATTTATCGCTCAGCCTTTCGCCAAGTTCTTCGGCAGCCTGCCCGACTCTTTCGCCAAAATCCTCCATGCGCTGGCTGAATTCATCCCAGGTGTCTCCCGATACGCCTTGACGGGTGCCGCGATCCCATTGTTCGCGGTTTTCGCTGTCTCTGTCCACATCATCGGTTGTCACATGAGCTTGGGGAGGAATCGTGACTACTACTCTTTCGGTATGCTCCTCCATGGCCTCAAATAGTGCAGCCGCCTCTTCGCTGGTAATCTTACCTTCTTCCAGCATCTTGAGGATCATTAGGCGTTCTTCTTCCACGCCGCTCTCCCTCCTTCGATATGTTCTTAATGTGCTATTCTTGATTCTTTAGCATCTTAATCGCCTCTTCGGGCGTCATTTCACCTTTGGCCAGGGAATCCAGTACTTGCTTGCGTTTATTGGCCGCCTCAGTATCGTCAACGAGGCGTTCGACTTTGTAGCCTAATGCTTCAATCAGACTATCGAGGCGTCCGCGCACCGTGGGGTACGAAATCCCTAGTTCCTTTTCGACTTCCTTGATATTGCCTCGGCACTTTATAAACACCTCAGCAAACGTCCTTTGTTCATTGTTCAGTTGACAAAATCGGCACCCGGTAAACTGTCCTTCCAGGGTGATGCCACATCTCTCACAGCCCAGCTTGGTGATTTTCAGGGGATTATCACATATTGGGCAACGTCCCACCATCTTTGTTTGCATTCGAAACAGCCCCTCCTTTGCTGCATACTCGGACTCGGCAAATCGGACTACTACCTTGGCTTAACATCATTATAAGAAAGGTGTTAGTAAAAGTCAACCTCGAGATTAACATCTTTAACATGGAAATTAATTATTTTTATTTTGGCGAACATCAATGTGGTCTCGCGGCCACGTAACCTTACTTAGCACCTACACTTGTTGCTTGATTACCATTGCCAGGTCCGCAACTATAACTACTTCACGCGGCGCCTATTTTGCGCCGACAATGTCCTTGATGGTTTCCGCAAGGTCACGGCTAATGCCCGGGACTTCCTGCAGTTCCTCAACCGTAGCCTGGCGCACCCCGCGCAACGATCCAAATTTCTTGATAAGCGCTTTCTTACGGGTCGGCCCGATGCCGGGCACCGTGTCAAGTAGCGACTGGGTGGTGCGTTTGTCGCGTAATTTGCGGTGATAAGTGATCGCGAAACGGTGCGCTTCATCGCGAACTTGCTGCAGCAAATGCAGCGCCGCCGAATCGCGTGGCAGAATATACGGCTCGGAAATCCCGGGGCGAAAGACTTCTTCTTCCCTTTCGGCAAGGCCGAGCGTCTCCAGATGTCCCAGACCCAATTCTTCCATGACGGCGCGGGCGGCGCTCAGCTGGCCTTTGCCGCCGTCAATCACTACCAGATTCGGAAAGCGGGCAAATTTGCCTTCCAGTGCCAGCACGGCATCGTTTCGTTCCTCAAGCCCGCGTTTGAACCGCCGTCCGACTACTTCCTGCATGGACGCGAAGTCATTGGGTCCTTCTACGGTACGGATCCGAAACCTCCGGTATTGGTCGGGGCGGGCGATTCCGTCTTCAAAGACCACCATCGAAGCCACGGTTTCGTTCCCCTGAAAGTTGGAAATATCATAAGCCTCAATGCGATCCGGCCGGACTCCCAGACCCAGTATTTTCTGCAGATCCTCAAGGGCCTGCCCGTTTTCGCGTTCCTGCTGCTCACGCTGAATGCGCGCCTGACTCAGCAACTCGGCCGCGTTTTCCTGTGCCAGATGCATCAATTCCTTTTTCTCACCACGCTGTGGCACGCTTAGATTAATCGCCCCTTTGCGGAGGGAGCGCAGCCATT
>ENA-UOOK01001492-UOOK01001492.1-fermentation-metagenome-genome-assembly--contig:-NODE-1492-length-30688-cov-7.432507_pt1 | contig 30688 bp, 21 predicted proteins | sample MGYA00245777_ERZ724023 | MGnify/ENA primary metagenome ERZ724023 (study PRJEB28704, sample SAMN03018312) | fermentation metagenome | biome: anthropogenic terrestrial biome; feature: soil; material...
GAGTCTTGCCTACACCCGGAGAGCCCAGGAAGACAATATTTTCTGCTCTATCGGTAAACTCTAAAGTAGCTAAATCATAGATCTGACTCTTGTTAACCATAGGTTGGAAAGTAAAATCAAAATGTGGTAGCACAGGAAATAAAGAATAAGCGGTATTGTTCTCAAATCATGAATGAGAAACGTAAGATTCAATGCGTTTGATATTGGTGTAGTTGACTCAGATATTTTATATGTCACATCAAATGATGGATTATTCATAGATGAATCTATTGTTCCATATGACCAAATACTAATTTTGGAGGAAGTCAGCAAAGATAGCCAAAAACTAATCAAGATGGATACCAATCCTAAAAAAGATAATCAAAATGGTTTTCGTCCATCTGTTATTCTATAGATCTGGTTCAATTCTGTCTCTTTTCTTATCTAGAAAAAATCTTCCCATATCCACTTTAGCTCCATAGTTATCAAAGGCTTGAACAGTTACTTTCGTTTCGACTAAAAGATATTCTCCCAATCTTTCATAACCTTGACCATGTACTAGAAATACTAAGTCACCCTCATTAATATAAACATCCATGCCATTCTTGAAGTCTGTACCATCTAGAACGTCGCTTAGGCTTTGTAAATCATAATTAGCAACATACTTGTCTCGATTCTCTCTATGATATTCATCTACATATTCAACTGTATAAAGACAATTATAGTTTTTGATGGAATAGATCTTCTCAAATATTCTCTCAGTTTCAGCCATATGGCTCCCGTGTTCTGCTTCATCACAATCTAAAATACTGATCTTGTTTAATGCTCTCATCGTTTTATCCTTTCATAGTTTCTTTTAAATGTTCTCAAGAATAGAAGCCGCTATACTATTTTCTGCTTGTATAAATATTTTATGTCGTTTTTTACTTTTCTAAAAAAAATCGCTAGACTTCATAAAATTTTCTTTACTGAACCCATAAAAAAATCTCTTTTCGATTATTGGTACAGGGATTCCTCATTCGCTTGAAGTTATTGAATAGGCCAAGTCGTTGATGATTCGACGCTGTCCCTTGAAGTCTTTTCTATAGATAAAAAAATATTTAGCATCATGCGGGCCTTATTCTTGTAAAGAAAGGCGAGTGCATTTTATAGTATCTGGCATCCATGACGTTTGTCATCAAATGACTGGCAGATTTATTTGCCTTTGTTAATCATTGTAATGAACAGTGCATCAGCTGGACCTTGCACATTGCGCATAAATCATTACTCGAATTGTATGGTTTGTTGTGCTATTATGATTGTAGGATAATCATTCTCTTCAAAATGTTTTGCTGAAGTAATAGGTGCTGAAACAAAGAAACAGTATGTGCAGGTTACAGATACCATTCAATTTTGAGCAAGAACAGTTCTCAAAAATTAAGAAGCAACAGTGCAATATGGCCTCTATAGAAAAATATTTACTTGTCCGTTATTTGTATTAGCAAACAAGGTTATACAAACAAGTGAATCAAAAGGCAAGGAAGCATGAACGGGACATAGAATACCTGAAAGCGAATGAAAGGGAAGTAGTTATGAAGCGCAAACGGATACTATGTGGAATATTGTCCATTTTAATTTTACTAATGTCAAGTAACGTGATTGCATTTGCTGCTAATGAACAAAATGATTTTAGCAAAGCAAAACTAGAGCAAAGTACTGTTAGTGATTTGCAGGAATTAGCACAAAAAGCATCAAATGATACTGAAGCTACAGCTGTGTACAATGAATTGCTTGAGCGTGTTGAAAACACACAGCTACGATCCTCAGTAATAATTGATACATACATTACCCATTATTCAACGACTATTAATGGACTATCGATCGATATATATTATCGGGTAAAAGCGTTAGTACCTACTGGGGCAACTTTACGCTTGGGTTACGAATATCCAGCTAGTACCAGAACAAATGGTAGTTCAATTTATGTAGGTGGTAAACCAGTTGGCACATACCATGCATATTTTACCTCTAAAGGGCTAAGATGTGCCTCAAGAACATATGCCTCATTCATGGCTAACAATTACTCAGAAAAAGCAGTCTATAGAACATTTTATGCATTTAATTCCAGCCCAAGCAACACTTATCATACCGTAACTGCAGCCGAAGCAGCAGCCAATTTAGTCGTGCTAACAGCCGCTACACTATATACCAAAATAGAATTTCCACCAGGAAGTATTGCTTATTGGGTTGCAGAAATAGTTGGCGGTCTATTTATAATGGCAAACTTCAGTACATATCCAAAACTTGTTCCAGGGCAATATATTAAGCTATATACTTCTTACAGCGGCGGCAGAATGTATCAAAAGATTATGATCTGGCACAACTATACAGCTTTTCAAAACAATCCCAATAATCCAATGTATCAGTATGAGTCTTCAGCTATGCTCCCGGGATTTTAAGGTACCTATTAATTAAAGATATTAGAGATATCACTCACGGCGATCTTTAAAGATAATAACTGCTAGCAATAGAAACAATACAATATATACAATCCTGGGTTGACAGCACAAAGGGGGAAAGAGATTGAAAATATTAAGCAAAATATCTGAGAATAAGCGAGTAATGATTGTGGCTTTTATTCTTGGAGTTATAAGTTATGCATATATATTGATGTTTAGAAAGCCAGCTATACTCGAGATAGTAGCACTCTTGTTTTTTGCTCTCGTTATAAAATTTTCATCAACATGTTTCTTTGCGAAAAAAGACACAATGGAAGAAGAAAATACGTTTAGGCTTCCAAGGTTAATAGAAGCAATATTAGGCATGGCGGTAACACTATCCGTATACTTTTATATCCATCGCTGAAAGAATGGCACAATTACCTTGCTTGCCAGCAGAGGCTAATAATCCAATGTATAGGAGTACTTCTTCTGCCAGGCTTCTGGGGTTTTAATTTGTGAAAATTGAATGAAAACTCACGCATTGTGTAAAGCTGAAAATTAGCATTATTTATTACTGTGTTCTCTCATCGTAGAAACTGTGAAAACAATGCAACTACCTTGAGAGAGCACTTTTGAAGCCTTTGTGAGGTATTTGATAAATAACTTGTGAAGAGGAAGCCAACAGAAAAGATAAATAGGAAAAAATAGCAATTGCAGTGTCTTTCATATTTGCGAATTTGGGTTACTTCTACGTGGGGTCTGCTGAACCGTCAGCTTATCGGCTAAAAGCCCGGGTTACAGGTTAATATTGCCTGAGAATATCTCTCAAGCAAACGATGGAAAATAGGTCAAAAAGATCTCTCAGGAACTTTTTCAGGTTATTTGCTAGACAGGCCAAAATGCACTCTTCTTTCACTTTGATGAGCCCTCTTTTTTGTATCCGGGATAGCTTATGTTCTCGTTTTAGGACAGAAAACCGCCCTTCAATCCATATTTTCCTTAGATTGAGGTAATGTCGTGCTTGATCTGGATTTTCTTTCATCCTCATTCTACCGCGATAAAAAGCTGGATAAAACCCGCTTGCGAGTATCGGCCTTCGTCTAACACCTTTACCGAGACACTCTTGCCTACGAGGGCAAGCATCACAGTCTTCGCGTGATGCTTGGTAACAACGCAAATATTTACCGGTACTTTTTTGGCAGACCAGATGATGGTAGGGAAGCCGTTTTTGGTTAGGGCATAGAAAAGCATCTTCCTCAGGTTGGTAGACCATTCCTTTCTTATCTGCGGTATTGGGGAAGTCAATGCTGGCAATCCAGCCTTCAATCCCCAAAAGCTCAAGTCCCCGGTGAACTGCCCCCACATCGTATCCTCTGTCCAAAACCACACGGCGGATCGGGACACCGTTCTTTATTTGTTTGTCCAAATGTCGCAAGGCGACACTACTTTCCTTTCGGTTGGCGGGGTATACATCCACTCCCGTAATTATGCCGGTAGAACAATCGGTGCTGGTTTGCATCAGATAGCCCAAACCAACCTTTTTGCCATGTGTAATCCATCTTGCCTCGGGGTCAGTACAACTGATCTTGACCGCTTTCGTATCTTCTTTCGGTTCATGCTCTCGATACCCGGGCTGCTCCTTCAATTCTTGATCTAGGAGATCTAGATAGCTTTGCATCCCTTTCCGGACCACAATTTCCTGATCGGTCCAACTTTTGGAAGAAACCTGAATAGGAAGAAAAGTGCCGTCGCAAGCGATCACTTCGCCATTAATAAGATCAAGATCAATGATTTGCTTCAAGATGCCGATCCACAAGTCCTCGAATAACTGGCCATCTTGAAAGCGCCGACGTCTATTCTGACTAAAGGTGGAGTGGTCGGGAGCCCTCTTGTCAAGATCAAGACCACAAAACCAGTGGTAGGCAATATTCAGATTAACCTCTTCTTCTAAACGTCGTTCTGATTTAATCCCATACAAATAGCCAATGAGCAACATCTTGACAAGCAGGACAGGGTCGACAGACGGTCTACCGATAGCTGAATACAGATCTTTTACAAGCTCATAGATGAAGTCAAAATCGATATGCTTCTTGATAGTACGAAGAAGGTGATTCTCCGGAACCAAGGAGGATAGATCAAAGAATACCATCCTGAGTTGCTTATCTTGTCGTCCCATCATAGTCGTCACCTCATGGGTACATTCTATCAACAAACAGACCTATACGACGACTTTGCCAACAGCTCGTTTATGATACATTATCGCTCAAGGCGCTTTCGCTCATCGTAAATTGTGCGATCCTTGGGAGGACGACCCAAGGGAGGCCCGTTCAAGCGAATTCCATGTTCCTGGCTGTATCTTCGGTTCTTCCTTGTCCTGAAGGTCTTGTCGCCTAGGACTCGCTCAGGGTAGTATCCGTAGCGTTCTTTGTACCCTTCGATCGCCTTGGGAAGATCAGTCCCCTCCGAGTAGGCATCCCAGGACAAGCTAACAATCTCGGACAGACCATCCACCAAGCTGACGGTGAGTTTGGCCCCAAACTCTGTCCTTGTACGGGCCTTACCCTGGACAATGGGGCGAACATAGGGCTGGTGGAGGCTTACAAACCGATCCCGGACCCGGTGGGGTCCGCTTATCGTACATCTCAGCTTGCTGGGCATGAAGCATTTTGATGGTAGCAAGAGAAGCGGACTCTCTCGGGTTCAGACTGACAGTTGAGTCCACCTGCATTTGCTCGACGATCCGAAGATCCCTGGCCACATAGCTGAGCTGCTGCTTGACCGCCTTTCGGATCAAGGCGCAGCTTGGACGACGGTTACGGCAAAAACGATTGTAGTCCTTCTGGGCTCTCTGGCGATAGTTGCGGGGTTTGGGTAGCTGTCGGCTCTCCTGCAGGGCATCCTGCATGGCCTCAAGTTTCAGGCGACTCTCGTGCAGGAGACGGACATCTGTCGGATACTGAATGTCTTGAGGTGCACAGGTCGCATCCAAGATCAAGGTGCCCTTCTTCTTGTCATCTAGAGGGCCTTCACTAACCTCCTCACCACTACTTCCGCCATCAGGTGAAGGATCATCCTCATCTTGATCATTGGCTTCTTTTTCAAATGTCGTCTCTATGATGGTACGGTTGACCTTGGCGATGATGTCGGCAGAGAAGCGTTTTCAAAAATGGGTCAAGGGTGAGGCATCGAGTGAGAGATGGTAGTCATAGGCATCAAGGCCGAGAAAGTACTGGATGTAGGGGTTTTCCCGGATCATCTCCACCGTTTCCCGGTCGGAGAGTTGGAGCTGTTCCTTCACAATGAGGCATCCTAGGGCCAGGCGCGCCGGCTTAGCCTTTTCTCCACCCCTCTTTTTGAAGTTCTTTCGATACTCGTCTTCAACCATCACCCAGGGAATGAGACGGGATAGTTTTATCCATCGATTATTCGGATCAAGGGGGAGATTGCCGAAAAGCTCAGGGTATTCATCACTGAAGACCGTTTGACGCTCATTATATGTGTACATGCAATTTAAAGCTTTCATAAGTGCAAGGGTTTTGCCGGATTTGCGTCATTTACCTTGCACTTATTATATCAAATATCAAGCTCTAATGCCTGCTACACAAGGCTTCCAAGGTCGTTCAGTAAACCCCTATGTAATGGTGTTTAGGAAGCTGGGTATGTTGGAAGTGTTAATTCTTATAATCCTTGCTGTCAGTATACGTTATTTGTCGGATTCTGTTTTCAAACGCAAATCAAAACCTTTTGATTATATATACACAGTATTAATTACACTAGCACTATTTTTTGGATTTAACCGACCACTCAAATAGTGTTTACGTGTTTTGAATATGAAATGTCAAACGCTACAATTTAGTAACGCTCAATTTGAGAGAAGTCTTCAGGCCGGCTGTTTCACACTCCGTTTCTGCATATAATCTTGCAGTGTTGTGTGCAGGTAAAGGTTTGCTATGTAAAGCGGCATCAATTTTTTGTCAATGCCGACTTTTTTGTCTTAACGCTCTCGGTCTGTACACTTTTTTTCATTTATTTCATCGTCTTGTCCAGGTTCAGCATCAACGGCAGAGGTGTCTCTTTCATCGAGGTTTAGTTCAATGTTGAGTGCATTCAGCTCATCAGTTATGCTCTTTAGCTCCAGTTCATAGACGAATGGTTTTTCAAGCTCTGCCTTTGCGTTGCCCATCTGCTCAATGGTCTCCTTCTTGTGGTTTATAGCGGTTTCCAATTTTGCAGGGAGTCTGGACAGAGTGTTCTCTATTCGAGTCAAATTTCCATAAGCATCCGAGCCCAAGCTAACCATGTGTTTAAGGCTTCCGCATAGATTTAAACGATATTCTGCGGACATCGTGTCATAATAAACTTCAATCTGAAAGCCACGATAATTGCCAAGTTTGACAGGTTTAGACGAGGTATTGTGTTTGCAAATTTCAAGCAGCATCTGACCTGCATCAGCCTTTTCAGTGTAGGTTTGACCATTTAGGGTCATAGGAGGAAAGCTGTCTTCGTCCTGTGGCTTGTGCTGGGCAGCAAGAGCCACATCACTTTTATAGCCTTGGATTCGCTCCTCATAGTTATTAATTTCTTTTGGATAGTACTTAAGGATTTTATCCTCAAGCTCGTATCGTTCACTAAGATAGCTCTGCTTTAACATTCGCAGTTTAGATACTTGAATGTCCAAATCCATTTTCTTCTTAAAACGTTCATCACCCGTTGCAAGCATTTTCACCTCAGCAAATGAAAGTGCGACCTCATCCACATCGTCAGCAGAACGGATGGGGCTTTTGCTCGTCATTATCTGAGATATAAATTTCTGCTTTCCCTCTACCATCTGATAAAGGTAGGCATCAAAAGTTTGCTCAGTAACATAACGATAAACTTCAACTTGTGGGAACATATTTCCTTGCCGCTCGATACGCCCTTGACGTTGTTCAAGGTCAGACGGACGCCACGGACAATCAATATTATGAATGGCTATGAGCCTGTCCTGCACATTCGTACCTGCACCCATTTTTTGAGTAGAGCCAAACAGGACACGGACTTCACCACTTCGCACTTTAGCAAACAGCTCTTTCTTTTGTGCGTCTGTGTTTGCTTCGTGGATAAATCTAACCTGTTCTGCGGGGATGCCACGGCTTATCAGTTTCTCACGCATATCATCGTAAACATTAAAACTTCCATCATTTTTAGGAGTAGAGAGGTCGCAGAATACAAGCTGTGTTGCTTTGGTATCGGTGTTTTCCTCCCATATACGATAAACAATATCCACGCTGGCATTAATTTTGCTATCGGGATTGTCGGGCAACATCGGGTCAATTATTCTCTGGTCGAGAGCAAGCTTTCTCCCATCGTTTGTGATTTTGAGCATATTATCAACGTTCGGCTCAACAAGCCTGGCACGGACTTTTTCGGCTCTTTCAGCCAAAGAAGCGACCATGTCCGATTGGATTTCACTAGCTGCCACCTTGATATTGTGATAATTGACATCAGGGACGGGAAGATTGAGCATATCAGCTGTTTGAATATCAGCCACCTCTCTAAACATTTGCATCAGCTCCGGGAGGTTATAGAACTTCGCAAACCTCGTCTTTGCTCGATAGCTTGTACCCTCTGGTGCAAGCTCTAAAGCTGTGATCGTTTCGCCAAAAGTACTCGCCCAACTGTCGAAATGCTGTAAGCCGTTCTTCTGAAGAGTTGCATATTGCAAGTACCTCTGAACGGAATACAGCTCTACCATTGAATTGCTGATAGGTGTACCCGTTGCAAAAACCACGCCACGACCTTCCGTGATTTCGTCCAAATAGCGGCACTTCATGAAGAGGTCAGAGCTTTTCTGAGCCTCTGTCTGAGCAACACCACCGACATTTCTCATCTTGGTAAAGAGGTAGAGGTTTTTATAGAAATGGCTCTCGTCAATAAACAGCCGATCAATGCCAAGCTGCTCAAAGTCGATGACATTATCTTTTCGCTTGGTATCATTGAGTTTTTCAAGCTTTAGCTTGATTGCTTTTCTGGTTTTCATAAGCTGTTTGACCGTGAACTGTTCGCCATTTGAAGCCTTCACATCACTTATACCACTCTCAATATCGTCAAGCTGCTGTTCCAATTGATAGCGTTGTCTTTCAATGCTCATCGGGATTCTTTCAAACTGGCTGTGTCCGATAATAACGGCATCGTAGTCACCTGTAGCAATTCTGCCGCAAAACTTCTTGCGGTTGCTCGTTTCAAAATCTTGCCTGGTAGTGACAAGGATGTTCGCGCTTGGATAGAGCCGAAGGTATTCTGAAGCCCACTGACCGACAAGGTGATTTGGCACGACAAACATAGACTTCTGGCATAAGCCTAGCCTTTTGCTTTCCTGTGCTGCAGCCACCATCTCAAAAGTTTTTCCTGCCCCAACTTTGTGGGCAAGAAGAGTGTTGCCTCCATAAAGGATATGGGCAACAGCGTCGACTTGGTGCGGTCTGAGTGTGATTTCCGGGCTTATGCCGCCAAATGTGATATGGCTTCCGTCATACTCACGGGGACGAACAGAGTTAAAAGTGTCATTATAGGAGCGCACCAGGCGGTTTCGACGTTCTGGGTCTTTCCATATCCACTCTAAAAATGCCTGTTTGATTTGTTCCTGTTTTGCCTGTGCTGCGGTGGTTTCCTTATGATTGAAAACTGCTTTTTTGTTGCCATGCTCATCTAGGAGATAGTCAAAGATACGCACATCACGTAAGTTTAGCGTATCCTCAATAATGCGATAGGCAGAAGCTCTTTTCGTTCCAAAGGTGCGTTCCGCTTTGATGTTTCCATAATCAGAGTTTTTATTCTCAATGAACCAATCGCCGTTTATCGGGGTGTAGCGAACTTTTATCCTGGTAGCGGCGAACCGTGAGGGAGTGAGCAGCTCTATTACAAACTGCTGAATATCCTCTTGCGGTATCCATGTTGCACCCAAACGGACAGAGATTTCAGCAGCGGTGAGGTCTTGCGGTATAACCTGTTTCAAGGCTTCAACATTAACTGCAAGTCCTGGGTCTAGCTTTGCTGCCGTTTCTGCAATCATCAGTTTTGCACGGACATCACCCGACAAATATTCATCGGCTGCAGCATACTGAGCAGGTTCGGTGTTGGGCACTTTGAAGATAACACCCTGCAAGTCTTCCAATATTACTGACAGCGGTTTGCCTGTAAGTCGCTCCATATAGGATAAGTCCACACGGGCCTTTTCACTGATAGAGAGCGCTAATGCCTCGCTTGCAGTTTCAACTGAGCTTACAACTTGATGGGGTTTGATAGTCCTCTTTGTGAACATATCTGCCTTATGTTTGAAGCCACCCTCATCGTCAAGTATCTCCAAAGAACAAAGCAGGAAGTAACTTTCATCTGAAGCAAAAGCAAGATAATTTCCCCGGTTGTTGATAAGCCCATACTTTTCTGTGAAGGTGTCATACAAGCGGTTAAGGTTTTCCTGTTCGGTAAGTATCATTTCTTCTGGGTAGTCCTCAGTTTGATACTCAATCAGTTTTCTGACACAATCACGGATTTCGATTAGCCCTTTAATACGGTTTCCTGCGGTCATTGATACTGTAGCAGGGGTCATTCGGTCATCTTCTCGGAAGTAAACCTTACCGTCTACCAGGGCAAAAGAGAAGTTGCGTACATTAGGATCTGCAGGAATGGAAGTATCCTGCTCATCAGAGATTTCGTCAATCTCATTTTCATATTCTGGGATTTCGCCATTTATCTGCTTAACTGCATCAGAAAGCAGGTCAGAGAGTGGTCTGTTCCCATGGGCTTTACAAGCAGAATCAAAACCGAAGCGAGTGCTTTCCATTTCCATTGTGCCAAGCACCATTTGGGGGTGCTGCACAAAATAGCTGTTCATTGTGATGCCGTTTTCATCGGTGTCAAGGTGCACCCAATCCGGCTCTACATCAATGATTCGGTCTCGTTTTTGCAAAAAGATAATATCACTCGTGACCTCTGTGCCTGCGTTTGCCTGAAAGGTGTTGTCTGGCAGACGAATAGCACCTAGCATTTCAGCTCTTTGAGCGATATACCTTCGCACCTCAGGGTTTGCTTTGTCCATAGTACCCTTTGAAGTGATGAACGCCACGATACCGCCAGCACGGGTTTTATCCAAAGCTTTTGCGAAAAAGTAGTCATGGATTAGAAATTTATTTTTGCTGTATCTACTATCATTGACTCTGAAATCGCCAAAGGGAACATTACCAAGCACCACATCGAAGTGATTGTCAGGCAGTTGTGTATCCTCAAAACCCTCTACAGCTATATTTGCTCTGGGATAGAGCTTCTGTGCAATTCTGCCTGTGAGAGAGTCGAGTTCCACACCATGGAGCTTTGAACCGGCCATATTTTCGGGTAGCAATCCAAAAAAATTACCTGTGCCGCAGGACGGTTCTAAGATATTGCCCTGCGAAAAACCCATGCGATCAAGCACCTCGTACATTGACCTGATAACAACAGGCGGTGTGTAGTAGGCGGTCAAAGTGGATTCCATCGCTGCTCGGTATTCATCCGGTGACAGCGTTGTATATAGCTCTATATGCTCATTTGCCCAGGTAGAGTTTTTCTCTTCGAAGGCCGCCGACAAACCGCCCCAACCGACATATTTTGAGAGAATCTCCTGTTCCTCTGGTGTCGCTGAGCGATTGTCAAACTCAAGTTCGTGCAGCACACCTATTGCTGCCATATTGTTTCTAAACTTTTCTTTTGCTCCACCAACACCTAAAGAATCATCAGTAATTCGGAAGTTTTCCAGGTCATCGGTAGTGAAGGGGATAGCCTTTTTTTCTTCTTCGGGTGGTAATTCTATTTGTTCTTGTTCTAAAAGCCTCTGTACATATCCGATTTTCTCAAGGCGGTTAATGGGAAAGCCGACCTCATTCTGGAATGTGATGTCACGCATAGAGACATCACCACTAAGTTTTCCGATACTCTCGATGATATATTTGCGGTTATCTATCGTGATTTCTGTGCCAATTAAAGCATCCTCGGGCTGTTCTGCCTGAGGGGTAAGCTCTTCAGCAACATTTAACCTATCAGTAACTGCCTGTGCTTCTTCAGGTAGCTCAGCTTCCTCTGAAATATCAGCAAACCACTCGTTTTCCATTGCCATTATCTCGGCAAGTAGTTTTTCGTCCTCTGTGGTTAGCTCTGTATTTTGTTCTAAGAAGGGGACTAGAACATTACGCCCATGAAGTAAATCTTCTTTACTATCTTTGTATAGTGATTCACCTCTTGGAGATAGAGCATAGTCATAGAAATTTTTGATGTGGTCAAGCAAGTCGCCCTCGCCATCCCCTATATCAAAGCGACCCTCATAATTGAAGTCTTCGCCATCGATGCTAGCTGTGATTTTGAAATCGGTTTTGTGATACCAGCCGACTCTGTCGTTACTTTCACGCTCACGATGCTGTTTTTCGTCCAAGACACCAAGCAGATGATTGCCCAGGGCAAAGGATAAGTCCGTGTTACGTGGTTTTGCTTCATCATTTTCGTACTTGTAATAGGCTGGGTGTTCAGAAAATCCAATAGTAAGCTCCAGACTGTCGGGTTCCTTTTCGGGTGGTGTTTTTGTAAGCTGTTTTTCAGTCACAACTACTTTCAAATGATCATTTACAGGGTTCTCACGGAGCTTTTCCTCGAAATCTGCACGACTGAGCTCCTTGCCGAACAGAGGGAAATCTAGATTGCTCAAAGATACAGCATCTGCATTAAAGTCGGATACTTCATATTTATCCGCACCGATATACACCACATCTCCCACGTGATAAAGATAGTGGAGAGGGTACAGTTCTCGAAGCTCTTCGCCAAACTGCCAAGCATTGCTACGGCTGTAAACACCTGTAGTTTTATTTTGTACCAAGGCGAGAAAATCTATAAGCTGCTGGACGGTAGTTGGGTCGCTTAGATGCTGTTCTAATTGTTCTGCTGTTACTTCAGCCAGGTCCGTGCGCTCTACAGCAGACAGCAGATCTTTCTCGTATCCGTCCAAATCTCGGATAAAATCAGAGAGGCGCAGAGAAAGGGTGTCTCTTTTATCTGCAGGCGGCAGGTCACGTTTAGAGTTAATAAAGTTTTGCCGTGCAATCTTCTTTTGCGTATCAAGCTCATATTGTGGGGCAGATACGCTTTCCAGATAATCCGAATAATGGTCTTTTTCTTTCGGGTTGAGGTAACGGTGTTCCTCTATCAACTTACGTAGGCGTGTTTCAACTTCTGTCCATTTCAGTACAAGATCGTGGTTGGTAAAAGTGCCATTTCGGTCAATGGCTATACCTTTGCCATCATGCCAAGTGTGACCTCTGCTTCCGTCCGGGAAGAGATGTGTGCCTCCGCCTGTACCATATTCGGATTTAAGAAAATCAATATTGTTCTTCTTATCTTCGCCCTTTAGTAATTGGCGATAGATTCGATACTTACCGTCAACGAAACCACTTCCTTTTTGCAGTACAGAGTCAATGTCTTCTTTGGATATAGAAAAAGCAGAGGGTTTCTCGTCCTCTGCTTCAGCTATCATTTCCATTTGATTCTCTACTGTGGGTAATTCTACGGTAACTTCATCTTCCGTTGCGATACTTAGTTGAAAATCAGTTCGACGAATATCACTTCTTCCGCTCGGTTGCGAATGTTGTTCATCAGTCCAACCCACTGCATTGGGTCCTTCTCTTTGAGTTCCTCGGTCAAGCCCTGCTCCTTCGAAAGTTGTTTCGTCAGAAGTTCTAACCTCTCTAGAGCTGTCTGTTCCACTTCGTGGAGATACTCGTTTAGCTTGCCCGATGTCAGCAGTTTGAGATAGGTTGCTTTCCTGTACTTCTCCAGAAAACCCCTGTGCATGTGTGCGTATCTGCCAAGCTGAATTTCTGGCTCTGTCGGTAATGTGAGGTCGGGAATAAGATAATCCCCCTGTTTGCTGTAGGTGATTTCGCTCATTATCGTCACTCCTTTCGGATTGTTTTCTGCTTATATCATAGCTACCTTGCTCACTCGGTGCAAAGGTGCGATTTTGCCTTAGCTCTGCCTTTTTCATGTTTCGGATTGAAAGTGAAATTTCCCCCAAAACCATTTCCGCAATGTCGCTTGTAGCAACACCTATAGCATTGATTGTTGCAGGGGTATTGAACTGCACAATATCGGAAAAGTCTACCACATCAAACGACTCACTTCTGACAACACCGCAGCGGCTCATTAGCATATGCGTAACGCTGTTTGTAACCAGCCGCTTGTATATGTCCTCGACTTTGGCATCATCTACTCCCTCTAAAAAGCTGTCTTTCGTGAAGTCCTTTAATTGAGAAAAATAATCGGATAGATTGTCTTCGGTTGCGTTCTTTGCAGTTTCCATCAAAACCGACTCAAGGTCGGTGCCTTCAACATCACCGAAGCGGTCAGAGAGGCGCTCAATAACAGTCTGCTCGTATCGTTCACTTATCTGCCAAATCAAAACGGGCTTACTTCCGTAATAGCTCTCGTGTGTATCGGAAATATCAAAGTAATATTTAAGGGTATTCCTGCGACCCTTTGGATCAAACACAGCAATACCTTTGCTGCCCTTATTCACCCAACGCTTAAACAACTTGTTCCAAGACTCAAGCTCGGCAACAGCAATAGCATCAGGGCGTTGAGCATATATGAGAAGCTGTTCGTCAAAGCGGCATTTATAGTTGCGACAAGCGGAAGTTAAGAAGTCTCCCCAGGCCTGAGGGTTTTTCGCAACCATTAAGCCTGTGCGTTCATATAGCTCAGTTATTAGTTGGTATTTTGAAGCCATTCTTCTTGCACCTCCTTGTGACCCCGGATGACGTGTTTATCATTTCTCATTGTTCTACACCGCCAAGAAATGAGATAACCTTATTTGCTTTAATGCTCTTTTGCAGGTCGTTGATGATAGTAATGTCAGCTATCGTGACTCCGGGGATAGAAAGAATATCGTCCATTGTCATTGCGGAAATATCCTTTTCATCAGCAAAGCCCGCTTCGAAAATCTTGTTCAAGACTTTGATTGCTCTTTGCTTTATAGCCATTTGTTCGTCCTCCTTTTTTTTTAATCTTTATAGTTTTGCGCCCTATGGACCAAAGTCTGTAGGACGCACCGTTTTTTATTCGCTCAGCAAACTCGCAGAGATGAAACAGGTCATTGCCGATTTCGCTAAGGGCATCATCAACGTACCTGCAAATATGTTTTGACTTATCGCCTTAAGGGGACAAGTCACGCTATCGTATATCTTCTGATCACCGTTCTAGCTCAAAAAGACTCTTGGATGACTGATTTTGACCGTTTATCCTCACCCATAAATCACCTTGCTATTTCTTGGCGTAATCTCGATACACCTTTTCCTGTGTTGCTCTGATCTGTCTGATCTGAAGATTTCCCGCAAGCTCCGGGCATGTAGCTTGCAGCTTTTGCCGGGCACGGCGAACACTTTCGAAGTGCGGAAAACCATAATGTTTATACCTCGTCATTACCTCTGCAAGGGACATAGTTTCTGCATCTTTCAAACAAACCTTACATACTTGCAGGTAGAGGAGCATATCATCGTTCCTGGCTTCCTTGTCTTTTTCGAGTACAGTTCTGACCATCTTTTGAGTGGTTTTCAACCTTTTCATTTCTTACCTCCGAAAATGGAAAAGGGCGACTTTTCAGCCGCCCCCTTTGCTTATTTCTTTTTTCTGTTACGGGTGTTTATCCAAATTGCCGCAGCCACAATGAATACGACAAGTACGATAGTAATAATAGCTTTTACTTCCATAACTTAGTCCTCCTTCTTCTTGCGTTTAAAGCCAAGGAAGAGGAGCGTTCCTGCACTGATAAGGGAGACTGTTGCAAGGCTAATCCATAAACCAAGATTAAAGTCATCACCTGTTTTCGGTGTATCTCTAAGCTCATTGTGCATCTCTACGATAGTGGTAGAGTCTAGCTTGACAGTAGCCTGCTTGTCGGCAGGAAGAATATATCCTGCAGAAGCATTATCATTCACCTCGGAAATGACATACTCTCCAATTCTTAGGTCCTGGACGAAGATTTCGCCGTTCTTATCAGTTACAAAGGTTTGGTCGTAGCCATTCGCACCTGTTACTCGGAATGAGAAGCCTTCAACCTTACCGTCAGATGAGGTTTTGACTATTTTCAAAGAGCCCTTCTGTGCGACGTTGATAAAGCCAGTACCTGCTTCGTTTTCAACAAAATAGGTTTTGCCACTTTCCTCGATGAAAACAGAATAAACATTTTCATCAAGTAGAAAGCCCTCTGGTGCTGTTTTCTCACGAACAAGATACTCTCCGTATCGAAGTTCATTCATGTGGTAGATGCCATCCTCAAGCTCAGTCATTTCGCCAATTAGCTCATCGTCAGCGTCAAGATTACCGTTGCCATTTGTATCGGCATAAACCTCAAACACTGCACCTGAGAGCTTGTTGTCCGGGTAATCCTCATCCACCTTTGTTAGCTCAATGTTGCCCTTGATGAAGTAGTTGATAAGCTCAATTTCTATAAGCTCATCAACCTCGCTGATTGTCACTGCGATTTCTTCCTCGGAGAGTACAAAACCTGTTGGGTTTTCAATCTCACGAATTATCCAAGTTCCATACGGAACATTTTCAAAAGAAAAGCTGCCGTCATCTGCCGATGTGGTCGTCACAATCGCATTTTCAGTTGTGTCTGCCTTAAAGATACCAATTAACGCACCGCCCAGAGCGTTTCCATCCTCATCAGATTTCTTGCCGCTAACAGAGCCATAAATGATGTTGTTTTTAATGTTTTCACCCTTGTTTGCGGTAATGCTAACAGTTGCGGTGTTCTGACCTGCATACTCAAAGTTCACTGAGAACTTTTCATCGCTGATAACGTAGGCAGAGTTTGTAGAGAGCTCTTTGATATAAAAGCTGCCAAAGGGTAAGTCTGTTTGAACTTTGCCCTTACCATTTTCATCAAGAGTTATGATTTCAACTAGACCATCAGCAGGGATAGGAGTACCGTCTGCTGCTGTTAAGTCTTCTGCGGCGAATAAGCCAAAGCTTACATCAAAGATTTCACCATTCTTGCCGATGTTATAGGTGTTATCAATTTCAAGACTTTTGATGAGGTCTATTTCTACACGTTGTCTTTCATTGTAAAAGCTCGTAGCAGTTTCCGTAACCGCTACATTTTGCCCTGCGTAGATAAGCTCTACTTCGTGGATTTCATCGCTCAGCACCATTCCATAGGGAGCTGTTAGCTCACGCACTTCATACTTCCCGAGATAGAGTTCCTTGCTTTTTGCGATACCATCCGCAGTTGTAGTAACGGTATCGACTACTTCACCTTTTACAGCTCTTAGCGTTTTATCCAGAGTATAAATATCCTCAGCAGCAATGATTTCGTAGACTGCACCCTCAAGGTAACTTACGGTAAAAATTGGATGATACATGCCGCTTGCTTCTGATACGGAGCTAAACACCTCGCCTGTTTTTGATACGGTGATCGTGCCTTTTTGTGCGATATTGGAGCGAACGATCTCAATTAAGGTGATGCCGCTTTCTTCCTCAGAGTTTTCCTGCATTACATCAAAATAAACAGGCTCTGAGTTAAGAACATATCCATATGGGGCTTGCACCTCGACTAGAAAATAGCCCGTACCGTATGGGAGCTTCTGCGGAGTAATCAGCTCACCGTCTGCTGTGGTGTAAAAGGTGTCAATAGTAGTCACTTCGGGGTAGGTGAATGTCATTGATATCAGGTTTCCACTTGGGTCATATAGCTGAAATCCTGCACCTGCATACGGGATGATTTTTCCTGTTTCTGCATCTTTCTTTACTATCTTGATATAGCTTTCAAAGTTTGCGTTATTAATGAGATAGCGGTAGGTGTGACCGTCTGCGTTGATGAAAACATCAAAAGGCTTCATAAGCTCTCTACCATCCCAACCAGAGGTTTGGAGGCAGGTATAAACACCGTAAGGCATGTCCTTTGTCTGAGCAAAGCCATTTTCGTCACAAACTAAAATGTCTCGCTCTGTCCCTTTGGCGGCATCATAGCTGCCTGCAGATTTTAGAAATACCTCAAAGATTGCTCCTTCTTCGGGAGTTTCAATCTGAGTTTCACCATTATCGGTGTGTTTAATGATTGATATATTGCCCTTGATAACCTGCTCGGTTACATCATTGGCAGTGCTGCTTAGCTCCACTGTATAAAGCTCTGGTTCAGCACCTACCTTGTGAACAGTGTTATCAAGCAGATAACCCTCGGACGGGCTGATTTCTCGGATAGTCCAGTCATATCCGCAAACATAATAATCAGTTGTGAACTGACCGTTTGTATCTGTGGAATAGGTGTCAATCAGTTCGCTTCCCTTGTAAATGCCGTAGACTGCACCTGCAAGAGAAGCATTACCTTGTGCTGTACCTGTTTCTACATCTGATTTAGTCATGGTTACATTGAATTTTTTGAGGATATTAGTAAAACTGCGGCTTGTCACTTTTTCCCATTCGATTGGTGCTGTTTGGGAAGCGGGAATAACATAGCGAACAGCAGTATCTACTTCCTCAATGGTGTACGGGGTGCTGCCGCTGATAAGGACATTTTCAAACTTGGCAACGCCTTGTGCATTAGTGGTGGCATATTCGTTGACAGGCAAACCACTTAGTGACGTACCGTAAAGGTGGAATTTCGCACCCTCGACCAGATTGTCCTCAGAGTTTTTGATGACTTCCAGACTGCCTCGCTTTAGAACATTGTTAAAGGTCACAGTAGAAGTATGACCGCTTACTATAGTTATTCGCTGAACATTCTGTGGTACATAATGGTCAATCGACTGTTCTGTTACAGTGTAAACGCCAGGCATCAAGGACAGATCCGCAGTTCCATTTGAATTAGTGGTGACAGTTTCATTGATTCCGTTTCCGGAAATATTGAATTTAATACCTGAAACAACTCCGTCCTCAGAGGTTTTTTTGATATTGCTTATGCCCTGGGTTTCGCTGTCAACCTTTAGATGGAAAAAGACAGGGTCAGAAGCACCTGAGACCATTGTCTGTTCTCCAATGCTTCCCCAAATGAGCATATCTGCATAATTTAAGTTCGTTTCTTTCTGAGCTGAAATAGTTACAGCAGAAGTAAGCATTTTATCGCTTGTAAAGGTGTAGCTGTTACCACTACGAGAAACAGAGATACCACTTGTGGAAAAATCTAGGTCGGCAAGTGTGTTATTTGCATCCATAATAGTCACGGTGTATTTATTTGTATTGGGATCGTATTTTAAAGTGTGAGTTGGTGCAGCACTTATACTTCTTGCTGCAAAGCTCGGTATGGTGTAGTGGTTTGCCATTTGCGACAAAATCCAGTCATAGCATTTTTCGGCCGGTCTACCTTTCAAGGTGGAATAATAAGTGTTGGCTGCAATACCATGATTGCTAACTAATGAAGAGGGGCTAGTACGAATCTGTTGCTGATATTCCCAGATGATTTGCTGGGTTGCATAAGCATAGTCATCAATGTTCGTACCTGCTACAGGGGATGTTTTCCCCTCATACCACCCATACATCAAAGCCATCATAATGCCAAACTGCGCTTCCATCGGCAGATTTTGAAAGTATGAGCTGTTTGTTCCGCTTTTTGACAGGTAGCTACTTCCTCGATAAAAGTCTACGCCTGATTCAACACAATATACTTGATGTGTTCCACTACTGTTGGTTAAAAGATATTTAATTCCGGGACTTCCATAACCATAGGTTGATGTTGAAGTATTGCCGTTGGCATCATAAAGTAAAACCTTTGCACCGTTTATGCCGTTATAGTAGTTTCCGTCTGATCCAACATAGTAATCCCCAAAAGAGGAAGTACAGGTTGTGCCTTCTTCACTTGTCCACGCAAAGGCGGACATGGGCATAATCCCAAATAGCATTAGTAAACTTATAAATGCTGCCATAAGGCATTTGACTTTCTTTTCAGTTATTATTTTTTTCATGAGTTGTTAAACCATCCTTTTATTTTTTTTGACATAAAAAAATCCCCCTGTTTATTGAACAGAGGGATTAGCGTTCTACTTATTGTGTTTTACGCAAAGAGGAAATAGATTAAATACGCACCATTTTCCCTTGCTTCATAGTAGATGTTAAAGCTTGTAATTTGATCAATCCCGTAAGAGTAGAGATTCTCAAGCGTGTGAAACCTGATATAGCTATTTAGGCTTTGTCTCAGAGATGAGCCTTGGTTGTTTTGAGATGCCGTTACGGGATTCCACCAAGTAGCATTGTTCGGTGAAAGAGAGCTATCTAAACGAAGTCCCATATCTTTACCGATGCCGATACAGTCTGATTTTATGATTGAAATGTCAAATTCATAATCATAAGCTGATTTTGGTATTGTTCCTTCGGACGTGGGTGATGATGTGTGTTCCTCTGATTTCAGTGTTTCTTTGGAGAGGTCACTTGTCACAGCTGATGTCATTGATATCTTTGTTTCAGCAACATTTGTATTTTGATGCTCCTTTGGAACGTTAACGGTAGTTGTAGTTTCCTTTTGTTTGGTTTCTTCCTTCGGCAATGTGGTCTCCATAGACGTGGAAGAAAGTGCAGGAATAGTAGAACTTGGTTTTTCTGTTAGTGTAGTGTCTATCTCCTTCTTGGGCTCTGATACCAACTCTGCATAAGTAGGTGCAGGATGGTAGGCATTTGATTCCACAGCTTTACTATCCGAAGAAGAAAAGATGCCTTCGTTTCTTGCGACAGAGCTAGACGTAGTGGTTTCGCTAAATTTACATGTATCCGTAGTGTCTTTATTAACCTCGGAACAACTGCACGAAAAAAACACTAGCACGACAAGTACTGCAAGTATTAGCTTTCTCATAAAGCTCTTTCCTCCTTTTCTTGCTTAAGTGTATAAAAAACTCTTTAAGGCTTCAAAGGTAGAAACTACTTTCCAGAGTATTGTATATTCTTTTCTCGGATAGTTTTGGTAGTAATTAGGGGGGAGAGGTGTGGAGAGGGGGGAAGCCGCAAATGTGGTTATCCATCAAATGGGCAGACCTCGCCCCAGGTGTGTGGCTATCTTTCTTGGTTTCGCTGTCTTTGCAGGTGTCTGTTGTAATATTCAAGAGCTCTAACAACATAATCCGACTCCTGATCTTTTGGGACAGTTTTTGGAATGAGACTACTTATCCGTTTGTCACGGAAGGCAGGTTTCTCTTTCTGATTTGGCTTTTCTTCCTCCATAATGGATTGGATAACCTCGTCGCTCAGCTTGCCATTCTGGCTGTACTTTTTCATTTTTATTGCTTGTGTAAGTGATGGTGTTGCATCGCAATATTCCATTGTTTCAAGCAAAGAGTATTGTTTATCCTCGGTTAGATACGAGATTTCCACTGCAGGACGAAAAGCAATCCGCCGTTCGTCTACCATTTGTAGGATTTCAGGAATAAGATTTGTTAAACGAATATAACGGAAAATCTGATTTTTGCTTTCTCCTACTTTATCAGCAAGCTCTTCGCTCGAAGTTGGAAAAGTTAAATTATTCCCCAGTGGGGAATAATTATCTTGTATAGATCTCCCTGTTTGTCGTTTCATAGCCTCAAGACGCATTTTGTATGCAAAGGCTTTTTCACTTGGTAAAATGGTAGATCTTTGTAAATTGCTTTCTACCATTACAATGATTGCTTCATCACGACTAAGCTCTTTAATCTCGCATTTCAGCGTTTCAAGCCCTGCAATTTCGCAAGCTCTCTTACGTCTGTGCCCACTGATCAGCTCATAACGTCCATTCTCTTTTAGCCGCACAGTGGCAGGTGTCATTACACCATTTCTTTTGATACTTTCGACAAGCTGCTCCATATCCTCGTCCATTAAGACTTTGAACGGGTGGTCTGGGAATTCGTCAATTTCTGAGACAGGCACATCTCGAATAGTGCTTAATTTTGCTTCTTCACGGCTTTCATCAGTTTGGAAAAGGTCATCGTATGCAGTCAGCTCGATTTTGCTTTCTCTCCTTCCGGCCAATGTCCGCCACCTCCTTTCCAAGTTGCTCATAGGCAGCTGCAACTTTGCCGTTTTCGTCATAGGCAAAAATGCTCTTACCTTCTACGGTGGCTTCCACTGCACGAACTGAATGAGGGATTTCACTTTCAAAAACCTTTATTTTCTGTCCATATGCCCCTTTGATTGTTGCTGTTATTTCCTTTGAAATGTTCGTACGTGGCATGACCATGGTCATTAGTATCCCGTCAATTTGTAGTTTGGGATTGATTTGACGCTTTACCATTGATACCGAGCGAAGCAATAGCTCTAAACCCTTTGCAGAGAGATAGTGAGGTTGCGCTGGAATTATTACACTGTCAGCCGCAGCTAGAGCGTTTATTGTTATCATGCCTAGTGAAGGCATACAGTCAATGAGTATATAGTCATAGTTCTTGGATACTTCATTTAAACAAGTTTTAAGAACTCGCTCACGACTCATGGCACTGATAAGCCTTATTTCAAAGCCAGATAATTCAATGTTGGACGGTAGCAGATCAACGCCTTCATCATGATGCAGAATGCCGCTTTGCACATCAATGGATTTATCATCAATGATGTCTTGCATTAGAGTTGGGAGTGTTATTGGTATCACATCAGGGTTGTGATAGCCGAGAGCCATTGTCAGGTTCGCCTGTGCATCAGCATCCACAAGTAATACTTTGTAACCTTGTTTTGCTAAACTTACACCCAGATTTACTGCTGTGGTGGTTTTTCCGACTCCACCTTTTTGGTTGGTTAGAGCAATCACCTTGCAATTTGACATAGATGTGTTCTCCTTTCATTAAGATTTAGCCATCTTCTCTGGACAGCTATGTAAAAGATTATAAGAATGCCAAAAGCCGCTTACCCTTTACGTAGAATAAGTGGTTTAGCTTTATCATCAAAGAAAGATTAGATTTTAATTCTTTTGGTGTGGGATGTAGTGACCTTTAAAATTAACTCGTCGATGCAGTCAGTATATCTGTTTTGTTGAATAAGTTGGTTTTTCATCTCGACAAGGCTATGTAATAATATGCTTCGCTCTTGGCTATCCAAATATATGTGATACTTTTTATTTCTCATAATTTGAACCCCATTACGTCCTGTTTATTCTTGACTTCTCGCTCAAGACGACCTGGAATGATTAATAGATACCGGGATCTCCTTCTAGCCTATACTTGGGCCAGTGTTTCTCTCGCAACCATGGCAAACATTCAGCCAGAAGTTCCATCACGAACTCTTCAACTGTTTGTTCCGGATCTAATTCATTTCCTGCCATGCTTTCCAACATCACATACTCTGCGTCCGTTAAGCTAATAGTGATTTCCTTCATAATGCTCACCTCTTATCTTATTAGTCTAGAAGATCATCTAATACCATTGGGGCTTTTTATCTTACAAATATGCCCTAGTACAAATATCATATCTAAGGAATCCGGCTTCTCACAAAATCAAAATGCTAAATTTGAGATCCTCAACTAAAATGAGATAAGAACTGAAGTGTTTGGTAATAAAAATTTCTTTTGACATAAACTCCAAGCAATTTACCAAACCATAATCAGCTCTGAAATTCCTCAGCTCCTATAACTTAGGTGGCTGGCACCCATTCCTCCTTCACCCATTCGCCCTTAGATGCCTGGCAACCAGAACATTTGATGGGGTGCAACTCACTTGCACCACGAATATACATGGATTGAACATAGGAGAGGGTGATAGATTTTATCTTACTTTTTGGTAGCATTCCCTCAACTTGGAATTCATTACTGACCACTGTTTGAAATCTGGCCCAATAGACTCATAATATTCAATGGCTTTTTCCCACTGTTCTAAATTTTGAGCTTCTTGTCCCAAAATATAGGCACATTCATATTGCCTATAATAATAAGATTTTCCAGCCAGTTGATAAGCTTTTAATGCCTCATCATAAACACCAGCATCAAAATGATCATTGGCTACCTCACCCATAGAGAGAGAATAATATTTAGCAGAATCAGAATAGTTTTCAAGTTCTTCAAATTTGTTTGCAGCATTCTTATAATCACCTGATTTATATAGTGACACAGCAACTTGATACTTGGATTCCTTAGCCATAACTATCGATTCAGGATAGCTACCGATTTTGGAAAAAGTATCATATGCTTTTTCATAATTTCCTTCACTAAAATAGGCAACGCCCAATGTATACTTTGAGAAGAAATCATCATTGATACTTCTAGTTATTTCAGCTATACCGAAAAGATATTTGATAGATTCAGAATATCCACTAAGGTCTTTAAATATGTTAACAGCATCATAATAATTACCAGAATCGTAATATGATATTGCTTTTTGATAGTTAGTTTCCAACACCATCGTTGCAGAATCAGAGTAGTCACCAAGCTTATCAAAAATGTCTGACGCTTCATCATATTTTCTCTCTGCAAGTAGAAATAGAGCTTTTGCGTATTGTGCATTAAGAACTTGTTCAGCCGAGTCTCTATACCCTCCTAACTCAGCATATTGAGCAATAGCATTATCATAATCACTCTCAGCTAAAAAAGAAGAAGCAAGAGAATATTGGGCTTCCCAAATACGTTCAGCAGAATCCTTATATTCAACTAACTCAGCAAACAGGATAATAGCCTTGTCGTAGTTGCTTTCAGCAAAAGCTTTCTCAGCCCTATTATACTTGCTTTCTGGAATAATAATCATGTTCAATGTAACTATAAAGGCTATCGCAACTACAATAGATGATACTGCTATTGTTGCTACTCGCTTGGTTTTTTTCTTTCTCAATTCAGTTTTCAAGCGATCTTTTTCAGATTTCTGCTGCATCGTTGAAATCTTCTTACGACATTCTGAGATTTTCTTACGGGAATCTCTCCAGTTTGGGATTGATTCAAATAGTTCAATGGCTCGCTCAACATCATTCTCCGCTAAACTTTGCATAGAATTATTAGCAGCATCATATATAGTATCTTTTCGAGCTTCTTCTGCCTTTTCCACACATATTTTTGCCAGAATATCAGAATCGTGCCACCCAGAGATGCCTGCAAATATAGCTGCAATCTCTTTGAATCCACTCTCATTTGTAATTGAGTCCATTCTCATTCTTGCATCATTGTAGATAGCATCTAATCGGCTATGTTCATTTCTTTCTCTAATTGATTCGTTATATCCGGTCAGCTCAGCTTTTAAGTTATCATCAGCGAAACGGACTGCTTTCTGATAATTGCTATTTTCTTCGAAGGGCTCAGCACAATCAGCTAGCCCCCCTTGATGCTCAACCCGAAACTCTGCCATAAGCTTCCCAAGATAAGCCTGTGCATTTCTTGGATCTTGATCGAGAACTCTTTCGCAATATTGGTCAGCACTAGCCCAATCACCATCCTCTAAAAACAAAGAAGCACGATCAAGAAGAGAATCAAGATTGGCACTCCCGGCACCAACCACTACCGTTTCCGTGACCTGTGGTTTTTTAGATTCTGTTGCTGTTATCTTTTTAATACCTCTGATCAAGTCCTGCATAAAACCAAGTTTCGACATATCCTGAGCTTGCAAATGAGAAAACTCTTCAGGTAGGTCATACGGATCCATATCTCTATAAGCAGGGATAAGAAACTTTTCTGATCCGTCCTTAATTAATGCCAGATAACGGCTCCATTCATTTCTGACCCATACCGCATTGAAGTACTCTGCCTTTGTTCCCATCACAACCATAACCTTAGCTGAGTTTAAGGCTGCAAAGATATAGGGCTCATAGGCAGATCCAAGTTTATCTTCCAGTGTTATGCGAGAGAAAAACACTTTAAAGCCTTCTCGATTTAATTGATGGTAAAGATCATTAGCTAAAACAGAGTCTTGAGTCCTTCTCCCTTGATCATCAGTCTCTTTGTAGCAGATGAAAATATCAAAGGGCTCTTCTTCCTGTGAGATGGATAGAATGCCTTTTTGAATCTCGTTTATTGCTTTGGCTTCTTCTTCGTAAATCTTCCTTTGGTGGAGATCGCCATATTCTATAGCTGCCTTATAATCGGCATCATCGAAGATAGATGTATATTGGGTGCGGTTTACGGTAGGGACACGTCTTCTCGTAGCAGGATCTTCTACATATTCAATGCCATAGCGACAAAGAACACGAGACCAGTATGCCTCCGAGTCAGTATTGTCTTCTGCAAGAATCTGCTCATAGATACCCATGGCTTTATCAAACTCGTTATTACGACGAAAATGATTGGCCCGGTCGTATAGGTTCGCGCGCCTGTCATCATTCAGCTTTGGTAAAGTTTGCTTTGTACCACAGTAATCGCAGGTTGCTACTGATTTGCCTTCTTCAATATTTAAGCTGCCACCACACATCTTGCACTTGAAAATCAACATTTGGATGTCTCCTTATCATTGCAAATATAGTTAATTTCCACTAATAAAGTATTTATATATGCTATTCTATTGATAATAACATATAGATTTTGGAGGTGGTATTAAGCTCATGTGTTTTTTAGTTTGAGAATCATACATAACAACAGTTTAAACAAATTAGCTTAGTTGATATATTTATCGGTTAAACAAGTACAAGAGGAGGATTTCAAATGGCGCGAATTGCAGATGTACTCAAATATGAGGGCGACAATAGCACCTTCATCTGGAAACATCCCATCGAAGACTTCAATACGACTACTCAGTTAATTGTTCACGAATCACAAGAGGCGATATTCTTTTTAAATGGCCAGGCTCTGGATTTGTTCGGACCGGGTCGACACACCCTGGAAACTCAGAACATTCCACTGATAAGGAAATATCTTAATAAACCTACAGGAGATGAAACGCCATTTCACTGTGAGGTTTATTTTATCAACATGGTCCAACAGATGGCTATTCGCTGGGGAACGGACAGCAAAGTTCAATACTTGGAGCCTACATACAAGTTTCCTCTCTCTATTGGAGCAAGTGGCGAAATGTCGCTTTCTGTGGACGATTCTCGAAAGTTGCTTGTCAAGCTTGTCGGCACAGAGCGTTTGTTGAGCCAGGCGCAACTGGTGTCTTTCTTCCGTGCCTTCTTGATGACAAAAGTCAAAACCTATATTGCTCAAGCGATGAAAACAAGTTTAATAAATATCTTTGAGATAGACGAACATTTAGAGAGTTTTTCAAATGATATTAGGGACAAGCTGTATGGCGACTTCCTGGACTATGGTGTTGCATTGGATCGCTTCTTTGTTACCACTGTTGTAAAGCCGGATGGAGATCCTACTTATGAAAGATTCAAGGATCTTCACTATAGGCAATTTGCCGAGGTTGCAGAAGCTGAACTGCAACAAAAGGTAGGCATTATAGACCAGCAAACTGAAGCACAGAGAATGGTGATTGAAGCACAGGGATTAGCTCAGAAACGGTCAACAGAGGGCTACACTTATCAGCAAGAGCGTGGTTTTGATGTGGCTGAGAAAGTTGCGAATAATGAAGGTGCCGGAAACTTCAGCAGCGCCGGAATAGGTCTGGGCATGATGGCCGGTATCGGAGGCGCTATCGGAGGAGCTATGAGCGATACAGTTAGTACAGCTTTTAATCCCATCGCTAACCCTGATACCTCTGCTCCCAATCGTTTTTGTGAAGCCTGTGGTTCCGAGATTACCCCCGGTGCAGCCTTTTGCGACAATTGTGGCACTTCTTTAGCTTCTCCGGATACCTGCAGTAAATGCGGGTTTAAATTTATCAAGCCAGGTAGGTTCTGCCCGAAATGCGGCACAGTAAGGGAGGTATCTGATGTCCAGGAATAAGAAATCAGGCTATATCATCGTAGCGATTGCCTTTGTGCTTTTTAATGTAATAGTATTTGCAATACCGACAGAAAAGACATCGGTGTTCTGGATTGCATATGCCTTTACCTTAGTTGCTTTTGTCGCTCAAATTGTTATTTGGAAAGTAGCATTCAACAAAGCCGACACTCTCAAGAGTAGATTTCTAGGTTTGCCGCTTATCCACGTTGGAGTGGTTTATCTGATACTTCAGTTGATAGTTTTTATTGTATTTATGTCCTTGCCGACAATAGCTAATTGGATAGCTATTGTCGGCTGCGCCATAATTCTTGGCCTTTCCGGGATTTTCCTTATATCCACAGATTTGGGTAGGGAAGAAGTAGTTCGAGTCGAGGAAAAAGTCCAAAGAAAAGTCTCTTCGCTCAAAATGCTGCAAGCAGAAGTGGAGATGATCGCAGAAGCGCAAAGTGATCTTGAAGCCAAGAGAGCTTTAGCAGTGTTAGCTGAAAAGATCAGATACAGTGATCCTATGAGCGATGAATCTCTTGCACCTATTGAAGATGAAATCAGTGCCAGAATTGTCGCCCTAAAAACCCAGCCAACAGCCGATACTTCAAGCTCGGTAAAACAAATAGAAATACTTCTGTTGGAACGAAACAAAAAAGCTAAGCTTTTGAAATAGGGAGGTGTTAATCATGGCGGCATTTGTTTGTGATATTTGTGGAGGCAAACTGACAATGAGTACAGGCGGCATCGCAGTTTGCGGTAGCTGTGGTATGGAACATACGAAGGAACGTATGCAGGAAAAGGTTCAGGAAATCAAGGGCGTTGTTCAAGTAGATAATACTCATATGATTGAAAACTATCTCACTATGGCAGAAAACGCCTATAACTCTAACAATAGTGCGGAAGCCGAATCTTATTGCAATAAAGTGCTTGAAATCGATCCAGTCAATTATCAAGCATGGTTTCTCAAGGGCAAAAGTGCAGGGTGGCAATCAACTATAAATAATCCGCGTTTTCCTGAAGCTGTATCCGCATTCTCAAATGCTATTAAGAATGCGCCAGAAGATATACGTGATAAAATCGTTGAAGATGCAATTAGTGAAATAAAAAAGCTTTCAGAAGCCCTGCTCATCGTACGCAGTCAAAGATTCGTAGAATGGCCAGACAGTGAGGAACAAGTGGGATTTGCAAATGATTTGTCAGTAATTCTTGATACAATCCTTCAATTTTACTCTTCAATAGGTATTTTAATTGATTTAGATGAGTTGCATGCTCCCTTAGCAATAATTATTAATAAGTCTGTTATGGACGCCTGGAACAATACAATAGTTCCAGAATTCACCAATGATAATGATGGGCACCCTGATGATTACGAATTGACAAAATTGATTAATCGTGCCGGTTATTGTACATCATTGCTTGAAACAGCAATCAAGATTTCTTCAACTGATGACGACGCTGATATTCAAAGGTACAAGAATTTAATTGCTATACACAGCTACTTGATAAGTGCGCATTCATACAAATATAAGACTATCCAAGTGGGTAATAGTAAATGGGATGGTTCTCCAATTTATGGAAATAGATATCTAAAATCTAAATCGCTTGATGATGAGGCTAAGGCTTATAAACAACGACTTATTAATCAATATCAAAGAAAAATCCGAACAATAGAAACAGCAAAAGCTGAAAAAGTTGCTGCAAGGAAAGCTGAAAGAGAGCGCGCTGCTCAGAACACTGCACAAGCTCGAAATGAGATTTACTGGAGTAAACATACAGAAGAAAAAATTGCACTAGAATCTGAGAAACAGGAGTTAGAGTTAAAGATCAATAAAATAACGGTACAAATACAAAATATTCCCGGTGAAACGGAAATCATCAATCTAGAAGCACACATTTCCGAACTTAATTCACAAAATGATGCTTTAGGGCTGTTCAAAGGAAAAGAGAAAAAAGTTATTAAAGAGAAGATTGATGGCGTAAATAGTGATATTAAAAAAATTCGAGATAAAATGGAACTGACAAAATCAGAGCATGAACAACAAATAAACCAATTACGCTCGCGTATTAACGAGATTGATGCAAGGTTAACAAAGGGAGGAAGTAACTTAGGATTATCCGCAAACTCTCTGAAGAATATGCTCGAAAAAAAACTTCCGGGGAGAATTTTGACGGCAAGTAAGGAAGATCCTAATGCTGGCTTTACTAAACATGTAAATAGTGAGAGGGGCTGGTACTTAAAAGTATATAAAGAGAGCAATGGAGAAATGAAAAGTGAAGGAGTTGGGATTTTGTGTGAAGCTGACAGTGTGTCTTCGGATATAGATTATGTAGAATTTGATAGCTTCGATGATCCCGATTCTGTTTATTTTTTGATAGATATTACTAAGATAACAGTAGATATAATTACAGGGAAAACCATCCCAATAACTTCCATTTCCCAACTATTTGAAAACAACGATGATGAAGAAATAGATTTTGAGAACGTAGGGATTTCTTATAACGTAACTTCTCATGACTTATTTGGTAATATATATCATGCTTATACAGTTCGAATATATTAATTGCTTAGTTTTTACTAAATAATCTAATACCAAATAAAGACTGCAAACTAAATCTAGTTTTGCAGTCTTTATTAAACTAAAAATTCCCAGTTGGAAGATCTTTCGTCTATAAACATTCACGTTTCAGTTGGAAATCAACTTCATTTAGTTGCTGGAAATTACTGCTATAAACTTATCCATGTCCGCATTTAAATTGTCTTTCCGTTCTACAGTTTCTTGCAGTGCCCTTGTCATTAGTTTATGAGCTATCTTATTCCTCAAAAACCGACAAGAACTAAAACCTTTTTTATCTGCCTTTCCCCATATTCTTGTAAGTACTTTATTATCTTCAAAAATATAGCCTGTGTCAGTTAAAGCACACCTTATCGTTGTAAGATCCATTATCATGTCTTCATCAGAAGTATAGTCATTAGTTCCTACTAAATAATCCTTTAATACGGAGCGGCAAAGCACTTCACATTTTGAGTACTTTTCCATAAATGAGCATATGATCTGGCGATTATCGCCAGTGTTCAAAAATGTTTCAGCTCTCTTAATAATTGTTTCCGGATTAATCATAAGCACACCATCAAATTTACAATTCCATAATACATAATTCATTTAAGAATATAAACTCCCTTTCGTTTTATACATTAGATGCATCTTATGGTTGAATATACCAGCGTCCATCATTATTCGTAAGCGTCAAACGAGCTAACCAGAATTGATTTTTTTGAAGTAAGCCGGCGTCAGATCAGCAATTTCGTCTATTCTTCCTGCATCCCTGAGTAATGCCGCCTGCTTAATCGTAGAAACCAGATAGGCGTAGGGATCGATGCCGTTATCCTTGCAGGTTTCAACTAGAGAGTAGTAGATCGCACTTCCCTGTGCACCTCGCGGTGTGTTGGCGAAGAGAAAGTTCTTTCGACCAATGACAAAGGGTTTTATTGAGCGTTCGGCTCTGTTGTTCGTGAGCTCCAAACGACCATCAAGAAAGAAATTCATCAGGTATTTCTTTTGTCCTTGAGCAT
>ENA-UOOK01001493-UOOK01001493.1-fermentation-metagenome-genome-assembly--contig:-NODE-1493-length-30679-cov-9.533307_pt1 | contig 30679 bp, 27 predicted proteins | sample MGYA00245777_ERZ724023 | MGnify/ENA primary metagenome ERZ724023 (study PRJEB28704, sample SAMN03018312) | fermentation metagenome | biome: anthropogenic terrestrial biome; feature: soil; material...
TCGGCAAGGGCGACCCGGTCATCGTCTCGGCCCTCGCCCACTACACGGAGTTCCTCGCCGTTGAAGAAGCGGGCGGGGTCGTCAAGGAAGTGCCGCTCGATGCCGGCCACCACGTCACGGCCGACGCCACGGCGGCGAAGATCGAAGACGTCCAGCGGGAGACGGGGAAGACCCCGGCGCTCGTGATGATCGACCACTACGACTACCAGTTTGCGAACGAGCACGACGTCCGGGGGATCGCGAAGGTCGCGCACCAGTATGACATCCCGTTCCTCTACAACGGGGCCTACACGGTCGGCGTCATGCCGGTCGACGGCAAGGCTATCGGGGCCGACTTCGTCGTCGGCTCCGGACACAAGAGTATGGCCTCGGTCGCGCCGTCCGGAGTTCTGGCGACGACCGACGAATGGGCTTCATCGGTGTTGCGCACCACCGCGATGGTCGGCGACGTGACCTCGCGGAAGTTCGGCATCAAGGAAGTGGAGATGCTCGGGTGCACCCTGATGGGAGGAACGCTGCTCTCGATGATGGCGTCGTTCCCCACGGTGGAGGAGCGCACGCTCCGGTGGGACGAAGAGGTGAAGAAGTCGAACTTCTTCATCGACTCGCTGCTCGCGATCACGGGCTCGCAGGTCCTCTCCGAGTATCCGCGGAAGCATACGCTCACCAAAGTCGACACCACCGGAAGTTTCGACACGGTCGCCCGGACCCACAAGCGGCGCGGGTTCTACTTCAGCGACGAACTCTCAAAGCGGGGGATCGTCGGGGAGTTCGCCGGCGCCACCCGGACCTGGAAACTCAACACCTACGGTCTGTCCTGGAAGCAGATCCACTACCTGGCCGATGCGTTCACCGAGATCGCCGATACGTATGGCCTTCCGAGAACCCGATAAGAGAGATATTATGGCAAAGAACACGTTTCACTTAGGGACCGCTGCAGTCCATGCAGGCCAGGTGCCCGACCCCACAACCGGGTCACGCACGGTACCGCTCTATCAGACCTCGTCGTATGTCTTCAAGGACACCGAACAGGCGGCGAACCGCTTCGGGCTCAAAGAACTCGGGAATATCTATACCCGGATCACGAACCCGACGACCGATGTCTTCGAGAAGCGCGTCGCGGCGATCGAGGGAGGCACCGCGGCGCTCGCCACCGCCTCCGGCATGGCGGCGATCGCCTATGCCCTTCTTGCGATCACCCGGCCGGGCGACGAGATCGTCTCCGCGGATAATCTCTACGGCGGCACCTACGAACTCTTCAACTACACGTTCCCGAAACTGGGGCGAAAGGTCGTCTTCGTTCCGTCCACCGATCTCGCGGCGTTCCGGGCGGCGATCACCGACAGAACCCGGGCGGTCTACGCCGAGTCGATCGGCAACCCGAAACTCGACATCCCGGACTTTGCCGAGATCGCCCGGATCGCTCACGCGGCGGGGATCCCGCTCGTCGTGGACAACACGACGGCGGTGGGGCTGGTCCGGCCGTTCGAGCACGGGGCGGATATCGTCGTGCACTCGGCGACGAAGTACATCGGCGGCCACGGGAACTCGATCGGGGGGGTCATCGTTGATTCCGGCAACTTCGCCTGGAACAACGGGAAGTTCCCCGAGTTCACTGAGCCCGATCCGGGGTATCACGGGCTGAACTACTGGGAGACGTTCGGGAACTTCCCGGGGCTCGGCAACGTCGCGCTGGCGTTCAAGACGCGGGTCCAACTCCTCCGGGATACCGGCGCGGTGCTCTCGCCCTTCAACGCCTGGCTCTTCCTCATCGGGCTCGAAACCCTGCACCTCCGGGTCCAGCGCCACGGGGAGAACGCGCAGGCGGTTGCGGAATTCCTCCAGGGTCACCCGAAGGTCGCCTGGGTGAACTACCCCGGTCTGCCCGACCACCCGAGCCATGCGCTTGCGAAGAAGTATCTCGGCGGCGCCAATTACGGCCCGCTTGTCGGGTTCGGCGTTAAGGGCGGGATGGAAGCCGGTAAGCGGTTCATCGAACGCCTCACCCTCTTCTCGCACCTCGCGAACATCGGGGACTCGAAGAGCCTGGTCATCCACCCGGCGTCGACCACTCACCAGCAACTCTCGGCGGAAGAGCAACTTGCAACCGGCGTCACGCCCGATTACGTCAGGCTCGCCATCGGCACCGAGGATATCGAGGACATCATCGCGGACCTCGACCAGGCACTGGAAGGAGTATAGCCATGATCTGTCGATCCGGCTCCGTTGCAGTCATCTGCCGGGCCGGCCCGGGGAGCAGGGATCACCTCCCCTGTTTTCCGGACTATCCTGAGAGGCAGAACATATGAGGATTCTTTCCATCCATGTCGATACCGTATGGTACCGCACTACACGAAAGACAAAGGTGGCGGAAGATATCGGGCCGAAAGAGGACCGGGTGGATGAATGTGTGGTTCTTTTCAGTTGCGTCGAGAAGCTTGATGAACAGAACCCCTCGCACGTTGTTGCAAGCGCCGTAAAGAACATAATTGCCCGGCTCCGGAAACTGAAGGTAAACCGGGTTTTGATCTATCCGTATGCCCATCTCACGAGCACCCTTGGGTCTCCGGAATGCGCGCTTGCCATCTTAAAGAGTCTTGAGAAGGAACTCTGTTCGGCAGCCGTCGATGTAAAGCGGGCGCCGTTCGGCTGGAACAAGGAGTTCGAGATCCACAGCAAAGGCCACCCGCTTGCCGAACTCTCCATGACGATCTGCCCCTACGAAAAGACCGAATGCAACTTCAGGTGTCCTTACTGCAAAAATCCGGTTAACGAGACCGATCTGGAGAAATTGGTTTCGGCAACGAATGCAGCATCGAACAGCAAGAAGACGTTTGCAGGATTTGAGGTCAGCCGATGACCGCATTATGGCTTGTCCGTTACTCGGAAATATTCTTGAAGTCGGACCCCGTCCGCAGGCAGTGGGAGTATCTGCTTGCTTCAAACATCCAGAATGTACTGCCGAACTGCCGGGTAAAGAGCGAGAGAGGTCGTCTCTGGCTTTCAGGAGACGTGGACCCCACCCATCTGGAGAAGGTCTTTGGGATCGTCTCATTCTCGGCAGTTGACAAAATTCCTCTTGAAGAACTCAATGCCGGACTCCTGGAGTTCTGCAAGAGACACGGGTTAAAAGACGCGAAGACGTTTGCAATCCGGATGAAGCGGGTAGGGAAGCATGACTTTACATCGAGCGAAAAGGCGGCGGAACTCGGCGACCTGGTCCGGAACGCATTTCCCCACCTGAAGGTAAACCTCACCGCCCCGGATAAGGAGGTCTTCGTCGAGATCAGGGATGAGGACTGCTACCTGTACGACACGGTCACGAGCGGTCCCGGCGGGCTGCCGCTCGGCAGCGGGGGAACCCTCGTTGCCCTTGTATCGGGGGGTATCGACTCTCCGGTCGCGGCCTATATGATGATGAAGCGCGGTTGCCGCATCATCCCGCTCTACGTGGCGCTCGATGAGTTCCTTGACCAGAGCAACCTTGCACGGACGGAACAGGTCGTCGAATCGCTCCGCCCCTATCAACCGGATATCCGGCTGCAGGTTGTCCGCGATTCCTATCTCGCGTCCGCAAAGAAAGAACTGGTCCGGTCCAAGCTTGAGAAGTACACCTGCCTCCTCTGCAAGAGGAGGATGTACAGGATCGCGGAGTCGTTTGCGCGGAGCGTCGGGGCAAAGGGCATCGTCACCGGGGAGTCCATCGGCCAGGTGGCGTCCCAGACGCTCGATAACCTCATGGTCCTCACTGATGTGGCGACGATCCCCGTGTATCGGCCGCTCATCGGGTTTGATAAGGCTGAGACAATACGCCTCGCAAAGGAGATCGGGACGTACATCCCGTCGACCGTTCGCGCCTCCGGCTGCGGTGCGGTGCCGAAAAAGCCGTCGACGAGAGCACACCTCGAAAAGATCCGGGAGATTGAAGAACGGCTCGTCGCTTCGTCGATACCGATACCGGAGATAACAGAGGACTCCTCGCCGTAACTCTCTTCCGGAGCACCGGACTCCTCTTCTCGTGATTGCGGGCGTAAAGGCATCCTTCCCTGGTGTCTTCCGCGATCACTCTTCTTTCTCTTCCGGAAACTTCTCCTGCCCTCGCGGACGACCGCAGTCTGGGGTATCGTGTCGTTGCTCTGATCTTTGCGAAGAGAAGCGGAACCGCCTGTTGCCGTCTCAAAGCCCGGCCATCGCCCGTGCAGGCAGAGATCGTTTGGAGACCTCCTGATGGACACCAGCGAGGAGCGGGTCACCGGCAGAAGGTATTTTGGCGAGGAGAAAGGAATGATCAGGTGAGGAGACGGGGCTCTAAACCCCAATAAGAAATCCCGCGCGATTGCACCATGAGGAGTTCGTCCATGCGCAGAGAAGATAAGATACTCTATTCCCTCTGTCTGGCAGCTGGTGTAGCCTTACCGACGGCCCTCACAGTCGTAAACTACACGCTGTATGAGAGCAGGTCCCTCGCGATCATGCAGATCCTTTCGGTGATGATCTATATTCCGCTGGCGTTCTGGATCTCCATGGCGTTGACCGGTGACGGAAAGCACCTGACCGAAGGTGAGTGGGATAGATTCTCCGAGGAGAAGAGGGAGACCTTTAAGAAACTGGCGGTCCCGATGGGAAGATTGCTGACCGTAGTGTTGGTAATCGGAGTTGCCGCGCTGGAGATTCTTCTGTTCTTCCACCCGTCGTACTCCTGGGCAATCGTTCTTGTGACAGTGTTGCTTGCAGCCGCCGTATCCATGGTTGGAATCAAGCGCATGGTGGACAGGGCCAGGGGAAACGAAGGTTCCAGGTTCTCATTGCTCTCAAAGAAGGATAAAATGGCCCTGACGCAGATATCGTTAACATCGGTGCTCCTGCTTTCCGCGATGCTGCCGATAACCCTGTTCATATCTGGCGGCATCGGTGGTTCGTTCTCGGTCACGATGGATGAGGAGACAATCAGCATCGATGCGCCCTTGTGTGATTGGGACATAGCCTATTCGGATATAGCGACCTGCGATCTGAAGGACGGGACGTTCGACGTCAGCCGCGAATTCGGCTTGAGCAACTACAAAATAATTGCCGGACAGCTGTACAACGACGAGATAGGTAACTGCAACGGTGCGATTTATAAGGATACGAACGCGTGCGTGCTGATCGAGACGCAGAAGGGAGCGTATTACGTGTTCAACGATGCATCCTTCGAGGGTACCGCCGCGCTGTACGCTGAGATACTGACACACCTATCGTAAAGCCTTAAACTCCTGGCATGGACCATACCTTGCATCGCCGTTCTTTCTCTTCTTCCTACCTATTGACCTCCAGACAATTGTTCGGTGGTCGCAGAGGTGAGTGGTCTCCTCTAGATTTTTCCACGCGTTCATCAGAGCATATGGTGACTCGGCTGGTGTTTGAAGAAAGCGGAGGATTTCAACGGAGTTGAAAAAAAAAGATGAAAATCGGTCTACCTGGAGACTCTTTGGACGTGCACATGTATCGGGGGTCGCATGTGCGGCCGCATCATACAGCCACCACCTCCGGCTTTTGGGTGTTCAACCCATACAGGCTCTGCCGGGCGTCGATGAAGTAGTAGTGTTCGACGATGAACCCCTCATTCTTCAAACGACTTAAGGCGTATCTCACGGTCCGCGGCGGCAGAGAGGTCTCGCGTATGAGGTCCTTCTGCGTCAACTGACCCTGCGTCTCCAATACAATATACACGAGCTTTGCCGACGGCGGCAGGTGCCCGATCGTTGCGAGTTTGTTCTCATTTATGGCAAAAACGATCCCTCATAGTGTGGATCACCATATCTACATACGTGTTCACAATTGTTAATTCTTTCGTTTCATTCCCCCGGTGGTCCTATGAATATGCTATCCGAGTTCACAGAGACACCGGCGGGTGACGTTCGCAGTTATTCTGTCCTCTCCGGTCACGCATTCACGCATATTATGGTTGAACCCTCCCGGTCTGCTCTGTTGGTCGCAATCCAGAGGCGCTCCGGGGCACGGCTTTCCACCGGGGCATGTGCATCTCCTCCTGCCGAGGCCGATCCCGGGGACAAAACAGGGCCCATATTACGGCAAGGCAAGAAGCGCCGGAGAATCAGAAGACGGTATCTCTTTCCCCGGCAAAGGGGTCCCCTTCTCTGGGGACCCGGAAAAAAGCTTGATTCCTATACGAACCTTACACCGACGTCGTGCATCCCGTTGAAGCGGGCGATGTTGAGGAGGAGGGGTGTGACGCTCTCGACGATGGATGCGGCGCGAAGTGGGCCCGCATCATAGGCACGGAGGTTTGATACGTTATTGACAATCTCCATAACTTTCTGCTTGGCGCCGTCGTCGTCGCAACAGACGGCAACGGAGTAATCCAGTTCTTCGTCAAGCATCTGCCACCGGTGTGCCGCGATGTTGTTGAACGCAGCACAAACGGTTGCGCTTGCGGGAAGCATCCCCTTGATCATCATCGCCGCCGAGCCTTCCGGCGGAGGGGCGTAGGAGAAGTAAGTCGTGCGTTCGATCGGGTTGACGGGGCTGACGACGATCTTGTCCTCAAACCCGGTCAGGGTCTTCAGGGTCGGGACCACGTGCTTGAACGGTATCGCAAGAATGACAATATCCGCTTCATCGACCGCATACTGGTTGGTGACGCCAAGCAGGCTGCATGTCTGGTCCCGCTCCTGCAGGGAGGCCCTGCAGGCATCACAGGTTGCTATCGCTTTTGTCTCCTCACGCGAACCGACGATTACATCATACTTCGGAGAGAGCCGGAGTGCCATACCCTCCCCGATTTCACCTGTCCCCCCAACGATACCGATCTTCACTGTCTTTGCACCAGCGGTTTTAGGATGCTCTCAAGCTTCTCAAGATCCTGGACGCCTACCAGTTTCTGGACGAGAGCCCCGTCTTTCTCGATGACGAGCGTGGGGACGAACTGAATCTCGTATTTCGTGGCGTACTCTCGCATCTGTTCAGGATCGGCCTCGTCAACGTTGATCTTCCTGATCTCGACCTGGTCGCCCATTCTCTCTCTTAGTTCATCGATGATAGGCGACTGCTGGTGGCACGGGCCACACCACTCAGCGAAAAAGTCCATTAAAACCGGTTTTCCCATACTTATTACCCCATTCACACAAATGTGTGTGAACGGGGCAATAAAGGTTGTGTAAGGTTTTTATTTTGAGAGGATTGCCATGATTATCTTTCCATAGGCGGGCCTGGTGACCAGGATGCCGACCATGGCGCCGAGTATGGTGATGATGGCAAAGCCCCGAAGCGTGGAGAGGTCCATCAGCGCGAGGGGGAACATGGCGATGACGACCGTTGCCACGGACGCGGCGATGATCCCGAGCGCCCGCGCGTACCGCTTCATGTAGAGGCTCGGCGACGGGACCCGCCCTTCGTGGAGCACTTCATCGGTGATGATGACGAGCTGGTCGATGCCGGTGCCCACCACCGCTATCAAACCGGCGATGGAGGCAAGGTCCAGTTGCTGGATGAAGCGGGCGATACCGAGCAGGATGATGATCTCGGAGACGTTGACGGCCAGCATCGGGATCACGATCGTGGGCTCGCGGTAGCGGAGGTAGACCATGACCCCTACGGCGAGCAGCGCGAGGACCCCGGCAAGGAGAACCACCGTCTTGAACTGCTCGCCGAGCGCTGCCGGGACGGAGCCGGACCCGACGACCTCTACATCCACCGGCAGGGCGCCGGCGCGGAGGTGGATCTCGAGTTCCATCGCGTCCTCAAGCCCGGCGTCGCCGAGCCCGGTGCTCGCGGAGAGCGACCTGACCGGGCCCGACCGAAGTTCCGCTGCAAGCTTCTGATTGAGCGGGGCGCTGTAGACGGTCTCGTTGTCGAGGAGCATCACGAGGAAGTGGCTTTCCGGGTTGTTGACCGCTCCATGTTCGATGGCCGCCTTCTGGAACGCCTGGGCGCCCGCATCGGTAAGCGAGAACGCGACGCTCCAGTCCTGATTCCTGGGGTCTTTCTGCGGGACGCCGACGCTGGTGATCTGGTCGCCGTAGATGACGTGCTCGGTCGCGTTCCCGGTTGTCTGGATCCGGATCTCGAACATGCCCTGCTTGCCGACGATCTCCTGTGCCGTCGCCATATCCACGCCGGCGAGTTCTATCCGCACGTACTGCGGATACTCACTTCCTGTCGGCGTGAGCAGGTTGATCCGCGCGTCCTGCATCCCGAGGGCGTTCACCTTCTCGTTGAGGATCCGTTTCACGTCGTCCGCGGTGGGCTGCGATACGCCCTTCTGGTAGGCGACGATCGAGGCGTCCGATGCCGCAAAGATCGGTTCCAGTTCGGCGCGGGAGACGCCCTTTCGGATCTCGAGGTGGTCCGCGTCGATCTGGGTGACGTCCGTCTCAAGGTCTGTCTGCAGGTTATCTATCAGGTCTTCGACCGATCCGCTGGTAGAGTAGGTCACAACGACGGACTGAAACTCCATCTGCAGCCATGAACCGCCTTCAAGGTCGAGGCCGAACTGGAGGTTCCCCTCAAGTCCCTTCTCCGGGTTCGGGGGCGCGAGGTAGATGCCGACGAGGGAGCCTATGACCAGCACGAGCAGCAGGGCCACCCGCCAGTCCTTGATGAGATTCACGATAGTTTCGCTGTTCATTTACTTACCGCCCCGGAGGATGTATTCCTTGAGAATTCCGGCGTTCAGCATCCATGCATTCATCATGTCGATGAGGAGCCCGATGATGAGGACGCTTGCTATCTCGCTGATGATCTGGATCTGTCCTGCCGTGGTGACGACCCACATGGCGGCGATGGCCGCAAGAGTCGTGGTCGTCATGATGATCCCGGTCCTGAAGGCCCCGGAAAGTTTCTCGTCGAGTTTCCCCTTGCGCTTTAAGAGGCGCGTGGTTAAGAGGACGTTACTGTCTGCAGAGTAGCCGATCAACATCAGCAGGGCTGCCGTTGTCCCGAGGGAGAGGGGAATGCCGAAGACCTGCATGGCCGCGGCGGTGATGATGATATCCGAGACCGCCGAGAGGACGATGGCACCCGACGCCACCAGGTGCCGGTACACCAGGAAGATCACGATGGCCACCCCGATGAACGAGATGATCAGGGCGAGGATGGCTTGATTCTGGAGTGTCTTCCCGAAAGTTTCACCGATCTGGTCAATCTTTGCATCGGGATACTTCTCGTTGATGAGTGCGACAAGACCCCGGTGCTCTTCGTCGCTCATGGGACCGAACTGGAGGTATTTCCCGTTGCCGATCCCCTCACCCACCGATAGGAGCGGATACGCCGAGAAGGTCGCCTCTATCGTCTCCTTGTTGTCAGAGGTAAATACAGTGACCGCCGTTCCTCCTACAAAGTCGATGCCCAGTGCCAAGGGCATGCCGGTGGCGAGCGTGGTGTAGCCAAGCACACCCACGGCAAGGAAGAGAAGAACGAGGGGCAGCGTTACCATCTGCCGTGGAGAATATTTGTTAATAATGTCGTATCTGGGGACTTCCATACTGCAATACTGGTATGAATGTGATGTGTTAAAGGGTTGCTTATTGTATAAGCCGGGAATCGAGATCGGTCATGATAGAACCGCCGCCCCCCGGGACTACCCAGCCTGGAGAACTGACCGGAGCTTCCTCAGAAGTGGCCCTGCACATCCCATCCCGGGATGCGCGGACACCCTGCAGGGTGTCCGGGGGAGACCCCCTACGGGGGCGGATACTGCGATTAAAACCGAATATGGTCAATAATATCAACTTTTTCGATAAATCGTGGCGTTACATCCCTCTCTTGCCTATTTCGTCAGACAATTGTCGTCCTACCGTCAGAATACCCGATTAAATGAGTGAAAAGAAAAGATATATATAAAATACCGAATCACAAGCACATATGAGATCGCCCTATGAGCTCAAAAAGGAGGTAGAAACTCGACTCAAAGGTTATCTCGCAAGGGACCGGGATGGAATCCGGCATGAGCTGCTCACCCTCTTTGTAAAGGTGAAATCCCTGACCATACCCCGGATCTACGAGAAATTGCAGGAGCAGTTCACCATCAGTTATCACTCCATTGCATCCATGGTCGGCATCATCGCGTCTCGGATAGGTATCCTGCACGTGAGACGAAACGCGGAGGGAACGAACACCATCTATGAGTTGAAAGACCAGTATGTGGATGTAGTGACGAATATTCTCGGGACAACATAATACTCAGATACACCTCTTTTTTTACACGGAGAACCAATATAAGAGACCATCATGCAGAGTGATATCGGGGGGCCGGGTCCCTCACGGGGAATATCCGTCACGGACGATGTCCGATCGTATGTTCTTCAGAGAAAGCGCGATTTCAGGGTGAGCACGGCTTGTAGCGGCCCGATCCTCCTGCCGACATCGGTAAAACCACCGAAACCGACCGATCTGCAGGTCCCGGTCGGCGGCTATACCATCTACGTCTCGAAGTATCAGGCCCGCTACATCGACTCTATCCACAAGGGAATGATTCCTATCTTCTACGACGATCTTCCAGACCATGACCTTTGAAGAACTGGAGCATACCGCCGACGTCCTCATGCGGGTGCGGGGCGCAACCCTGGGCGAAGTCTTTGCCGATGCAGGCCGTGCCATGTTTCACGTGATGTACGGCCCCTGCGAAGACCGCGGCATCGAACGGCGGCTCTCTCTCGAGGCGGAGGACCTCGACTCGCTCCTGATCGACTACCTCTCGGAACTGCTCTTCATCACCGACGTCGAGGACCTCATCTTCTGCACCTTCAACGTCGATATCCAGGGCACCCGGCTCTCCGCCACGGCGCGAGGGGAGCCCTTCGACCCCGCGCGGCACTCCGGAGGGACGATCGTCAAGGGTGTATCTTACTCCGGGCTCGAAATCGTTAAAGAAGAAGAAGGTTATGTGGTGGACATCATCTTCGATATCTGAGGGATCTCATGCTTGAAGGAATCAACAGGATTGGGGACCTCGAATGGGAGGTCCCTATCGGATACGTCCCCGATATGCGGGTGCCGGGGCGTTTCTTCCTCTCCCGGGAGCTGATGGAGACGCTCGAGGAGGGAGCGGTCCGTCAACTCGCGAACGTCGCGACCCTGCCCGGGATTGTGAGGCACTCCCTTGCCATGCCCGACATCCACTGGGGATATGGGTTTCCCATCGGCGGTGTTGCCGCGTTTGATATGACCGAAGGGGTCATATCTCCCGGCGGGGTCGGGTTCGACATCAACTGCGGCGTCCGGCTGATCACGACGCCCCTGAAGGAAGCCGATCTCGCCAGCAAGAAACGGGAGCTGATTGAAAGGCTCTTTGATGCCGTGCCGACGGGTGTGGGTGGAAAGAGCGCCATGCGCGTCTCGAACAGGGAACTCTCCGAGATCATGGTCGGCGGCTCACGGTGGGCGGTTGAGCGTGGACTCGGCACCGGAGCCGACCTTGTCCGGTGTGAAGAAGAGGGTGCGATGCCGGGCGCGGAGCCGGATGCGGTCAGTGCCAAAGCGCGCCAGCGGGGCATGCCGCAGCTCGGGACGCTCGGCGCGGGAAACCACTTTCTGGAGGTTCAGGTGGTGCGGGAGGTCGTCGATCCCGAAGCTGCAGAGGTCTATGGGGTCGCCGAGGGGCAGGTCTGCTTCATGGTTCACTGCGGTTCGCGCGGCCTCGGCCACCAGGTCGCCACCGACCACTTACGGGTGCTCGAGGGCGCACTCGGCAAGCATCAGATACACCTCCCCGACCGGCAGCTCGCCTGCGCTCCGCTCGACTCCCCGGAAGGCCGCGCCTACTACGGCGGCATGGTCTGCGCTGCAAACTACGCCTGGGCAAACCGGCAGATCATCATGCACGAGGCACGGAAGGTATTTGCGCATCTGTTTGGGATCGACTACGACGAGATGCGGCTCATCTACGACGTCGCGCACAACGTCGCCAAGTTCGAGCGTCACGAGGTCGACGGTGCGTCGATGGAGGTCTGCGTCCACCGCAAAGGTGCAACGCGGGCGTTCGGTCCCGGGACTCCGGGCATCCCCCGCGAGTATGCTGCGGTCGGGCAGCCGGTCCTCATCCCCGGGAGCATGGGGACGTCTTCTTACCTCCTCCGCGGCACGGCGACCGCGATGCAGAAGACCTTCGGGAGCACCTGTCACGGCTCGGGGAGAGTGCTCAGCCGGTCGAAGGCAAAGAAAGAGGTTCGCGGGAAAGAACTCCGGGAACTCCTCGCGAGGGCCGGTGTCCTGGTGCGTGCTCACAGCGACTCGGCCCTCGCAGAGGAAGCGCCCGAAGTCTATAAACCGAGCAAGGAGGTGGTGCGCGTCGTGCACGATGCGGGCCTCTCGGGTATCGTCGCCCGGCTGGAGCCGCTCGGGGTGATCAAGGGGTGACCTGCAGAACCGGGCTGATCTGGGACAGCCCCCTTACGTTCTCGCGGCTCATCGAGGATTGCGGCGCCTGCTGCGAGGCGATCAGCCCCCACATGCTTGCTTCCCCGTTCTGGCGCGGGCGGTTCGTCCTGCTCATCGTGCCGACGGGGTTCGCAAACCCGGCCTATTCAAACCTCCTTCCGGCGCTCCGCGCTGCAAGCGGCCGCCTCCGGCATTTCGTCGAGAACGGCGGCCGGCTGCTGGTCTTCGGTGCGGGGTGCCGTCGGGAAGACGCCTACGATTGGCTCCCTTTCCCGCTAACGTATGCGTTCGTCTATGGGCCCCGCGCCGTCCGGTTCACCGGCGAGAGCAGGTACAATTCCCTCTTCTCCGGTTACGACCTTGCCGCCGTCGAGTGCGACGGCTCGTTCCCGGCTCACGGCGGCGAGACGCTTGCTGCCTCTCCTGAAGGCGAGGCGCTTCTCGTCGGGAAGGCGGTCGGTGACGGCATGATCCTGGTCTCCAGTATCCACGAGTATCCGTCGCGTGAATTCTTAAAGGACTTCTCCTGCGGAGAGAGGGAAACCTTATTCTAGATAAACCCTGATGGAAAGTAGGGATACGACCATGGAGCACTATGTTATCTCTGAATCTTCGAGAGCGCGCGATCTCGCTCCCGTCATGATCTGCATCCATGATCTGCTTGGCCGTCTGCCCGTCACGGCACGGTCCCGGGACTACCCGGGAATCAGGATCGAGGATGGGAAAATCGTCGACGAGGCCTACACTGGCCCCATCCTCGAGGAGGTCCTGGCGGAGAATGCTACCCGGCGGGTCAGACCCCCGGCGGGCCCTTACAAAGGCATCCCGGTGGCGGTGGCGCCGGTGAGGGACGGCGAGGGCAGGGCCATCGGCGCAATCGGGATCGTCGATGTGACCGGCATCTTTGATCTGGCGGGTTTCATGGAGCAGAGTGCAGAGATCCGGCGGCAGGTCTGCGGTCGGGACCCATGTCCGCTCCCGACGGAGTCGCCCGCAGCGAAAAGGTAATGCATATGAAAGATACGGCAATCAACGTACTGGAGATCCTTGAAAAGTCGCCCGGTCCGATATCGGGAGAACGGGTTGCAGAGCAACTGGGTATCACCCGATCGGCTGTCTGGAAACAGATCCGCGAACTCCGGAGGCTAGGATATAAAATATCGTCGTCGCGGGCGGAAGGCTACCGCCTCGAGGAGACAACCGACCGGCTCCTGCCCTATGAGGTCCATAAACGGCTCACCACCCGGTTCATTGGAAGGCAGATCCGCCACTTCGATAGCATCCCCTCCACGAGCGGGATCGGGAAGAAATTTGCCGACGAGACCGACCCCGAGCAGCTGCACGGCATGGTGATCATCGCCGAAGAGCAGACCGGCGGGGTTGGAAGGCTTGGACGCGCCTGGGTCTCGCCTGCCGGCGGCATATGGGTCACCATTCTCTTAAAGCCGATGGTTCCGCTTGATCGCCTCTTCATGATAACGATGGCCGGGTCGATTGCGATTGCCCGCGCCATCCGGAAGGAGTACGACATCAGCGCGCTTATCAAGTGGCCAAACGACATCTTCATCGGAGATCGGAAGGTGGCGGGCCTGCTCCTGGAACTTGCTGCAGAGGCGGATACCATCCACTACGCCCTGCTCGGGATCGGGATCGACGCGAACGTCTCCCTCGACGACCTCTCGCCGAACCTGAAGGATACGGTGACCACGCTCCGGAAGGAGGTCGGTCATGAGGTCGACCGTGTGGCCCTTCTTGCGCGGGTCCTGCGGGAGTTCGAACTGCGCTACCAGCAGCTCGAAGACGGCGAATATGACTCCCTCGTCCGCGAATGGAAGACCCTCTCGCTGACGCTCGATCATCGGGTAGCCATCAAGACTGTCAATAAGACATTTACGGGAGAGGCCATCGATATCGATGAGCATGGCGCCCTGCTCATCCGGAAGGACAACGGGAAGATAGAACGGGTCATCGCCGGCGACTGTTTCCAGATCTAGAACGCCCCGCTCCTGTCAACCAGAAACTGTAAGGTTGTTGACAGGATTTTTATTGTCAACCATCCAACGTAGGATGGTTTACATGCAACACCGTGCTCAGATTCTCGCCTACAGCGGCACGTTCATCGCGCTGATCGCCGCCGGGAGCTGGGTATCCATTCCGCTGCCCCCGGTCCCGCTCACGCTTCAGACCCTCTTTGTTCTGCTCTCGGGGATCGTCATGAAGCGGTATGCAGTGATTCCCCTCGGCCTCTACGTCCTCCTCGGTGCGGCTGGCCTCCCGGTCTTTCACAACGGCATGGCGGGCCTCGGGGTGCTTCTCGGTCCCACGGGTGGGTTCCTGCTCGGTTTTGTCCCCGCCGCTCTCGTCGCCGGGCTTGCCTACGAGCATTCATCGCCGAAGTTCCGGGTCGCGGGGCTGATTGCCGCGACCGGCGTAACCTACCTCTTCGGCGTCGCGTGGCTCGCTTATTCGGCATCGCTCACGCTCCCGGAGGCGGTTATGCTCGGGGTTGCCCCGTTCCTCGTCGGCGATGCCGTGAAGATTCTGGCCGCATACACCATAGGAAAGCGGGTGGCATGATCCGGATCGTCGGTCTGCAGCACCGGTTCCTCGAAGTCCCGGATCTCACGCTGGATGCGCGCCGCATCGCCGTGATCGGACCGAACGGGAGTGGAAAGACAACATTTCTCTCGGTCTGCTCCGGCATTGAGGAGCCGCGCACCGGGACGGTCCGGCTTCTCGGGAGGCCGCCGTCGTCCGTGAAGATCGGGTGGGTGGGGGAGTTCCCCGACCGAACGCTTCTCTTTTCCCGGGTATGCGACGAGATCGCATCAACTCCCCGATTCCGCCACCGTTCCTGCCGTGAAACTGATGAGAACGTCAGGGCAGCCGCTATGCGGGTCGGGATTCCCCACCTCCTCGCGAAGAAGGTCTCGGCTCTCTCGGGGGGCGAGAAGGCACTCGTTGCACTGGCCGCGGCCATCGTCGACGACCCTGAGGTGCTCATTCTGGACGAGGCCGACTCGCACCTGGATGCCGGGACGGCAGAACGTGTCCAGCGCGTCGTGCAGGAGAGCACGGCGACCCACGTGCTCTGGTGCACGCAGTCGATGGATACCGCGGCCGGTGCGGACTACGTCCTCTTCATGGAGGGGGGTGCGGTCAGGCGCCAGGGTACGCCCGAAGAGGTCTTTTCGACGCTTGAGGAGACGTGCTTCTACCCTTCGATGTGGAGGGTCCGCCGGTGAGGGTCGACCTTGACAGCCTCGTCTTCTCCCGTGGCCCGTTCACGATCCGGGGCAGCGGCACCTTCGAAGAAGGCAGGCACCTGGTCAACGGACCGGTGGGGAGCGGGAAATCGACGCTCGCCCTTCTGCTTGCCGGGCTGCTCCATCCCGGGAGCGACAGCGTTCGGAGGCACGGCGTCTCGTCGGTCCAGCTCCTGCTGCAGTTCCCCGAATACCACGTCACCCGCCCGACCGTTGCCGAAGAGGTCGGCTCCTGGGGGCTTGCGCCGGAGGAGGTGCTCGCGCGGGCGGACCTTGCCGGGCGCGCCGACGATGACCCGTTCCACCTCTCCCGCGGCGAGCTCAAGCGTCTGACCCTGATCTGCACGCTGATGCGGGCCCCCGACCTGCTGCTCCTGGACGAACCGTTCAGTTCTCTGGATTGCGCCGCGAAGCGGAAGGTCTGCAGGATGATCGAGGAGAGGGACGCGGGGATCACCGTCATCTTCTCGCACGAACGCGCGGTCCTCCCCCGGGTGGAGGCTCTCTGGGAGATGGAGGGCGGCGTCCTGACCTCTCTTGGCAGTGTTCCCGGGGCGATCCCGCGGTGGCGGTACGCCCCGCCCTACCTCCGGTATGCTCTGAGCGAGGGTGCCCGCCCGGAGAACATCAGGCTGACCGATGCCCGGGAGGCGCTATGCAGGACCCGAGGTTGAGACTTTTTGTCACCGTATTCCTCTCTCTCGCCGCATTTGCAAGCACGGCGGGAGCCGTCGCCGCCCTCGTCTGGTGGCTTGTTGCGACGCCGCGCACCAGGACTTTTCCGCGGCCGGGGGTGCTTCTCTCTCTCATTGCAATGATCGCCGCCGCAGCGCTGGTCTCCGAATGGGGAGGCGGTCCGGGCCTCTCCTACCTGATCCGGATGGTCGCGGTCCTTCTGCTTGCCGTGTGGGCGTATGCGGAGATGAAGGAGGGGGAGGTTCTTTCTGTGGCGGTCTGGGCCCTCGGGGACCGGATTGGGTTCGAGATCGGGCTCATTGCCGAGATGGGGCTTACAGGGCTTGCGGTAATCCGGCAGGAGATCGATCAGATGCAGGTTGCCATGGCGTTGAAGGGGGTCCTTCCGGGCATTCGCTCGATCGTGCCGCTTGCCGTCACTCTCATCGTCACCCAGATCCGGCGAGCCGATGAGATGGCCCGGCTGCTCGTAGTACGGGGATACACGCTTGGAGGGCATGTCTGCCCCCGGTTCGAAACGACCCGACGGGATGTTCTGGTATCTCTTGCGGCCGTTCTGCTCGTTTTTTTATTCTACCTGCCTCTTCGCGACGTTTTTATATTATTAGGGCGAATTTTTTAGAGGCTTATTGATGTATTCTCAGCCCTTCGAGGTGCAAAATTCGATGTGTGCTGCCAAATCCGATACACTCTCTATCACCGATACCACGCTCAGGGACGCGCATCAGTCGCTCATCGCTACCCGGTTGCGGACCGAAGATATGCTCCCTCTTGCTCGTGTCATCGACGAAGTGGGGTTCTTCTCCGTCGAAGCCTGGGGTGGGGCGACCTTTGACAGCTGCATCAGGTTTCTCAACGACGATCCCTGGGAACGCCTCCGGATGCTGAAGGCGGAACTGACCCGCACTCCCATCCAGATGCTTTTGCGGGGTCAGAACCTCGTGGGCTACCGGCACTATCCCGACGATGTGGTCGAGAAGTTTGTCGAGGCGTCCGCACGAAACGGGGTCGACATCTTCCGGGTCTTTGATGCCCTGAACGATATCCGGAACATGAAGAAGGCGATGGAAGAGGTGCAGAACGTCGGGGCGCACCTGCAGGGTGCGATATCCTACACGACAAGTCCGGTTCATTCCGTCGCGACGTTCATCGATATGGCGCAGGAACTCTACGCGCTCGGCTGCGACTCGATCTGCATCAAGGACATGGCCGGCCTGATCATGCCGCACGATGCCCGGGAGCTGATTACGGGGATCAAGAGGACAGTGGACATCAGGGTCTGCCTCCATTCCCATTGCACGAGCGGCGTCGCGCCCCTGAGTTACCAGGCGGCGATCGATGCGGGCGTGGATATCCTTGATACGGCGATGTCGCCGTTCGCTCTCGGCACCTCTCAGCCCCCGACGGAGAGCGTTGTTGCAAGCGTTGCCGGAACGCCGCGGGGTACCGGCATCGACCTGGTACGGCTGCGCGAGGTGCGAAATGTCTGCCGGGGGTTGCGGGAGAAGTACGAGCCGCTCTTTTCTCCCATTGCCGACCGGGTCGACTCGGACGTGCTGATCTACCAGCTCCCGGGCGGCATGATCTCCAACCTCGTCTCCCAGTTGAAGGAGCAGGATGCGCTTGACCGCCTGGATGAGGTGCTCCACGAGATCCCCCGGGTCAGGAAGGACCTCGGCTATCCCCCGCTTGTGACGCCGACGAGCCAGATCGTGGGTACCCAGGCGGTGCTCAACGTCCTCATGGGCGCCGAGCGCTACCGGAACGTGACCACGGAGGTGAAAGAGTATGTCCGCGGCCAGTATGGCCGCCCCCCCGCCCCGATCCGTCCCGAAGTGCGGAAGTTGATCATCGGCGACGAAGAGCCGATCACGGTTCGCCCGGCGGACCTTCTCCCGCCCATCTACGATCAGATGCGGGCGGAAGCGGAGAAGCAGGGCCTCAGCACCCGGGTAGAGGATGTTCTCACCTACATCCTCTACCCGAACATCGCTCCGTCGTTCCTCCGGGGCGAACGCCGGGCTGAAGCAATCCCTGAGAAGACGGCGGCACCTGCGGGGTCGGTGAATGTTGCCGAGATCCCCCGTTCCATGGAGGTGGAGGTGGACGGCGAGATCTTCTCGGTCCGGATCGTCACCGTAGAGGGAGGTTCGGTCTCGGCTCCAAAGTCCGCTCCGGCGGTCCGGGAAAGGGCGCCCCGCGGCGATATCGCCGGCGGCGTGAAGAGCAACATGCAGGGGATGGTCCTGAAGGTGATGACCCAGCGGGGAAGCGCCGTTAAGAAGGGGGATACGCTCATCGTCCTTGAGGCAATGAAGATGGAGAACCCCATCCGCAGTCCGCGCGACGGCACGGTGGCGGAGATCTTCGTGGATGCCGGGGACGTCGTGCAGAACGGGGACGTGCTGATGGTCATTGAGTAGGGCCCGATTACCTGAACGAGAGAACTTGTGCGATGAAGTACTTTGATAAGATCCTGATCGCCAACCGCGGTGAGATTGCCATCCGCGTTATGCGCGCCTGTCGGGAACTGGGTATCGATACGGTTGCAATCTACTCCGAGCCGGACAAGAATGCGCTCCACGTCAAGTATGCCGACGAAGCGTTCTGTGTCGGGGAGGCGCACCCGTCGAAGAGTTATCTCAACAAGGAGCGGATCTGTGCTGTGGCGAGGAAGACCGGAGCCGAGGCGATCCATCCGGGGTATGGGTTCCTTGCCGAGAACGCCGGGTTTGCGAAATTGGTCGAGGATGAAGGACTGACGTTCATCGGGCCGTCCTGGAAGACGATCGAGGCGCTGGGCTCGAAGATCGGGTCGAAGCGGATGATGCGCGAGGCCGGCGTCCCGGTTCTTCCCGGCACGCCGGAGGGTGTCGAAAGCGTCGATGCGGCGAAGAAGGTCGCCGCTGAGATCGGCTATCCGGTTATCGTGAAGGCGAGCGCAGGCGGCGGCGGTATCGGCATGCATATCGCCGAGAACGAGGGAGAACTCGAGGAAGCAATCGAGAAGGGCAGGCGGATCGCCGAATCCGCTTTCGGAGACCCGACGATCTTCGTCGAAAAGTACCTTACGAAGCCGCGACATGTCGAGATCCAGATCGTTGCCGACGCAAAGGGGCACACCCTCCATCTCTACGACCGCGAGTGCTCTATTCAGCGCCGGCATCAAAAACTGCTCGAGGAGGCGCCCTGCCCGATCATGACGCCCGCTCTCCGGGAGCAGATGACGGCATCGGCCATCGCCGCCGCGAAGGCGGCGAATTATAAGAATGTCGGCACGGTGGAGTTCCTCTATGCGAACGGCAACTACTACTTCATGGAGGTGAACACCCGGCTGCAGGTGGAGCACACGGTGACGGAGTTCATTACCGGGATCGATATGGTGAAGCAGCAGATTGCCATCGCCGCCGGGGAGGATCTCGCGATGGACCAGGAGGACGTCAGCATCCGGGGGCATGCGATCGAGTGCCGGATCAACGCAGAGGACCCGCTGAACGATTTCGCTGCCGATCCGGGCAAGATCGTCCGGTACCGGTCCCCCGGAGGGCCGGGGATACGGGTCGACTCCGGGATCCATGTGGGCTATACCATCCCCCCGCACTACGACTCGATGATCTCCAAACTCTGCGCATGGGGGTCCGACCGTGAGGAGGCAATCCAGCGGATGCGGCGGGCCATCTACGAGTACGTCATTCTGGGCGTGAAGACGACGCTCCCCCTCCATTATGCGATCATGCATAACGCCCACTTCATCGCTGGCGATACGCATACGCACTTCCTGCAGGAAGAGCATATCGCAACAAGCCTGAACCGCTACCTCCATGAGGAAGAGGCGCGTATGCAGACACTTGCTGCATCGCTGCGGCAGGGAAAGCATGTGGCGGCGATCACTGCAGCGGTCAACGTGTATCTGCAGAAAAACATGAAGTAACTCGCCGTCCTATTTTTTCCGGGGAGCATAAGGTTTATTTGCCAATACGCCATTGTTATAATGCACTTTGTATGCTGCGGTGGCCTAGCTGGTTAGGGCGCCAGACTCATAGGGTTTTGAGAAGAACGGTGCGTCCAATCCTGGGACATCTGGAGATCGTGGGTTCGGATCCCACCCGCAGCATCCGTTATTCAGGTTCAGATCTGTCAGCAAACGCTTTTATACCTCTATTCTGACCTCCCTTGCATGGGAGCGTTCACAGCACCAATCCAAACTGACAGAGAGTTTCATCCTGTCGATAAAACCTACGCCACTACAGCCGTCCGGAAAGCAGTGGCCAAGGGCCTCCTCACCCGCGACGATGCCGATCTCATCACCGAGTTCGTGACGGAGCTCCAGGCGTCGCAAGGAATCACAACTGTCCGGGTAAACAAGATCACGTCGCACCTGATCAACTGGCGCCGCTACATCTGTTCCTACCGGGAAGCAACCATCGGCGATATCTTCTCCGCCATAGCCACGATCAAAGAAGCCAGGAACCAGCGTGACAGGCCGTTCAAGCAGAACACCCTGCACGACTACATCATGTTCCTCAAGCGGTTCTACCTCTGGATGATCGAGAACGACTACTCGGATCTCTCGAAAGTCAAGATCCAGAAGATCAAACCGCCGCGGATGGATCGATGTACCAAACTTCCTGACCAGATGCTCTCGCAGGAGGAGGTCGGAGCGCTCCTGCGGGCCTGCCAGTCCTCCCGCGACCGGGCGATCATCGCACTCCTCTACGAGTCCGGGTGCCGCATCGGCGAACTCGGCCGGTTGACCTGGCGTCGCGTGCAGTTCGACACCTACGGTACAGTGGTCTCCGTCGAGGATACCAAGTGCCATACTCAGCGTTACGTCCGGCTAGTCATGGCCACGCCGTACCTCGCGGCCTGGAGGAACGACTACCCCTTCGAACCCGTCGGCGACGCCCTGGTCTTCATCACGTATCAGAGGCGGCCGCTCCAGCACGCCACCATCTACGGGCAGCTCCCCAAGATCGCCGGGCGGGCTGGCATCACCAAGAAGATTACTCCGCACATCTTCCGGCACTCACGGATCACGCACCTCATCAATCAGGGGATGAAAGAGTCGGTCATCAAGCTGATGATGTGGGGGAACCTCAACACCGATATGTTCGCCACTTACGCCCACCTCACCGGCCAAGACATCGATAAGGAAGTCCTCGGCCAGTACGGCATCCTCCCGCAGGAGGAAGCGGAGGCGCGATGCCTCGAACCGGTGCAGTGTCCCGGCTGCAAGACCATCAACGCCCCGCGTGCGAACTACTGCTCCACCTGCGGCAAGTCATTCACTGACGACGGGGAGGATGTGCAGGATGCAATGGGCAAGGATGTGCTGGAGAACCCGGAGCTCGTGCGGAAATTGCTCAACGAGCTGATCGAGGAGAAGAAGCGGAAGGGTGAGTTATGATGCTCACCCCCCGCCCCATGAGGGGGGCAATCACTATAAAGTACACCGAAATTAACAACTTTGATAAGGTTGGTGCACTCAATGAGGAACGTGGGAGACGACAAGTGACAATTGAGATCCTGAAGTCCATCGCCCGCCACGGACAGGTATTCACACTCGAGCAGCTGCACCGACAGACAGGGACCCCGAAAAGCGTGCTTTCGGTGATGCTCTCCCGGTGGGAAGATCGGGGCTTTGTCGAGCGAATCGAGAGGGGGAAATACCTGATCATCCCGCTCGCGAGCGAGAAGGGCAAGTACACGCTCCACGAATTTGTGATCGCCTCACATCTCGTCCGGCCATCCGCGATTGCATACTGGAGCGCTCTCCACTACCACGGCCTGACAGAGCAGATCCCGATGACGGTCTTTGTCCAGACAACGGCGCGGAAGAAGAACAACCAGCTCGAGGTGTTCGGCGTGGACTACCGGATCGTGCGGGTAAAGCCGGAGAAGTTCTTCGGCTTTGCGAAGGAATGGATCGAGGAGACACAGGTCACCGTCACCGACAGGGAGAAGACTCTAGTCGACTGCCTCGACAGACCCGAATACGCGGGAGGGATCGTCGAGGTTGCAAAGGCGCTGGAGAACGCATCGCTGGACCGCGAGACCCTGAGCCGGTACGCCCGGATGATCGGGAACAACGCTGTTGTCCGGAGGCTCGGTTATCTGAGCGAGCGTATGGGAATTCCACTGGATCTGCCGCTCCCGACATCCAGGAATTACCTCCTCCTCGATCCTACGATGCCGCGCCAGGGAGAGAACGATCCGAGGTGGCGGCTGGTCATCAACACTGAGATAACACGTCAGGGGGACTCCGAGTGATACCGATTGTGGAGATTAAAGAGACCGCCCGCGCCTTCGGGGTTCCGCCCTCGACTATCGAGCGGGACTATGCACAGAACTGGCTCCTCGCTCATCTGAGCGCCCTCCCCATGGCGCTGAAAGGTGGGACAGGAATCCGGAAAGTCTTCATCGAGAACTACCGCTTCTCGGACGATCTCGACTTCACCCTGCTGGAGCCGCACGAGAAGGAGGCGCTGCGGGAGGCGGTGAAGGACGCGGTATCCCATGCGCGAGAGGAGAGCGGCATCAGGTTCGAGGAGGATATCGACATTATCGAGACGACAACCGGATTCCGGGCGACGGCCTTGTTCAGGATCATCCCCATGAACGCATCCACCCCAACCAAAATCATCATCGACCTCACGACCATGAGTAATGAAAGTATTCTGCTCCCTGTTGAGAAGAGACGGATCTACCACCCGTACTCGGACAAACTCACTGCCGGGATAACCTGTTACTGCCTGGAGGAGATCATGGCCGAGAAGATCCGCTCTCTCTTCCAGCGGGTACGTCCGCGGGATATCTACGATATCCGGCACCTGGCCGACCGCGTGAACCCGGACGCCGTGAGGAGCATTCTCCGCCGGAAATGCGAATGCAAGGAGGTCATCCCGAGCAGTTCCGTGCTCGCGGGGAGGCGTGAACGATTCTCAGCATCATGGAACGCATCGCTCCGGCATCAGATGATGGTCGTCCCGAATTTTGAGGAGGTTGTTGAATGGGCGTTGGACTGTATCGAACTCTACACCCGGGCGGCCAGGTGAGGTCCCGCATGGCCGGTGTGATTGAGATGCTATGTAGAAAGCGTCGCGAAGATGATGCCTGCAGGAAAGATAATTCTGGATTTCGCTACGCGGGAAGCCCCGCAACCTTTCGAAGGCAAACCGGAAGTACCCTTCACCCGGCATGCGAACAGTATATGGTTATTGGCGAAGACTGATCTGATATAGACCGGATATCATCTGCAGGAGTCGTGGAATGCGGGGTTGTGCGGAACTTCTATCAGAACTTAATATGTGTGACGAGCATTGGCGCATCGAAGCGAAAGAAACATCCAGAACTCTGGGCAAATCCGCCTCTCAGACGATCTCGGCGTTCTCAAACGAGCCCGGGATCGAGGGAGGGTATCTCCTGCTCGGTGTTTCCCGCAACCCGGCTTCCGGGAACTATAGAGTTACCGGCGTCCACGATCCCGATAAATTACAGAGGGATGTTGCCTCTCTCTGTGCCTCCGCATTCAACCGGCCCCTGAGGCCGAAAGTGCAGGTCTGCATGGTTGATGAAAAGTTGGTGATCGTGGTATACATCCCTGAAGAAGAGCCTCAAAATAAGCCCATTTACATAAAAGCGCAAGGTCTGCCGCGTGGCGCTTACCGCCGCATCGGCTCGACGGCTCAGCATTGCACTGACGAGGATATCCGGATGTTCCACACGAGTGCAGGACGGAGGACGTTTGATGAGTCGGTCATTCCCGGTGCATCATTGGATGACATCGATCCGCATGCAATCGGCGAATACCGGCGAGCACGACGCGCAGCCAACCCGCATGCACCGGAGTTGAACTGGGGTGATGGAGACCTTCTCCTTGCCCTCAAGTGTGCGGATAAGCAAGACGATGAGCTAATCCCTACGTTGGCCGGGATTCTCCTCTTTGGAAGGGATATGGCAATCCGGAAGTACCTCCCGCTGATGCGTGTTGATTACCTACGCGTTCCAGGCCACAAATGGGACGGAGAGATCTCGTACTCGCTTGAGTTCCGCGAACCACTGTTGAGTATGATACCAAGGGTTATTGCAGGTATTATGGACGATATTCCAAGGTGCGTGGCGTTCCATGAGGGATCCATTCAGCGGCACGAAAGACCCCTCATCCCTGAGCGAGTCGTCCGCGAAGCGGTTGTGAACGCGCTGATGCACCGAAACTATCGATCTTGCGGGACGATAAGGATTATTCGTTATCCGGGAAGGCTGGAGATAACGAATCCGGGACACTCGCTTGTCGAGATCGGCGATGAGGGGAGCATTACCTCTGTCACCAGAAATCCGATCGTTGCAGCTGTTCTGCACGATACTAACCTGGCTGAGAACAAAGGTAGTGGAATCCGGATGATGGTACAGCTAACCCGGGAAGCTCGCCTGTCTCCGCCGGTCTTTGAGTCGAATCGTCAGGCCGATTACTTCCGCGCCGTATTTTCCCTTCACCATTTCTTCTCTGAGGAAGAACTCGAATGGCTCCGTGGCTTCAGCGTTGCTGACCTATCCGACGAAGAGGCGATGGCTCTCGTCTTTGTCAGGCGGAACGGGTCTATCTCAAATGAGCAGTGTCGCGATCTGACCGAACTCGATGTGGTCGGTGCAAGCAAATTGCTCGGGAAACTCCGGGATTTAGGCTTCCTGATCCAGCATCCCCATGGTGCGATGACCTTCTATACTCCCACCGGGCTGCTCGGGGTTGCCCCTGTATGCACAGTTTGCCAGCAGGTGGAGGTCCCTCCGGATGTCGGGGAGACTCTGAGTGTGGATTCTGAAGCAATCCCGCCGGATATTGCCGAATCAATAAGAATGTTGGGCAAAAGGAGTTCACCACAGGAAACCAGGCGAGTTATCGTTCAGATTTGCAGCGTGCGCCCCTTCTCTGCCGGGGAGATCGCCCGGTTGGTTGGGAGAAGCAAAAGGTGGGTACTAAGTAGTTATCTAAATCCGATGATACGTGACGGCCAATTGGAATACGTAATCCCCGGGGAGCCAAACCATCCGGAGCAGAAATATACGGTGGGAAGAAATGAGCAGGAAGTCTGAAGGCAAACTCTGCAGGTTCTTTTTGCATTCTGGATACGGATACCGGAGGACTGCCAACGTGGGATATGGGCGATAGCGCTCTTTTCCATGGGGATGCAGGGGATTTAAACACGGCTTACTGACACACCTCACCCGGCTTACTGACACACCTCCAGGGTATCAATGGCGGTGTAACTTTGTGCATTTCCGGCGGTGTAAAATTGTACACCGGCTGTCCGTCCCCCTCCTGATGGGGATGGTCCACGGCCCCACCGGCACGTTGTGTGCCTGCAGGTTTCATGCTTGATCTGCCATAAAGAGAGGTCGTGCGGAGCAAACGTGAAGGTGGCTATCGACCTCCGGCTCGATACGGCCCGGGTCTCAATTAACGATCCGGTTTACCGGGAGACGGGCTGCTAAAAATTGGGGTCTGTCGTTGTGATCAGGCGAGGTAGCCGTCCCGCACCCCTCCACGATCACCCCCGGCGCCTGAGCGCGAAGGCAAGCAGTCCCACGACGACAAGCCCGATAGGCGCGTACACAATGGGCGCTTCTTTCGGCGTCGGGGTTGCAGCCGAGGCAGCGGCAGGTGTGGGCGTCGATGTCAGCGAAACCTCAGGTTCCACCACATCAGGCTCCTCCCCATCTTTCTCCTCCTCTTCCTCAACAGCCGCGACAGGCGCCGGTGTCGACACAGGTGCTGCAACCGTCGCACCGTCTTTCTCGAGTACTATCGCAAAGACGGAGAATCCCGGCGTCGCCGCCTCGTAGTATGCCCTGCCTCCCTCCTCCTTGATGAGGGTCGTCTTGAGGCGCACCCACTGCCCGTCGACGTACCGCATCAGGGCGACATCGGTTGTCTCCTTACCCATCGCCGAGAGGTACCCGACCGGGACGTGGAAGCTGATTGTGGCCTCATCAAAGTCTGCGTCTTCCAAGCGGTACGGCGTGATCGCAAGGTACTGGTAGGTCTCAGGTTCCGGCGGGGTGATCGAGCCCGTGAGTGAGCGCACCCGCTCGGCAATGATCAGGGCACGGGAGATGTCTGCTTCGCTCTCAATGGTGATCGTACTGACCGGGAGGCCTGCGAACGAGAAGGATGCGCCGCCCCCGGCCGCAAGAGCGGATCCGGTGGATACTGATGAGTCATCTCCGGAACTGTCGCTGGAGGTGGCGGCTGGGGTTGGCTCTGTAACCGTGATATAATCCGCTCTTGTGGAGGTGTTGCTCCCGCCAGCATTTGTTATTGTCAGTTTCACGGTGTAGGTACCTGCAACGGTATAGGTGTGGGTGTATGTCGGGTTCTGTACAGTTGCTGTATTCCCATCACCAAAGTCCCATTCCCATACAGTCGGAGCACCACCGGTGGAGATGTCGGTGAACTGCACCGATAAGGGCGCGACGCCGCGGGTTTTGTCCGCCGTGAAGTTAGCGACAGGTGGTGGGACCACTTTCTTACTCACATCAAATTCGATCTCTCTCTGACGGATAACGTCCGCTCCTCTTTGAGCTTCGATGAGGACTGAGTAGTGACCGGATTGTGTAGCGTAGAAGGTCCCCTCATACATACCGCCGCCACTGTCAGATAGCACCTGGGTGTCCTGCGACAGATCAGGTAACGTGACGTTTGCAGTAACCTGTGCATTCGGTATACCCACACCATCCTCTGTAAAGTTTGCAGTAATCCGAACACCCTCTCCCATATCGTAGTCCAGTTTGTCGGTATGTGCGCCCAGTTTGATGGTGGTAGCGGCCGATAATGCAAGCGTGTAATCTTCCTCCTGACCAGTGACCTCGACTCCAATAACGTCGTACTTCCATGTTCCCTGCTGGGGGTCCTGGACCTTATAGATCTCATATGTATCTTGGACAATGTATGAAATATCAGGGTCATCGGTACCGCTCGGGCTTGACTGGTTACATATTACCTTATTTCCATCCGGATAGTAGAGCACGAGATCGAGATCACTTCCAGGCCAGGTTAGAACCAGGTTAAACGACATGATACTTGAATCGACAGGTAATGAACCGTATATTGTCTCGCCCTTGCTAATTTTACCTTTCTGGACACTTACTGAACCTAGTCCTTTGACCACGTCGCCGATACTACGGTAGATATTCTGGAGAGTATCACTCTCTAGCGATGTATGGTATTCCCCTCCTGTTTTTTCAGAAATATCTTTGAGAATCTCAACGTCAGCCTTTGTTGTAAAACCGATGGTATAAACGGGCCATCCTTTTGCCTTATAATACGGAACTACGTTCGATGGATGTGTCCCAGTGTTGTGCTCGCCGTCCGTTAGTAGTATAGCAACTTTTTTGTGCGCGGGATTCGCTGCTGTACTATCCAGTTCGTTGTAGCCAGTTAGAAGTCCCTCTCCGACGTTAGTTCCTCCTGAGGCACCGATCTTATCGACGGCTCTCTTCAGAATATCTTCGTTTCCACCGACCGTGGTAAGTGCCTTCTGAACTTTTGCCGAATTGGCAAAATTAACAATCGCGATCTGATCCGCATCATTGACAAGATCTATGAACAATCTCGCTGCCGCCAAGCGACTATTTTTCGGATCATTCCAGCTCATACTTCCAGAACTATCAATGATCAGAGCGACGTCAACGTTTGATGTTCTTGGTGTTACTGGGAATACTATTGTTACCGGACTCACACTTAATTTTATGCCATTGTTGTCAGGATTATGGCATTTTCCTGGGTCAGATGTATATGTTCTTGTAAAAATATATGCTGGATCGTTGCTTAATGCCCAGATCTCCATACCATATGTTTCATCGTAAGTATAGTAATAATTATATTTGAGGCCAGTACGCATAAATGCAGAAATATTCCAAGTCGGAAGCTCCCTATCGATAGTAACTAAAGATCCTGTTGCGTTCACAACTCCTTCGTCTGCTCGAATTCGCCATCGCTGATAACCAATATATTTAATTGCTTCATCTTCTGAGATCCATGGATTTTTCTTCTCATTTTCAATCAATCTATTCATGATGTAAGACCATGACGTATCGTACCCAATTAAATACGAAGTAGTGCTGTTGCTCTCTTTTACAGCATTCCAATCAGTACCTGTTACTGCTTTCCAATTAGTTTCCCAGTCACCTTTAGACTTCTTTGTTTGATATCCGAACCAAGTCGTCTCCACTTGGCATCTTAAATCTTCCAAATTAACTACATTTTTACATTCATGAGCATGGTAATACAATGTTGAATTTAAGGCATAAGTGACATTGAGTTTTTCAATGGTTTTCCAATTAGACCAATACTGACCTAGATCGGGCATTTTTCCTTTTCTAGTCATGTCGCCCAAAGTTATCTGAAAGGGTCCCAGACCTCTACTGAAATGGAAATCGTTTTCACTCCTCTTTTGGTGCCAACAATCTCCGCTTGAATCATAGCTGTGACCTCTATATTCTTGTTTAGCCCCTTCTGACCATGCGAGGGTAACAATCATTAATTTATACTGATCTTTGGTGATACCCCACGATCCATCGTAATAATATGAATTGGGATTCTCATCAACAAAAGCATCTATTTTGGCAAGAAATTCTTCTGGAAAACGTGCTGTAATCGTAGCGGGTTCGCTTGCCAAATCCTTTATGTTATCCGACTCGAATATTCCATCTTTCACTACATTGTTATCCAAATCACCGTTTGCCTGATTATAAGCCCTGAATTCATCGTCAACTCCGACTCTCTTCAACCAAAGTCGTTCAATTGGTTGCGTATGGGAATTATACTGTCCCGGTGCCTTACTCGTGTTGTACATGTGGAAATGAAGATGCGGACCGTCTACATTTTTCCCAGTCTTCCCACTAATGGCAAAAACTTGCCCTTGTTTTAATTCGGTTCCCTTCTCTACGTATATTTCCGATAGATGAAGGTATACCGTGATGTATTCGCGTCCTTCAAAGGTATGTCGTATCGCAACCTCTTTCCCGCATACACTGTTCTCGTCAGGTTCGACATGATAGACTATCCCATCGTAGGGTGCAAGGACAGAAAAATACCCTCCCTCAGTTTGGTGCCAAATATCCAGTGCGTATGTGTTGTCCCAGGTATCGCGACTATAGTGGGAACGAGACCCATGCGCCCCTTGCGTGATAACGGCTTTCCCTTTCCATGGCGCCTTGAAGAGAGGTTGGAGACTCCCTGCTGTAGCGGCGGTGCACTCGCCCATCAGCGTGCTGCTGCTCTCAGCCCCATCCACGACCGTGGGATCGACCGCAGCCGTTGGGGTAACCTCCAGGTCACTCCATTCACCCAACTCGGCATCCGGCTCTGCGTACAATTCGGCTGCCTGCGCCCCTGCAACGGCACATGTGCAGAGGATAAGGAGTGCAAGGCACCCAGCTATCAATACGTTCGGCTTCATGTCGTTTTCACCTTGAACTAAGCCTGAAGACACGAGATCAAGAGCGGCGGCTCGCTCTGTGTCATCAAAAAACGCGTGATGGAAGATAGTTGGTGGCAAGGCAACGCGCGCCGGTATCGGCGGGTGTAGTCTCTGTTTTCTGGGGGTTACGTTTTATTGATGAACATATCCGTCTTCTTCACGCTACTCTAGGCATGCGGTCTATCCGATGATAAGGATATCGAAATTAAGCGACGCTTATGGTGTCCCGAATAGACATACCCACCTCTTTACATACCCGAAGAGTCCACTCCGGCGGGAGACAATTCCAGAATTCATCCGGGCCGGGACTGCCGGATTCGATCCCACACGATCAAATCAACCTCTTCTTCAACCGATATCAACTCTTCTTTACCAATTTCCTGCAGATACTTATCAAGTGATGCACTTTCCCTGTTTGTTATGGATTTGGTAATTTTTAGCTGTCTCATTATGCCTCCGAAAAAATTTCCGCAAAGATATTGCTTTATAAGTTAATAACAAAATAAATAGAATAATGTTTTGCACAGGAGATGTTTAAAATTTTAGTCTCCTGTGCATCAACATTTTAGACGGGACTATATTTAATTCCTGAATGAGTAGCTAAACATGGTCCCATTCGACTGGATACCCTCTATAGATCTCAATTCCTTCCCGTCGGACGTTGCCTGGCGTACATCTGAAGCGGATTTTACCCTCTTTCCGTTCACTGTCAGGATTATAAAGTCCTTCTTTATTCCAAGGTCCCTGAACCTGCCGTCGCTGACCTCGGTGACCTTCACACCATGATCAACTTCAAACTTTTTCATATCGCCCGGGGTCAGCGACTCCAGGCGGGCTCCATAAACAACAGGACCTGCTCCCATG
>ENA-UOOK01001494-UOOK01001494.1-fermentation-metagenome-genome-assembly--contig:-NODE-1494-length-30673-cov-5.414135_pt1 | contig 30673 bp, 26 predicted proteins | sample MGYA00245777_ERZ724023 | MGnify/ENA primary metagenome ERZ724023 (study PRJEB28704, sample SAMN03018312) | fermentation metagenome | biome: anthropogenic terrestrial biome; feature: soil; material...
TATAGGTGCAAGTAGTGCTATTTTTGCACCCATAAAAAATGTAGGCATAATAATTATTGATGAAGAACATGATAACTCATATTTATCTGATAGCAATCCCAGATATTCTGCGATAGAAGTTGCGCAAATGCGGAGCAAAGCAAACAACTGTCCTCTTCTGCTTGGAAGTGCAACGCCTAATTTTGAAAGTTATCATAAAACTCAAACAGGTGAATATAAGTTGCTGGAACTTCCACAGCGAGTGAATAAGAAAGAAATGCCTGAAATAGAAATTGTGGATATGAAAGAGCAATTTCAACTTGGTCACACACCTTTTTCTTTGCCATTAATAGAAAAGTTGCATGAAGTGGTGGATAATAAAAAGCAAGCAATACTTTTTATAAATAGGCGGGGGTTCTCCACATTTTTAATGTGTTTAAAATGCGGACATATTCCAAAATGCGATGCGTGTGATTTTTCGTTAGTATACCATAAGGAATATGATGAATTAAAGTGTCATTATTGTGGAAAGCGGTATAAAACAATAAATACCTGTGAAGTTTGTGGATATAAAGAGTTTAAAAGCGGAAACGCAGGCACACAACAAATTTGCGAAAGTTTACGGCAAAAGTTTCCTAATGTTCCGATTTTTAGATTTGATAATGATTCCACATCAAATAAAGATGCTCATGCAAAAATACTAAGTCAGTTTGGAAAGGCTAAGCCGTCTATTTTAGTGGGCACACAAATGGTTGCAAAAGGTCATGATTTTCCAGAAGTTAGCCTTGTTGGAATAATGGACGCAGATTTAAGTTTGTTTTTTAATGATTTTCGTGCTAGTGAAAAAACCTTTCAATTAATCACACAAGTTTCCGGCAGAGCAGGTAGAAGCGAAGTGGAAGGGCATGTGATTTTGCAAACATATTTTCCTAAGCATTATGTTTACATGTTAGCTTCAAAATATGATTATAAAAGGTTTTATGATAAAGAAATTAATCTTAGGCAAACAACACTATTTCCGCCTTTTTCAAAAATTTTAAGACTTCTTATAGCAAGTGTTGACGATGCAAAAGCAAAAGAAGTTACTCATCAATGCTTTTTAAAATTAAAAGATTTAAGAGTTAATAATTTAAAAGATTTTTATTTTTTAGAAGCAATGAAATCACCAATAACTAAAATAAAAAATAAATTTAGATACCAAATTGTAATCAAGTTTAGTAAAGAAAAAGAAAAAGCAATAACAGATAAAATTTTTAATATTATAAGTGAACTTCCTAAAAAAAATGTTCAAATATTTATTGAAACTAACCCGCAAAACATGTCTTAAAGAATTATCAAATTCTCACGATTTGTGATATAATTATAATAATGCGTTAAATATTTGTAATCTTTAAATATATAATTAGATAAGTTTAATTTTTTTTAAATATTATGCATTATGAAAGGAAAAATAATGGCAACAAGAAATATTGTATTAGACAGTGATCCACTGCTTAGAACTAAAAGCAAGCCCGTTAAGGAATTTGACGAAAAGTTGTGGCAACTTTTAGATGATATGTATGAAACGATGAAACAAAACTATGGCGCAGGTATTGCTGCTCCACAAGTGGGCATTTTAAAACGAGTGTTTATTGTGGATGTAAATAATTTAAAATTCGAATTTATTAATCCTGAAATAACTAACATGGAAGGAAAATGTTCTGATGTTGAAGGATGCCTGAGCGTGAAAGGCATACAAGGATATGTAAATCGTCCCACCAAGATAACCATCAAAGGATATGATAGATTTGAAAATGAATATTCTCTCACAGCAACTAATTGGTTAGCGCGTGCAATCTGCCATGAATATGATCATTTAAACGGTATTGTGTTCACTGATATAATGACAGAGCAATATATCCAAAAACCCAAAGAATATAAAACAAAAAAAAATAAAATCAAAATATAACTACTATGCAAAAGTGTAATTGCTGGCTATATTGGACAACTTTAATGCTTTTACTAATGACAGTATTATTTGTTTGTGAATGCTCGGAAAAGTGTACAAAATCTGCTAGTTTATTAGGTTAGGCTAATTTCATGCAAAATAATTTGACAAAAACTTTTAACGAGCAAACGAAAATGCTCTGCTTTTGCAAAAATCAATTTATTATACATATATGAAGTGGAGAGAGTTTACGAGAATTTATTAACCAATGTAAGTTATTTTTTTAAGTTAGACACAAAGTTTACTATAATAAAACATAAAGGAATCTATGAAAATTATTTTTCTTGGTACGCCTGAGTTTGCAGTTCCAGCTTTATTAAAATTAATAGAAAGCAATCACACTGTTGTTGGGGTTGTAACAAAACCTGATAAGCCTGTTGGCAGAAGCAACAAACCAGTTTTTTCGCCTGTTAAAAAGCTTGCGATAAAGCATAATATTCCAGTATTCCAGTTTAAAATATTAAATAGCGGGGTAGTTGAATCTTTAAAAATCCTTAATGCCGATATTATGATAACTTGCGCTTTTGGACAAATTTTACCAGTGGAAATTTTAAACTTAACTTCTTATGGAGTGTTTAATATTCACGGCAGTATTTTACCAAAATATAGGGGAGCATCACCAATTCAATGGGCAATAATAAATGGTGAAGAAAAAACTGGTATCACAATTTTAAAAAGTGATACTGGGATTGATACTGGAAAAATATTACTAACTAAAACTATTACAATTAAAAAATATGAAACCTATGGAGAACTTGCAATAAGATTAGCGGACTTATCTGCCGAGGCAATTATCGAAGGATTGAAACTCATCGAAAGCAACACAAAATTAACCGAACAAAATCATGAACTCGCAACTGTTTGCAAAATATTTACCAAAGACGCAGGGAAGCTAGATTTTAATAAAAACGCCGAAGAGGTGGTTAACACTATTCATGGATTAAACCCATCTCCGCTTGCGTATTTTGAATATGACAACTCAAGATTTAAGGTTTATAGGGCTAAACACTCAAACATTGAACTATTAGAACGAAACAATTTAACAGATATAAACTCATTTCAAAATGGTGAAATAGTTGTTGCAAAACCAAAGCAGGGACTAATAATAAAATGCAACGATGGTTTTGTTTCAATATTAGAGATTCAAGCAGAAAGTGGAAAAGCGATGGATATTAAAAACTTTCTTAATGGCAAACAATTTAAGGAAAATGTGATTTTATGAATAAAGAACTATATACCAGTTACAATATTTTAAAAAAAGTGTATCTTGAAGGTGCTTTTGCTGGTGCGGAATTAAATAAACTAAGCAAAGTTTTTAAAGACGAAATGAATACCGCACTTGTTACCAATATTGTTTACGGAGTTATAGAAAAAGATATATATTTAGATTATGTAATCTCTCAGTTTGTTAAGGGGAAAACAGACGAAACAATTAAATTAATTCTAAAAATTGGTGCGTTTGTTAAAGAAAACATAGCAAGTATTCCAAATTTTGCTTGCGTTAATGAACTGGTGGAAATAACAAAAAAGTATGCAAATAAATATGCTAGTGGATTTGTAAACGCAACACTAAAAAATATCTATCAATCGCAAGTTACTCTACCGAGTGATAATGATTTGTTACAGTATTTAAGCGTGAGATATAGTTATCCAAAGTGGATAATAGAAAAATTGCTAATCACTTTTGGAAAAGAGTTTGCGGAAGGATATTTAAACGAGCAATTAACCGAGTTAACTCATATTAGAGTGGTTAAAGAATTAGACTTTTTTATTGCAGAATTAGAAAAGTGCAATATCACACTTTATAAATCAAGTTATCTTCCTAACACTTTTTATGTGGATTATGAAAGACTAGTAAGTGAAAAACACTTAGAAAAGCATTTTGTTGTGCAAGGGCTTCCTAGTATACTTGCGGGTTTAAGTGTAGATATTCAACCTAAAAACAGGGTGTTGGATTTGTGTTCTGCACCTGGTGGAAAAGCGGTGTTATTAGCGCAAACAGAAAGCACTGCGACTGTGACTGCTAATGATATTTATCCGCATAAAATTCAACTAATTAAAAAATATGCAGATAAATATGGCATTAAAAACATTAAAACAAGCATTCATGATGCAACAACTTTTAATAAAAAATGGCAAGATTATTTTGACGCTGTGCTTTGCGATGTGCCGTGTAGCAACACAGGAATTGCCAGTAAAAAGCCAGATATTTTATTAAATAAAACTTTAGAGCATTTGCAAGAATTAGTAAGTTTGCAAACAAGGATATTAGAAAATGCAGCAAATTATGTAAAAGCGGGTGGAACACTGGTTTATAGCACTTGCTCAATTTTAAAAGAAGAAAATACTAATGTTGTGGAAAACTTTTTAAGAAACAATCGTAATTTCACACTTCAACCAGTTAATACACAAGGAATTGAAGTTATAAAAACGCATGAAATGTGTGAGTTTTATCCAAATATAAGCAAAACAGAAGGTTTCTTTATAGCTAAGATGACAAAAAAAGTTGAATGATACAAATGATAAAAAAATAATATAAATCTTTAAAAATCATAAAAATATTTCACTTTATAAAATAAATATCAAGGAGAAAAATAAATGATAACCAAACTATTAGATTATAACAAAACTGAATTAATTGAAATAGTGGCTGCTTATAAGCAAGAGAAGTTTCGAGCAGAACAACTTTTCACTGCTCTTCATAATGGCAAAGATTATGACGATAAAATGAACTTGCCAAAAAGCTTTTTAAATACTTTAAAAGAAAACGAAATAATTCTTCAACCTGCTAAAATTATAAAAGAAAAGAAAAGCAAATCCGACAAATCAACAAAGTTTTTATTCGAACTTTTTGATGGGAATTTGGTGGAAGGAATGCTGATGCAATATAAGTTTGGAAGCACTATATGTATTTCCACGCAAGTTGGATGCAAGATGAATTGCTTGTTTTGTGCAAGTGGGTTAAATGGTTTTGTTAGAAGTCTATCGGTAGGAGAAATGCTTGGTCAAGTTATTGCTGTTAATAAGTCACTTGGCGGAACTGTTAAAAAGAGAGAAATAACAAATGTTGTTTTAATGGGTGGCGGTGAGCCGTTAGATAACTATGCAAATGTGTTGAAGTTTTTGCAAATTATAACAAGCGATGATAGTTTTAATTTTAGTGTACGAAATATATCCGTGTCTACTTGCGGTATACCTCATAAAATTGAAACACTTGCCGATAGCGGTTTTCCGGTTACTTTAAGTGTTTCTCTGCACGCACCAACAGATGCTATTCGAAAAAAGATTATGCCTATTGCTAAAAGTTATCCAATCAATGCAATTTTAGAAAGTGCCAAATATTATAATTTAGTAACAAATCGTAGAGTGGTTTTTGAATATACGCTAATTGAAGGCGTGAATAATAGGCCAGCAGATGCAAAGGCACTAGCAGAACTCTTAAAAGATTTTCCATGTCATGTGAATTTAATAAGATTAAACGAAGTTACTGGTAGAGATTTTAAAGCACCAACTGTTGATAGTTGTAAAAAATTTTTAGAGGCTCTCCAACGAATGCAAATAAGTGCAACTTTAAGGCGAACCTTGGGTGATGATGTTGAAGGTGCTTGTGGACAGTTAAAAAATAGAGTTAAAGAAAGTGCGAAAAAGGAATAAATGATTAAAGCACAAGTTTTAAAAATTTTAAAAGGAAATATAACTGCTTACGATGGAAAGGAGTTATATATTTGCGACTCTCCGGGCAAATATAAAAATAAAGAAAGTGATAATAAACTTAAAGTGGGAGATTTTGTTCAATTAAAAAATAATGAGTTTGCAAAAGACAGATATATTATAGAAAAAATATTTAAACGGAAAAACTCACTTATTCGTCCGTCTATTTCAAATTTAGAACAATTAGTTATTGTTATTTCGCCCCTGCCTAAACCAGACTTAAATTTAGTTGATGCGTTAATAATATATTGCATGCAAAATAGTATTAAACCACTACTGGTTATCAATAAAAGCGATATAGCAAAGAACGATTTTATTAATGAAATATTGTTTCAATATGATAAAGTGGTGGAAGACATTTTAGTTATTAGTGCTTTGATGGATAAAAATATAGATAAACTTAAAATTAAATTATCAGGCGTATTATCTGCTTTTGCGGGTCAAAGTGCTGTTGGAAAGTCTTCAATAATAAATGCATTATCAAATGAACTTAATCTAGAAGTTCAGCAATTAAGCAAGAAAATAAATCGTGGAAAACACACAACAAGAACCACAGAGATATATATTTTAGACGATATGAAAATTGCCGACACACCCGGATTTAGTATGCTGGATTTATGTGTGGAACAGTATGATATAAAGAATTATTATACAGACTTTATTGAGTATGCAAAAAACTGCAAATATAGAGGTTGTAATCATGTAAATATGAAAAGCAAAGATTGTGGTGTGGTGGAAGCAGTTGAAAGCGGAGTTTTAAGTGAAGATAGATACAATCGCTATTTACGATTTTTTAAAAAAGGAGAAAAGATATGGTGATAGTTTGCCCAAGCACTAATCCGTGCCCAGAAGATAAGTTGGTGGAATATGCTAAAAAACTCCAAAATCTAGGAGTGGAGTTTTTACATTGTGATGTTATGGACGGCAAGTTTGTTGACAACACTTGTTTGCCAGCCAACTTGATAAGGCAAGTAAGTTTAAACTCTCTTATCAACTTGGATATCCATTTGATGGTGGAAAACCCGCTCGAAAAACTTAAAGAATATATCGATATTAACGCAAATTATATAACTCTTCATTATGAAGCTTTTAAAAATCCGACTGATATTTCTCGTGCAATAGATATGATTCACACTAGAAGCATACTTGCGGGGATAAGCATTAAACCTAACACACCTGTTGAAGCGATTTTTAAATTACTTCCTCTTATTGATTTAGTGCTAATTATGAGCGTTGAACCGGGTAGGAGTGGGCAAGAATTTATTCCTGAAAGTTTAGATAAAATTCGCACACTTAAAGAAATCGCTAAAAAAAATAAATTTAACATTAAAATCGAAGTAGATGGCGGAATAAACTTAAATAATATGAAATCTGTTATAGATGCAGGTGCAAATATGTTAGTTATGGGTTCTGCTTTTTATAATGCGAAAGATAAAAAAAAGATGTTAAAAGCAATTAATCTTATAAAAGGTATAAATTAATTGGCGTGTACATTTAAAGTTTAAGTTTTTGTATGCAATTTGGAATGTTAATTTATTTTATTTTTTGTATCACTAAAATGAGAAAAATTATTTTTCACATAAATTTATGCGAAGTTATTAAATATTCTCGAAAAAGGCTTTAAAAATAATTAACACCTTTTTTTTGACGAATTCATATATATAATCAAGGTAAAAGCGTGGAGAAAGTGTATGAAAATAATTTGCGTAAAATGTCCAAGATTTATAAAACCTTTAGTAAAGATAATTTTTTGGTCCAAACTTAAAAAATAATAATACATATTTAAATACTTTTAAAGCTAAAATTTTTTAGCTTTTTTTGTTATGGTTGGCGTTTTTTTTATTAATCTATAATATTATGGATAAAATTATAAATACCATAAAGTTTAATATATGTAATTTTTTCTATCAGATATAAAATATAAAAAACGATATTATATCTTCAAAAATTATCATGATAAGAACATGTAAAAATTGTTATTTTATTTGTGTTTAAAAAAATAAAATGAACTTAAACTAAAAAGAATAATAAAGAAATTAATAAAAAAATCGTTATTTCATTTGTGTTAAAAAAGAATAAACCCAATAAGAACAATAAAAGATTAATAATAAACCTTAATATTCACTTGTGTAAAAAAAATGAACTAAGAACAAGAACAATAAAAAAATTAATTTAAAAAATGAACAAGAACAATAAAAAATCGATATATTAATTTGTGTTAAAAAAAATAAAAAAAGAATAAAACCAATAATAACACGAAAAAATAAAGATTAAAAACTTAACTTATAACAATTTATATATTACTTTTTTAAAAAAAATCTGAGATTATTTTGTCTCAGATTTTTTTATTGTTTTTAAACATTTTGTGCAGATGTTTGCTTTTGTTAATTTGCCATTTATATCAACAGGCTTTTTTTGTAGGTTAGCACCCCAAGTGCGTTTCGTGGAAATATTAGAGTGGCTAATTTGATTACCCGCCGTTCTAGACTTACCGCATATATAACATTCCTTTGCCATAACTCACTCCTTATAAATTTATCTTGCGTGAAAATTATATCAAATAAATTAATAGATTGCAAGAAGTTTTAAGATTCTTTTAAAATTATAGTCAATTTTTTGCTAACTTATTGAAAACTCTTGCAAAAAGAAAGTAGATTAAGTATACTATATGAGTAAAATAATATAGTATATTATCTTTTATAATGTTAAAAAAGGAGCAAGAATGGCAGTAAACACTAAAAATGCTTACGGGAAAATAACTATTAGCGATACAGCTATTGCATGTGCCACTGTGCATATTACTAGAGATTGCTATGGCGTTATTGATTTAACAACTAACAAGTTTATTTCTAAACCTTGCTTGGCTAAAAACAACCGATGCAGAGGCGTTAAGATAGTAACATTAGAAAATAGAATATTTATTGAATTATTTGTGGTATTAAAATACGGTGTTTCAATTAAGAGTGTTACTGAGAATTTAAAAAATGCAGTTAAATATGGCATTGAAAAATTCACTGGCATGATTGTTGATTCAGTTAATATTAACATTGTTGGTGTTAGGGTTTAAACCTTATCATCATTTTTCCACCTGATAAAAGGAGTTTTTGCAAATGCTAAAAGCAATTAATAACACATTGTTTCGCAAAATGATAAATGCTAGTGCTAAAATATTAGAAGAAAATAAAAAATTAATTGACTCGTTGAACGTTTTTCCAGTGCCCGATGGCGACACCGGAACTAATATGAGTTTAACCTTTAACAGTGCAGTGCGAGAGATGAATGGCTGTTTAGAAAATAACTTTTCAAATATCGCTGACAGCTTGGCTAAAGGTGCATTAAGGGGAGCAAGAGGAAACTCTGGTGTTATTTTATCTCAAATATTAAAAGGTATATGCAATATTCTTGCATCATGTGAGAGTGATATAACCACTAAGGTTTTTGCAAAAGCTTTGCAAGAAGGTTCCAATATTGCATACAAAGCAGTAACTAAGCCCAAAGAAGGCACGATGCTGACTGTAATTAGAATTATGGCAGAGTCCGCTAATAAAAATAAGAAATTTCAAAACTTTGAAGAATTTTTCAAAGCGGTTATTAATGACGGTGAAGCAATTCTTCAACAAACACCAGAAATGTTGCCTGTGTTAAAAAAAGCCGGTGTTGTAGATGCAGGTGGCCGTGGGCTTGTTGTTATTTTTACCGGTATGCAAAGAATAATTGAAGGTGATGAAAACCTTGATTTAAGCATTGAAGAAATGATTAATACTTACCAAGCAGACTCGCTAAGTAATGATTTTTTGGTGAATCTTGATAATCTTGCGGACATTGAGTTTGCTTATTGCACGGAATTTATAGTATCTAACATGAAAAAGAAAACCACAACAAGCGATATTGATAAACTGCGAGAAAACTTGATGAACATTGGCGATTCTGTGATTTGTATAGGAGATTTACAGTTAGTTAAAGTGCATGTTCACACTAACCAACCAAACTTAGCGCTTGGTTATGCGCTCGAACTCGGCGAAATAATTAGCATAAAAATTGAGAATATGTTAGAGCAAAACCGAGAACTTAAACGCGAAAACACAGCCAAAGAGCAGAATTTAAAAGAATTTGGCATGGTTTCAGTTGCACCGGGTGATGGAATTGCAAATGTGTTTAGAGATATTTTGGTGGACGATATTATCGAAGGTGGACAAACCATGAATCCTAGCGCTGAAGATATTGCTAAAGCAGTGGATAAAGTGCCAGCAAAAGCTGTTTTTGTAATGCCAAACAATAAAAATATAATTCTTGCAGCAGAACAAGCTAAAAACTTGACCAAAAAATATATTTATGTTGTTCCAACTGTGTCGGTAGCAGAAGGTTTAGCAGCCGCTCTTGGATTCAATCCAGAAGGCACGCTTGATGAGAACTTAGAATCTATGAATAACAGCAAAAATGCTGTTAAATCGGCAAGTGTAACTTACGCAGTTAGAACCACTCACATTGATGGATTTGATTTAACAAAAGGCGATATTATCGGCTTAAACGAAAAAAATATTATTACAAAAGGCTCTCTTGTTAAAGATACAACCATTCAATTAATTGAAAAATTGATAACACCTGAAAGTGTGAATATAACGCTATTTTACGGAAAAGAAGTAAACGAAGAAGAAGCTGATGATTTTCAAAAAGAATTACAAGAAAAATATAATTATTGTGATATAACTATGCTTTATGGTGGTCAACCAGTTTACTATTATATTATTTCGATAGAATAATTCTCGTTTTGTAAAATAAATTAAACCTGTTTAATAGGAGAGTTTTAAAAGCTTAATGTTAGAAAATCAAAATGAAAATGATTATGCAGAATTTTTATTTAATACTAATAAAATAAAGGGCGTAACGAGTCTGGAATTTATTTTAAAAAGTTCCCAACTTCAAAATAAATATGATAATGTAAAATTTTGGCAACTGCCTGATAAAGAAGCTTTTATTTTTTTGTTAAACGAAATTGTTAAGGGAGATTTTGATATTAATGATATTTTATATATTTTAAGTGAACAAAAAATATTATCAGGCTTTAATGAATATATATTGGATTATATTAGTTCCAAAAAAATCAATAGTGAAGCTGAAGCAAAGAGACTAGAAAAGCTTGCTAAAATAAAACAAATTGATGCGCTTATAATTGAATTAATAAAGCAAGAATTTTATGCAGATAAAGATGCAGAAGCTCTTCAAAAACAAAAATAACACCTTATCGGTGTTTTTTTTATAAATTTTAAAAAAACTTACAATGTTTAGCCTTGCAGATTTATAACTTTAATTTTAAATAAAATAAAAAAAAGAAAAAAATAAAAAATTTAAACCGTTTTAAAAAATAAAAACGGACATTTAATTTGATTTATTAGTTTATCCTTGTTAAATAAATTGTTATAACATAAAACACTTTCGTAAGAAAGTTTAAATCGAATATTGACTTTTAGTATTTATCAGGTATAATATATAAATAAGTTTAATAATAATAGAAAAATTGGGAGTTTTAAGTGCATGACTAAAAACCAAAAGAAAAAAGCTATATTAAAAGAATATAGTAGAGGAACCTCAAAAGATGACCCAACAGTAAATTCAAGAGTTTTCGACTTTTCAAATAAATTTTCTAAAATGCAATTATGTTTTATTGGCGATGTGCACTTCGGCACTCCTGATTCTAATATCGAGGGTGTTATTGATAATTTAAAATATGCATCACAGCAGGAAAATGCTATAGTGTTTTTTATGGGTGATATGATGAATGCTGCCATATTAGGTAGTAAATCTGATATTTATGCTGAAGTGCTAACACCACAAGCACAGTTGGATTTGTTTACTAAAATTTTAACTTATTCACAAGGAAATATTGAAGTTCCAAAATATTTGGTAAAACTTTTAGAAGAAAATAAAATTTTTCTTCCCGATGATTCTTTAAAATGTTTAGATAAAGCAAAAAGTAATATAGCAACAATTAATGAAGGAAATCACGAAGCAAGAATTTATAAAGCTGTTGGTATTTCACCATCTAAAACAGTTGCTGAAACTGCGGGAGTAGATGAAGCATTTGCACCATATTTTTCTAATACTGAAATTAAATTAAAAAATAATCATGAAAAAGATAAAAGCATATCGTTTAAAATTGTTGGTCATCATGGCACAGGCAATAGCAATATTGATCATGTTGTTAGTAGATACCCAAAGCAAGTTGATGGTGCAGACTTGTATGTTATAGGGCATACACATGATCATGTGCAAACTTCTAGAAGATATGTTGATTTGAAAATAGATGAAAACGGCCAAGAAAAACAAGTTTATAGAGATGTTGAGTTTATATCTTTACCTGCTAGTGGCGGGGGAACTTATGCTGCAGGTATGTCACTTCCAAAGCGTCATCAACAAACTGCGGTTTGGATGGAAATTGAACCACAGATAAACCCTCAAGCGGGTAAAATTTCCGCAACAGGTGTTACATATCCCGATTATATTGTGGCTAAATCATTTTTTTCTCCTAGTTTAAATCAAAGCTATAATAAAAAAATGGAAAGGCCGGTGCGTCAAGCTAAATATGTGATACGAAATATGTCCGAAAATCTTATGGGGGTTTTAAAAAACAGTGTAGACAGTTCTCTTGAAAATATCAAGGAATATGGCGATGAAGTAACAAAAGCTATTATAGATGCAATTCGAGTTAAACCATTAAAAGAACCGAAAGGTTTTGTTGAATATTTAGAACAGAAACAAAAAAGTGAGCAAGTGGAAAATTTAAAAGATAATAACGGAAATTCTTCTGTAAACGAGATGGAAAAATAAAAAATAGGGTGATATTATGACAAAAAAAGATAAAGAAGTTCTAAGCGAAGATAAACCTGTATCAATTGAAGAAATTGCAAAAAGTGCGGATGATGTTCGAAAAAGGCTATTAGATGTGTGCGAAGTGAAATATACCGATATTGCACCTAGTTCTTTTGATTATCAGTCTTCCAGAAAGGATTTAGGATTAAATATTATCTCAAATGCAGATATAGGTTATGCTGCTGCGCAGATTGGAGAGCATATTGCAAAAAGAGTTCCTTATATAGAAGAACTTGAATATAATGTGAATTTAATGAAAAATTCTCCTAATGCAGTTGTTATTTTAAATGGAAATCTATTCACATTTGTTCCAAATTCTAATCAAACAGGGCTTCTTAGTTATAAAACTCAAATTGCTTATTTTCATTCACTGTTTAAAGAACTTGCAGATCAAGGTAAAATTTTAGCGATAATTCGTGGAACTGAAGAACATAAAATTGATAGCAGGCATAAAATCGATCCTTTGAAATACTTAGCAATGTCGCTAGGTTTAGAAAATAAAGTTTCAAATGAGGCATTAATTAATGTTGGATTTAAAGATGACACTTTTGGCGATGTTAATGTTAAATTAAGATCAATAAACTGGCAAAATGTTGCTACTACTGCTAATTATATCAAAAATACCATGCATCAAAGAGCAACTCAAAAACCGGGTGCGGATATTTATTTTTCAAGAACAGCTCTAAATGTGTTCTCAGTTGAGCGTCAAAGTCAAATAGAAGAGGGTAAGCAAATCGAAAAGCCAATTTATTTATTGTCTGCAGGACCCTATAAGCCTTTTGCTGGTGCAAAAAGTGCAGGTTCAGAATATAATTCTGTTCGTGATGCAGAACTTGCACCTAGTTTATATTGGACAAAAATATCGGCAATTAAATCACAGTATAATGATTACGATTATGACATTTTTGCTAGACAAAAGAATTATTTAGCTCATCAAGAGTTAAAGAAAAGCGTTGATGAAACCACCTCAAAAATTTTAACTGAACAAAATAATGTAATAGAAATTGTTGGAAATGTGTTTGTTAATAGGTTGCTTGAACTAAAAGCAGAAAATTCAAATGAGAATGCTAAAAAGATAAGAGAAGTGTTAGAAGAAAATAAAGCAACTGAGAAAAGAAATAGTGAAATTCGAAAATATGTAAAACAAAAACGCGGAATAGTTGAAATTGAAGAAGAAGATAAGATTCATGACGCAGGAAGTGATGTTGAACAAAAGGGCGTTATTACAGAAATTAAAGACTTATCTAAAGTTTCGTTTGAAGAAAAAGATAACACAGATAGAGCAAGGCATATTAACGAAATCATATCTCCTGAAGTTGCCGGTTTAGGTATGGAAAAAGGCGATGGAGACTTTCCTGAATCGCCTACTAGAACTGATGGAAATAAAACTCAAAAAGATAAAAAAGATGATAATCAATTATCGCTTGATTTTTAAATAAATATCACATTTCGTTAAAATTTGCTTTTAAGATTGCAGATTTTTATTAGTTTAAAAGTTTAATATCTTAAACTATAATTAAGTTGCCAATGCAAATATTTCAATTTAAAAAACACTCTATTATAAAATATAAGCCCTATAAAGGGCTTTTTTTATAAAGCAAACCTCATATTGACTTAAAAAAACTTAACAGGTAAAAAATATTACTTTTAAAAAAAAGTCGAACTTAAAAATAACAAAGGATGACTTTATTATTTAAAATATTATTTTAACTCATAATTTTTAAGTAAAATCGTTTAGAACTATAATATATTGTCAAAAATTTATTTATGAAAACAATTTGGAAAAATAATATAAAAAGCTTTAACAAACTAAATAAAAATATTAAGTGCGACACTTTAATTATAGGTGGTGGAATTGCTGGACTTTGGTGTGCGTATAATTTATCTAAGCAAGGACAAAAAGTTTGCATTCTTGAAGCGAACAAAGTTGGTAGTGGAGTGACTTCTGGCTCAACTGCAATTTTAAATTATGCGCAGTTAATAATTTATGATACTTTAATAAAAAAACATGGCGAAAAAGTTGCTAAAAGATATTTAGACGATACTATAAACGCAATAAATCAAATTAAAAATGTTACAGAAAGTGAAAATATCGATTGCAATTTAAATAAAACCGATTTTGTTTTATTTACAACAAAAACATGTGGTGCAACTAAATTAAAAAAAGAAAAAATTGCACTGGAAAAATTAGGCGTGGAAACAAAATTTGTTGAACTAGAAGAATTGCCATATAAAATAAAAAAAGCACTTTCAATTAAAGGTTCGTATCTGCTTGACCCATTATTATTGTTAAATGGGCTAACAAACTATGTGATAAGTAAAGGCGGAGAAATTTATGAAAACACCATGGTTACTAGTCAACCAGATGGAAAGGTAATTGAAGTTGATGGATATAAAGTGGAGGCAAAAAATTTTATAATTGCCACGCATTATCCATATATTAATTTTCCGGGTTTTTATTTTCTTAAACTGTATCAATCGCAAAATTATATTATTGTATTTAAGCCAAATGAGAAACAAAAAAATTTTGCGGCTAACACAACTTATGAATGTATAGATAAAAATAGTTTTGAATATAGACGAATAGGGAAGAACATTTTGTGTTTAGGTCCGGATGTTAGAACGGGAACAAAGCCTTATATAAGCAAGTATCAAATAATTCGTGACCACCTAAATGAGTATTTTGAAGGCTATGAAGAGATATTTCGGTTTAGTGCACAAGATTGTATCACCGCAGATGGTCTTCCTTATGCCGGATTATATAGTGATTTTTTAGATAATGTGTATGTGCTAACAGGTTTTAACAAATGGGGAATAACAAATTCTTTTATAACTGCGGAAGTGATATGCAATAAGATATTAAATAAATCAAATAAAAAACAAGAAAATATATATGCCCCAGATAGAAATAATTTTTTTGCTTCAATTATTAAAACTATTGAAAATTTGGGTGTAGACATTGCAGGCTGGTCAAATAACTTATTAAATGTAGACTCGAAAAAAATAACACGCATAAAAAACAATCAAGGTGCAGTTGTTAAAATAAATGGCATGCGGGTGGGAGTATATCGAAATGAAAATGGAAAACTCCATATTATTAGAGGAACTTGCACTCATCTTGGCTGTGCATTAAGATGGAATAAAGACGAAAATAGTTTTGATTGTCCTTGCCATGGCTCCCGATTTGATATTAACGGCAATATTTTAAATAATCCTGCAATAAAAAAGGCCGAGAAGATTAAAACTTAAATCAAAATCGTTTTAATTTAATATAGTTGTTTTTATAAAATAATTTTTAATTAAGTGATTCTTTAAAGTCACTAAATTGTTAAATTTTTTTAAGAACTATCACATAATTTTTATTATGAAAGATACAAAGTAGGGACCTGTCATTTCAAGGCACAAAGAAAAAAACCTTCATTATATTAGCTGTTAGTGTTTATTTTTATGTAAATTTTATAAAATAAAAATCAGGTGCATATGTATAACATTTTTTTTTAAAAAAAAATTTATAGTTTGCTAAAAGCAAATGTTTTGTAAATTATTATTCATTGTTATTTTTTATTAACACTTGTTGTAAATACCATATTTACAATTAATAACAACTATATTTTGAAATAAAATCTAATTTAACGATACCATTTAAATTTAAAAGAATATATAGAGTTGTTTTAAACTTTATGATATAATTAGAGTTATGAACTATAATTAAACTAAAATTTATATTTTTTTATATAAACCAAAAAATTAAAAATTTTTTTTGAAACATAAGATAAAAAATTTATCATTTTAAACTAAAAGTAAAATCATGATAAGTACAAAGGATAACAATATGGAAAAAGTTAAAAAAGGAATTTTAGAAAAAATCGAAGGTGCTAATTTAAATAAGCTGATGGATTTAGCATACAGTAATGGTTCTTTTTCTTATGATTATTTGGTTGGCATTAATGCAAGAAAAAGCGGTAAATATTCATCTTTTAAAGATATTGAAGATTATTGTTTTTTAATTTATACTCATTGGTATAATAATTTATTAAAGATAAATGATGGAGATAAAAAACCTGAAGTTTTTCAAGCAATTCAAAAAATACGAAATAACTCTAAATACAAACCTGAAAATATGAAGCAGTCCGGTTTTTATAATTTTTTCAGTAGTGCATTTGACAAAGAAATTGGTGTTAAGGAAATAACGCCTGTGCTTATGCAAAACTTTATTTGGGAACACAATCAAGGTTCTGGTGGATTTATGCATGTTCAAACCAATCGCATTAATATGCATGAGCAAAAAACTGATGTAACAATAAGGCTATATTTAAATTTAGATATTAATAATATTTTTCCTTTTTCCAAACAATTATTAGAAATTTGCTTAGAAAAAAACATTAATTTATACACTAAAATGGGTTCTAATGATTCACGAAATGAAAATATTGTTATTTACACGAATTATCAAGAAGCCGGTAAAATTATCGAAGTTATAGATTCTATTAGAGATAAGAACCCTCGACTTTTTAAAGGAGCGGAAAATATAAATCCTGTCATGGGGAAAATTAATAACTACATAGGTTTTGGCGAGGAACCTGTTTATAAAAGTTCGTCTTTTAATATTGAAAGAGCGAATGCTATTGGCGACGCAGTAAACACTGCAAACAATAAATTTTATAAAGAAACTATTTTAAAAGAAGAGAGCGCACCGACAATTAACACTTCTACTGGTGGAACACTACATAGAGATGATTATTTTGTATACATGTTTAAAAATATTATAAAACAGAAATATGATGAAAAAGATTTTGATTTTTCGCTTAGTTCTTTACAACCGCAAATAAGTGTTTTAAAACGAAATCTAATAGATTTTACGCCCGATGATAAAATCTTATTTTTATTAAAAAACAAACACAATCAATCCGTTTCTATTTCAATAGATATGAAAAGCATTGAAGATAAATTATGCAGTGTTTTTGGTTACATGGGTGGAGATAATCGAATTGAAAAGTTGTATTTTTTTACCAATAATGTTTTGAATACCACTAATAGCAAAACTATTAGTACTTCCACAAAAAAACTATTATCAACAGACGAATACTTGGATTATATTATAAAAAAAGCGTCTATAAATGAATTATATAAAAATATTATCGATATTAAAACAGGTAAAAAAATCTTCACTGTTCATGAAAAATATGAGAAATTAAAATTTTATGAAAATGCATTGCATGAAATAACAGAGAACACTAAATTAGGCAAAACTTATGTGGCTGTTGCCAGAACTAATTTTAAACTTGATATAGAACAGGGCATTAGTCCAAACTTAAATTTAACTATGTTAGAAAATAATAAAAATAATGAATCTCAATCGACAAATTCTATTAAATTAGATTTTGATATTGCGTCAAAATTAAAAAGTGTTTTTCCAGAAAAAAGTGAGGAAGCAAAAGCGTTGCTTCACTCTAGAAAATTTGTGGAACCAATTTTTAAAAAATATGATGTTTCTTATGATTATCCACACCTCAACCTTAGCTCACTTAAATCCCATGAAATAGATATGGAGAGATAGGAAATGCATTTTTTGGTAGGAATAAATATAGGATTTATTCTATTATTGGAGTATTATCTCTTTAATATCAATTAATTTTCTAATTTTTAAGTCTGGTTATAGTGTCGTCGTTACTAATAATTCTATTAATGGAAATAAAGGTTATAATTATTACTACTGTCAAATAAATAAGCAACACAAAATATGTTTCAACAGGTATTATTAAAACCGACTTAATTGTATTTAAATTTTGGAATTTTTCTATAAAAATAAAAAAACTATAATGATTTGAAGCTATGAGCACTGCATTATCAATTTTTTTTGCGCTTTCTCTTTTCGCAGTTTATTAATGTTATTATTAATGGTATGAAAAGGTTAGAAAAAAATTATAAATAAACACTATGATATATTTTCCTGTATCTTATATTGTTCAATGAGGCTATCAATACGAAGTTGCAATTGTTTATCTTTTGGATATTTATTTTTATATGTATCTAAATATTTTTTTAAGTCTGTTTTCAATAATACATAATGATTTGACATCTTACAAATTGTGTGTGCAAGTTCCCATTTTTCTTCAGTTGTTGTGCCATGTATGTCTGTAATAAAAAAATCTTGTTTTATCAAGAAAATTAGCAATTTGTGTTGTATTTCATTATCTAGTTTATAATAATCTTTATAAAGTTTACTAAAAGTTTTCGATATAGTTTTTGAATCTTTTTTTACACTTAAACTTAATATTAAATTTTCTAAACGCGTATTAACAGAATATTTTTCATAGCCATGCTTAAAAGCAAGTGCTTGTTTATGTTCCCAAAATGGGTCAAAATAAAATCCGATAGAAATAAGTATGTCATATATTTTGTTCACATTAATATGTTTTAGTATATCATTATGCTCGCATTCTTTACTAAACCAACCGTGAATTATACTTGAAATGATTTCTTTGTTTTCTTGTGTATTATCTACTTTAGTTAGAATATATTTCTCTTGCAACTTTATATGGGTTATTTTATCTTCATCCGAAAAATAGAATAATGGTTTTAATATTTCTTTAGTTTCATCAGGTCCTGTTATTTTAGTAAATAATTTATAATTATTTTCGTAGTAAATATTAAATATTGCAGTAAAAAAATTGTAATCAATATTTATTCCAGACCGTTTAAAAACATCTTGTAAAGCACCTGAATAAGCATAAGAAACATATTTTTTGTCTTTAATTTTTTCTTTATATTGATTAGAGTATTCTTTTGTTGCTTCTTCATGAACAACTGCTAAACATATAGAAAATATCAACCCCATATCTTCATTGTATTTAGTTTTTTTTATAATTTCATTAAATAAAGTATTTGATTTTATATATGTTCTTATGTTTTTGATTTCTAAAAATTCGACTTGTGGTATATATTTAGAATTTTCTTTTAAAACATTTTCCAAAGTCTCATTATCATTATCATTTATTTGATAAGTTCTATCAAATACTTTTTCTTTAAATTTCATCAATTCATTTCTATATAATTCATTTCCATCGATTATTTTTGAATATGTAAGACAAATAACTTTAATACCTTGCAAAATGAGATTATTGACAAATCCTATTATTTGATCAAAATCTATGTTACTATTTCTTTCTAAATCATCTAACACACAAATAGTTGTGTAATTTTTATTACTTTTAACTTTACTACTGCCAATTTCCACGCCACCTAGATTAATATTAAAACCACTAGTTGTTGAAATACCAGCGTTCACTAGTTTAATCACAGGATTAATAATGTTTAAAATCTGTCTTTTGGTTTTTGCAAGACAGTTATACATTTCAGTATTTACTTCTGCGATATTTTCCTTTCCGAATAAAGATGCATACGCAATTTTATATTTCTTTTTTGATAGTGTTTCCAAGTATTTTGTAACATAATATGTTTTACCAATACCCCATTCACCATCAATTAAAATAGCTGACAATTTGTCATTATTTACGAAATTTTCTAATGAACTTTTTAATTCGTTTAATCTCATATATTTTACCTTTATATATTGTATTTTATTATAACATATTAGTAATAAAAAGTCTTTAAATTAAAAAAATATTATATTATGCTTTTAAAGGACGAAGAACGCACACAAGTTAATAAAATTAATAACATTTTCAATACAAATTTTGACAACGATTTTGACAACGATTTTGACAACGAAAAAAATTGCTAAATCTGTTTTGCAAGAAAAAAGCGACTTTTACGGAATTAAAAGTCGCGATATAAAGGCGTTTTGGCTCCTCAGGTAGGGTTCGAACCTACGACCTATCGGTTAACAGCCGACAATAAATTAATGAAAAAACACCAATTAAAGCCATTTTTTATTAAAAATTTATTATGTACCCTAATTTATACCCTAATTTTTAGCCAAACTTTTACCTAATGAAATTTATGTAATTCATCCTTGTGAATATACTCCTTATATTTATTAACAAACTTTTTTATTTTTTTGTTAGAAATATCATAGAGACCACTTTGTAATCCACCTGACTCAACAAATTTTTGAAATTTTTTAGGATTTGATTTCTTCCAATTATCAACATCCCAACTTGAAACATCCTTATATTTTCTAAAACCGTCTTTTGTTATATTTCTATATTTTTTCATAAAATCACCCCCTCTTAGTGACAAATTTTAAACTGTATTATTTAAATATTTATTAAAAAATATTATTTAAGCCTAAAGATAACTGCTCTTGCCTTGTTAGTGAATTGAATTTTATGTTTAAAGTTTCTTTTGGTTCAGCAATTAACTTACCGTCTTCATTTACACGATATACATTATTAATTCTTCGCAACAACGCTTTCCATGTTGCCAATTCTTCCAGCTGAACATTAGGATATTGCTTTGTTACTTAAACATCTAACAACGGATTGCATTTATATTTTCTAAAATACTCTACCAATTGATTAACACTACTAAACAATAAATTAAATTTTTTCGAACCATAATAACCTGCCATTCTATCACTATTAGTAATTAAACTATATTCAACATTATTACCAGCAGACAATGCTAGCATGTAATCGCCGTTATCAATTTCAGCCTTATAAACATTTAACCCAATAATTTCTATACTTCCTATTTTTGCCCATGTACGGTAGTTTTCTAAGAATTCTCTACGGTCAATATCGTTGTTTAGTTTCAATAAACGGCTTTCTTTCGTACTTTCTACAATTTCACTAGTAATATTATCTGACTGGCCAATTAATTGGCCAGTGCTATTTTTTACTTTTTTAAGTGATTTTATCTCTTCAATACTCATATTTTCGTTACAAAGTTTTAATTGATATTCTGTTAATGTTAGCATAATACTCAACTGTGTATAAGTATAACCTTTATATTTATCCATAATTAAACCATCAACTGAAAATTTTTTTGCTACTGAAATATAATTTTTAACACTACTTTTTTTTAATTTAAATTCCTGTTCAGCAAATTCATATACATTCTTGCAAGGTAACATGGTTTTTTTATTAATAACATTTTGGTAATACTCACTAGCATATATAAGTTTGTGGCCAAGCATTATAAATCCACTTTCTATGCCGCTTAATATTTCTTTAATTTCTTTTATATAATTTTCTGTACTTTGTACAGCATCATACTTAATTACTTTTACTCCCATCTTTTACTCCTTTGTTTTTATTTATTTAAAAGATATCATCTATACTAAATTGGTTAACATTACCAGTTAATATATTTAAATCGATACTTTCACTAGGCGACAACTCGACTACATATCTTTTACTTGCTTTCTTTTCTTTTGTTTTTAAATTTCTAATTAATTCTTTTGCTTTATTGTTTTTTATTTTTCTAATTACATCAGTTTTTGAAATAGGTATTTTTGTAGTTTTATCGGTTGTTAAAACGATAAATTTTTCAGTGGCCTTTTTAATATTAAAATTGCTATCAGATAAAAGGTTGTTAATATCTTGTTCATGTAAATAACTATTCATTTTATTTTTAAAGTTCAAGTTATGAGTTCTGTAATAACTCTTCTTGTTATACTCAACTTGGTTATTATCTTTTGATAAATATTTAGTTAAATAATTAGTTATTTGCAAATTACTAGATTCAGGCCGAATTTTTACAATAGTTGTATAACCGTAATTATAAAAAGTATTTTTAAAGTTAAAAATCATATCACCGAATTTAGTTCTTAAAACTTCACCATATTTAGCATTAATTACTTTATTGCCATTTATATCAAGTTTTGTCTTACCGTTCTTATCCTTTAAATATTTACGATTGTTTTTTGCAAAAATTAAGTGCTCATCAAAATTACAATTACCTATAAAGCCATGAAAGTGAATTGCACCACTTTTATGTTTTTCATTTACTAACAATATTTTTATATCAGAATAATAATATTGCATTTTTTCTCTGAATATTTTCCACAAATTATTAACACCATTTAAATCAAACCTATCGACATATTGCTCAGAAAAAGTTAGTGTTATAAAATAATTCCAATCATTACACAAAGCATAACCATATACATTATCTAACGCCCTTTTTCTAGAATTTTTTAAGGATTGCTTCAATTGAGTTATTTTAACATTATCATTTATAGGGGTTAGTATATTATTTTCGTTATATATAAATTTTCGTGTTCTATCAATAGAAGTATCTACATATTCATTTGCATTAACTATAAAAGGTTCTTTATAAACTATTAACTCTGTTAAATCTATAAATTTATTAACTACAACATTTGCATAATCATGTTTTTGATGCACATTATAAATCCCCCTTTTAACAATTATTCAATTTTAATTTACACGTTTAAGTGTTACCATTATCAAGTAAGGGTAACAACCTTTTTTCTAAGGACCGCACGGGCAAGGCAAGCCAATTGCCCGTGCGGTTATCTTAGAAGTTGCGCCAAAGGCGCTAGTGTTTATCTCGGTAGGGAGAGTACAGACCAACTTCGAACTTGTCAAAAGTTGCTACGCAAAAATTTAAAAAATTTCGGGCTTTTGACAAGCACGCTGTCGGTCTGTTTTTGCTGATTAAGAGATAAACACCACCGCTATGGCTTTCTAGGGTTATAGTCCTTTTTTTTGGCTTTTTTACGGCTATTATTATAAATTGGTCTTAAACCACTAAGATATATTTTTAATTTATCAAATACAGATAATTTATAGCCAATATCACTTAAATACAGTAAATTATAGATTTCGATTTCTTTAAATTTTTTTTGCATATTTTTGAAAATATATTTGTAGATTTTTTTGTTAAACTTTTCAGGTACAAAATCAGAAGTGTCAAGTGTTTGAGCAAAAGTTTCATAATAATTATTTAATACGCTATTTATTAAATTGTTTTTATTAAATTCCATTAAATCGCACTCCTTCTTTTATAAAATCCAACAGGTAACTCATCGTCTAATTCTTCTAAATATTTTATATAATCTTCAATGGTTTGGCCTATTTCTTGACCCTCTGTAATGTCAATATCAGAACCAATATGACCATCTAAAAACTTAGGCTTGCACGACTTGTAATCATATATTTTATAAGCATTACAATAAAAAGTTTCAACACACTCTGTATAACAATTTTTATTTGTCTTACCAGAGTTCATATAAATATCAAATAGTGTAGAATTTTCTATTTTACGCAATTTAATATCAACTCTATATACTTGGCCTAATTGGTCATAATAAGGTTTATAACCTAACACTTCCACAAAAGACGATATTTCCCTAATATTAACATCAATTAACATTGGCCGTTGCGTGTCCATGAAAATATCCATGCTGTTATGTCCATGCTGCTCAAAATAACGACTTTGCCAGTCCGGATAGTAGGCAGACATACGACTGTTAAAGTATTTTTGTGCCTCAGTTATAAAAATAGCCTCATATTCAAAACTGTAATGAACATCCACATGTTCATTAGCAAAACCTAGTCTAAAAGGGTTAATTTTTCTATTCTTACGTATTGTATGGCCAAACTTACGCATCTTTAAATCATAGTTAGCGCTAATGCAATGCTTGGGTATTGTCAAATTAAAACCATTAGCATTTTTATTTAAAATCTCTAAGCGCATTCTTTTATTTCGCTCTCTTTCGAAGGCTAACTCGTTCGCAATACATGACATATATAATGTTTTACCAACTTTTGGCTTTGCAAAAACAATTGTTATCATTTGTGTTTTTTTCTCTTTTTGTTTTTTTCTTTAACGGTTAAATAAACAACCCTTCTTTTACCACCTTTAATACCACGATTATTTAAAAAGAAATCAACTGCTTCATTTTTTGTTTTTTTAGGCAAAACATTAAAATCATCTACAAACTTATTATTAACTCCATATGTATTTGTTGACAAAATACAAGTTGGTAATTCTAAGTCAATTTTACCATAAATTTTTAAATCTTTTCGTAATCTTCTTTTACCACTTTTATTAACAGTCCAAGCCTTTTCAGCAGGCACTAGTTCAAGTGAATTTATATCTTTATTTTTTTGCTGTAATTGTCTTGACATAATATCTCCTTTATAATAAAATAACATTGTCACCCAGCCCAATGTAACGGGAGCCACGAACATGTGTAGTGGACAACAAGGAAGTCAGCAGTGACCAATTAATTTGTGAATGTTTAACATTCGGCTAGACCTTGTAAAGCCTCAGTTTATCTGAGGTTTTTTTATGCTTTAAACTTAACTACTAAATCAATTATAATATATGTATTTATACCTAACACGCCTAACTCAATCAACAACAACCACCAATAATATTTAAATTTTATAATTGACTGTATTACTAAAGATATAATTAACCCAATAGTAATTACAAAAAGTATTACAAATATAGGTATAAACAAAAACATATACACTAGTTTACTCAACCCGCCTTGCAACAAAATATCCAAAGCAGGCTGATAAAACATAAATACAAAATAAGTAACTAATCCTTGTATAATTAATTTTAAAAATGTAAAAAACAATTTCATATATCTCCTAATAAATTTATAGCTTATTCTTTAAAATCTCTTAATTACAAACTTGATTGCAATATAAGTTACTAGCGTGCCTGCAATAAACAATAAAATTCTCCACCAATTTTCAACAATAAATATATAAGCACTGTTTATAAATTCACCTATTTTTGTAAAAACCTTACCAACATCACTTAATAAGTTTGTAATGAAGTTTATTGTGTTATCATAAGGTGTTTCATACGTTACACGCATACTATACTTTAATCCTTTCACGTATACACCAGATAGTTCGGCAAAATAAACGTAATCATTATTATGGCTTGTTCCCGTTAAAAACATAAATGTACCACCACTTATACTTGCAGCAGAAGACTTAAATATGCCGTATCCAGCTTCAATGTGTACATCCGGATACACAACCATAAAATATACTTCAAAAGCACCTTGAACATATCTATCGCTTAAATACTCAACTGCTTCACGAGCTTTACCTCGTGCTTTAACATCATCATCTAATTCAACAAAATTCCACTTTATTAATATATCTTGGATATATTTTATTAGACCTTCGAACCAATCTATATTACCTTTCAGCTCCGGTAGCGGTACAAAATTTACATCGATTTCAGTATCTTCAATAAACACATTATTGCTAGAATAATAGTTTACTTTTACTTTTGGCATATTATACAGAGCAATGTAGTGATTGTTTTTTATAGTAGGCAATAAGTTCTCAGTACCGTTATCCCATCCTACAAAATCAAAGCCACTAACACTTAGATGTTTGGGTACACCGTACATAGCAGTACCTACTATGTTTTCAAGGTTTGGAACTGATCCGGTCCAAACATCTTGTTGTAGCTGAGTATTATACACAATAAAATCCATATACTTATATTCAGTGCCGATTGGAATAAACCAAAACAATTTAATATCTTTCGTATAATATAAGCGCTCAATGCTATAATATGACACTTTAATGTCTATCAACTCTTGTTTGTAATTAGCATGAATAGTCATGTTGCGATTAACAACAGTAGAGCCAAGCCATAAATATTTACCTTCATATTCCCAACCTTCAAATATATAATAATCTCTTGCAACATCTGGTGCATCTGATTTGTTCAGTATACTTCCAAGTTCTTTATAAATATAGGATGTTTGATCATGATAAACGAAAGTAATAAGTGCTAACTCTTCATAGTAAGCAATGATAGTTCTGTCGCTATCTACAAAAAAGTATCCATTTATTATACTTCCATCTTCAGCCCAGATAAGTTTAAGGTGTTCTGGAACTTCAATTACTGGAAAATCACTTGGTGTAAAATAGCCATAAGGATGAATAATTATATCAATTATACTGCCGTCATTGTTAGTGAAAATAATTGTAAAATGCGTTTGATTATATGTAGCTTTAAAAATAGCATCTTTATTAATCACACTATCAACCTTTAGGGTACTTGATAACCAGCCAACAAATTCGTGATTTTCAATATTATCCGCAACTGGTATTTCATCAGTTGCTAAATAACTATTTTTTTCCTTAATAAGTTCAGATACAACATTGCCATAATGATCTTCAAAAATAATTATAAAATGTGTTTGTGTATAGATAGGCTTAAATATTACATCTTCGTAAAATTTGTAGCCATCTTCAACCTCGAAGCCCCAACCTTCATATTCCCAGCCCACGAATGCAAAATTTTCTCTTGTTGGCGGAGTAGGTAAATCAGTATTATTAAACATTGATAACTGTATAATTAGAACTTCAAGTAAAATATTGTTTTTGTGATCTAATACTGTTATTAACACAGCTATTTCATACATTGCTTTAATTTCCGTATTTTTAACTATTGGATTATTTATATTATTGGTCCACCCAACAAACAAATAGCCATCAAGCAAAGGTGCTTCAGGTATTTCATTTGGGTTTAAAATATGACCGTCAGCAACTACTGTTGTTTGTAAAACATTATCATCAAAATCTTTAAAAACAACCGTACGTGCCATTTTATAAATAGGATAAAAGTGCACATAATCAATATTTAATACAATTTCTTCAGTTTCATAAGGACATTTCAAAATACTGCTTTCCCAGCCAATAAATAAATAGTTTTCACGAACTACGCCGGCAGGCAATTCAGTAATTGTAAAGACTGAATTTATTTCTTTGACAATTTCAACAATTACATTATTATCCCAATCATTGAAAAACAATTGTGTATGGGTTCTTTCGTATAATGGATAAAAACTCAAAGTGCGATCCACGATAGAATTGACATCATAACCGGTTGTTGTACAAGACCAACCTATAAATTCGTAGTAATCTCTAATAGGAGCAACTGGTATTTTATCAACTGGAATATAAGTATCTTTTTCAACAAACAATTCAACAACTGTATTTTCTAGATTAAAATAAATTTTATGATAACTTTCAACTTCAAAAACCATTTGTAACTTCACATCCTTATATATAGGATTAAAATTACCATAACTTGATATGAAATTATAAGTAGTTAAATCATAAATTATCTCTGGATCGAATAATTGATCTCCATCAAAATATACTGTAGTACTCCATCCTATAAACTCATAATATTCAACATCTGGAATTGATGGAATTTCATGTTCTTGCAAATAGGTTTGTTCTTCTTTAACAATTGTAGATATGTAATTGTTTTCGTTGTCATAAAAATTAAAAGTTAATAAAATATTATATCTTAGGGTGAAGGTAGTATTTCTAGTAATCGTAACTTCATTTAAATAAGTGCTATGCCACTCAGAGTACCAGTAACCAACATATCCATCTACTTCTTCTATGGCTGGAATTTCGCTTTCTTCAATAATCGCAAAATGTGGCTTAATTATGCTTGATAAAACATTGTTTTCAAGGTCTTTAAAAACGATATCATAATAACGTATTAAATATACTGCTATAAGGTTTTTATTTTCAGTAATATTTAAAATATCATCGAGAGTATAAATATTACCATCATTATCTCTCCACTGTAAATCATGACCCTCTGGTATATGACTATAGAATTCTTCACTATAATCATTTTCCTTATTAGCATAAAATATATATTTAAACAAATAATTACCGCTATCGTCTGTAAAAACAATTTGCACATAATCATTATATATTGCTCTTATTATTGTGTTTTCTGTAAGACTTAACACATCGCCTATATCATGATAAATATTGTCTTCATCATCTTGCCAGTGCAAAAAGGTATATAGTGGGTATACTGGAGCTGTTGGAAAAGAACCTTCTAAGATTTCATTGCTGTATAAAATTAAATTACTAATAATATTTGCATCTTTATCTAAAAATGTAACATTAATTGTATTGTCATATATTGCTTTAATTTCAGTATCACTTGTAATTACATAATCTAACAACTCCTCATTTGAATAAGTGTTGGCAGTGCTAGTGTCAAGCCAGTGTAAAAAAATATATCCTTCAACAAATGGTGCTGTAGGTATTTGATTTGCAGATAAATAGCCATTATCTTTTGCCACTTGTTCAAGCTGTAGTTCTTCATTATTAATATCTTTAAAAATAATGGAAGTATCAGGTAACTGGAAGTTTAGTTACCTGATAGCTTTTCTCTTTTTCGCTATGATGCTTGCAGTTACTGTTAAAACTGATTTTGGCGGTATAATTGCTGATAGTACAGATAACTTTGAAGCTAGACGCAATAAGGTAGCTAAAAAAGAAAATGTATTAACTGAAAATGAGAGTGTGTCTAAATGGAAAAAAACAGGTTTGTACTCTGCAAAATTGATAAAGGACAGATATTTTCAACTGCTTTGTCTTTCGATATTCTTATATGTGGGTATAGAAGGAGCATCATCTTTTTGGATTACAACATATTTTCGTGATATCCTAAGTAGCGAAAAACTAGGCTCATATGCTTTATCAGGATTTTGGGGAAGTATGATTGTAGGACGTTACATAGGGAGCAAACTTGAAAATAAAAGTAGATTAAGTTTTAATATTAGTCTTATTATTTCTATTGTTTCAATTACTGTTGGCTTACTAATAAAAACCCCTGTGTCGGGATTAATTAGCTTCACTTTGCTTGGCTTTGGGTTTGCTATAATCTGGCCTGTGCTCATGACAATGGCTGCAAAACGATACCCTCAAAATACTGGAACAGCTATGGGCATTATGATGACTACTTCTGCAGTTGGTGGTATAGTAATACCATTTATAATGGGGATATTAGGAGATGCTTTAAGTATAACTGCTGGTCTTGCAGTAGTTCCAATATCAGCATTTTTAATAATTTTTCTACAGATGAGAGTAGAAAAGATGGATTATAAAAGTAGTAAGGATGGTAAATGTTTTAGAGTTTAATGTTTTTAACAGATTCTCTTATAACCAGATTATCTGACTCTACGACCATACTATTAGCTTCATTTCCTTCTATTTTATTAATAATAAGTTCCATTGCTAGAGTTCCCATCTTAAGCTTGTCTATCCTTATGGTAGTGAGCTTGGGAGAAATATAGTTTGCAAGGAAAATATCATCAATTCCAATAAAAGAAATATCATCAGGAACTTTAAAACCAGAGTCTTTTGCACACTTAATAGCCCCAATGGCAAACATATCAGTGGTACAAAACACTGCTGTTGGTTTTAAGTTACTCTTTAGAATTGTTGCCATGCAGTTATATGCCGAAGCTTCATTGATAGCATTAGACTGTATCCAAGAGGGTTGAACAGATAACTGAGCTCCTTCGAGAGCTCTTTTATAGCCTTCAAAAGTTTTTAGATAGAAATTAGGAACATAACTTGAACTAATATAAGCTATATCTCTATGCCCATTTTCTATAAGATGACTAACAGCAGTAAAAGCAGCAAGTTCATAATCTGCATTGACTGTTGTAGGTGGTAGATTACTACCTTTGTTCACAGAATCAGTGTGGGCATCTGCGATAATAAAAGGAATAGTGAGTTTATTTATTTCATTTAGTACAATATCCTCTGTGTCTTGAAAAAAAACAATACCATCTGTATCTTCATTTTTAATAATATCTGGCAGCAGCACATTCCCATTCTCTAAAGTAACATCTGTAAATACTATGTTATAGCCATATTCTTTACTTTTTTTCAAGAGACCTTTCGCAATTTCTAAATAAAACAAATCATCAAAAGGGGATGATGTATTTCTAATTACAATACTTATATTAAAGCTCTTATTAAATAAAAGTCTCCTCGAATTAAGGTTAGGCTGAAAATTAGTCCTTTCAATAACCTCCTTAACCTTAAGTCTTGTTTCTTCACTAACGCCTTCTTTATTGTTGATAACAAAAGACACTGCAGTTGGAGAAACACCAGCTATCTTTGCTATTTCTTTTATTGTTATTTTTGGCATAAATACTCCTCAAAATTATTATTAGTTTAAAATAATGTAGTATATGTTAAAATATATCGGTACAAAAACGTTTTACTATGATTATAATAAACCAATTATAACATACAATAATCTTTGAATGCAAAAGAAAATTTATTGCAACTGTATAGTATAAGATGCAATTAAATAGTTGATAAGGGATTAACAAAAATTACATTAGTCCATAAAAATTTTAAAAGTCATGTCTTT
>ENA-UOOK01001495-UOOK01001495.1-fermentation-metagenome-genome-assembly--contig:-NODE-1495-length-30664-cov-5.937371_pt1 | contig 30664 bp, 24 predicted proteins | sample MGYA00245777_ERZ724023 | MGnify/ENA primary metagenome ERZ724023 (study PRJEB28704, sample SAMN03018312) | fermentation metagenome | biome: anthropogenic terrestrial biome; feature: soil; material...
TGACCAGGCGGTCAATTCCGATTCCCAATCCTCCTGTAGGTGGCATTCCATATTCCAAAGCTGTGAGAAAATCCTCGTCAACATCGCAGGCTTCATCATCTCCGGCGGCTTTCTGAGCAGCCTGTGCCTCAAAGCGCTTGCGCTGATCGATCGGGTCATTCAATTCAGAAAATGCGTTGGCAAGTTCACGCCCCATAACAAAGAGCTCAAAGCGCTGCGTATAGTTAGGATCATCCTCTTTGCGCTTTGCAAGCGGTGAAATCTCTACCGGATGTTCTGTAATAAAAGTTGGCTGAATCAGTTTTTCTTCGCAGTACTCGTCGAAGAACAAATTTAGAATATCACCCTTTTTATGGCGTTCCTCATATGCAAGGTTGTGTTCTTTTGCAACAGCGCGTGCTTCTTCCAGTGTCTTGATCTCATTAAAGTCAACGCCGGAATACTTTTTAACGGCCTCTACCATTGTCATGCGGCAAAACGGGCTGCCAAAATCAAGTTCCACCCCGTCATAAGTGATTTTAGAGGAACCTTTTACTTCTGTGGAAACGGTACGAATCAAATCCTCGATCAAATCCATCATGCCGTGATAATCCGTATAGGCCTGATAAAATTCCATCAGCGTAAATTCCGGATTGTGGCGGGTATCCATGCCCTCGTTGCGGAACACACGTCCGATCTCATAAACGCGGTCAAAGCCACCGACAATCAGACGCTTGAGGTGCAATTCCAAAGCGATGCGCAAATAAAGGTCGATGTCGAGCGTATTATGATGCGTAATGAACGGTCTTGCCGCTGCGCCGCCGGCAATCGTATGCAGAACCGGAGTCTCCACTTCCAAAAAGTCATGGCTGTCCATAAAAGCACGAATCGCTGTAATAATATGGCTGCGCATGACAAAAGTCTCTTTGACTTCCGGATTGACAATCAGATCCAAGTAGCGCTGACGATAGCGCAAATCGGTATCTTTCAATCCGTGAAATTTTTCCGGCAGCGGAAGTAGGGATTTTGAAAGCAGCTGGATTTCTTTTGCATGGACGCTGATTTCTCCGCGGCGAGTCTTAAAGACAAACCCTTTGAGGCAAATAATATCGCCCAAGTCCCAGTAGTTTTTAAAATCGGAATAGCTTTCTTCTCCGACATCGTTAATTCTAACGTAAGCCTGAATTCGGCCTGTTTTATCACAAAGATCAATAAAGCTAGCCTTTCCCATATTACGGCGGCTCATCATTCTACCTGCAATACAGACGTCTTTATTCTCATAATCTTCAAAATGCTCATGAATTTCTGACGCAAAACTATCTTGATCACATTTTGTGATTTTAAAGGGATCTTTGCCTGCTTCGCGTAAAGCGGTTAGCTTATCGCGGCGAATCTGCAGCAATTCTCCCAAATTCTGTTCCGGCTGCTGTTCCTGATTCTTTTCATTCATATTTTTCCCTACCTTTTATTTATCATCGGTGAATTATTCGCTCAATTGTCAAAATTCAAAAAGAGAGGGCGGGATGAAACCACCCCACCCTTAAAAAGACGGTGTTATTTAGAAATAGAAAGAATGGTATATTCCTTCATTCCAACAGGCACTTCGATCTGCATAACGTCATTGACCGCGTGTCCCAACAGCGCTTTTCCAACGGCAGATTCATCGCTGATAAATCCTTGTACCGGGTCTGTTTCATTACTGCCAACAATTTTAAGATTCATTTCCCGTACTTTTTGAGTTTTTTCATCTTTTACAGAAACTTGAACTTTTGAGCCAACATGAACCAAACCATTACTCAATTCGGATTCGTCGATGACTTTTACATTTTTCAACGTTACTTCGAGGTCGGCGATCCTGGCTTCCATAATAGCCTGTTCGTTTTTAGCTTCGTCGTATTCGCTGTTTTCAGAAAGGTCACCAAAGCTTAGTGCTACCTTAATTTTTTCAGCAACTTCTTTTCTCTTGACCCCTTTGAGCTCTTCCAACTCTTTTTCGAGTTTATCAAGCCCTTCCTGTGTCAAAACAGTTTGTTTTATCATGGTATCATCCCTTAATTTCATAGGCGAATGTTCGCCTGATTTTTTCGATATACAGTTAGTATTATAAGGTCGTAATTGCTTTCTGTCAACCGTATTTTGTCATAGAAGCAACAGACTTTTTAAAATCGACACTGTTAAAAATTTTATTTCAATAAAAAAATCGGCTCGAAAAAGCTGAGCCGATTAAAAGCGAATTCAGTTAAACATAGTTAAGCGGATCCTGTGCAACACCATTTACGCGCACTTCAAAATGGCAATGAGGGCCGGTACTATCTCCGGTACTCCCGACATAACCGATCACCTGGCCCTGCTGAACAGCCTGTCCAACGCTGACACAAAGGCTAGACATATGGCCATAAACGGTAGAAAATTCATTTCCGTGATCAATGGAAACCCAAGTTCCGTAGCCACCACCCCAGCCACCGGCATCTGCAATAATAACAGTACCGGAAGCAGAAGCTACAATCGGTTGTCCATAAACGCCGCCGGAAGAAATATCAATTCCCTTATGGTTTGTTCCCCAGCGAGGGCCAAATCCAGAAGTGACATTCGTGGTATACGGAACCGGCCAAACAAACTGTCCGCCGCCGGAAGGCATCACAACGACATCTGAAGAAGATTGCTTCTGCGAATAATAATTGGCATACCAAGAGTCAATCTGCTCTGCGGTAGCAGCTTCCTGTTGAGCAATTTCCTTATTTTCTTCTTCCAAAGCTTCGGCAGAGCCAGCAAGTCCATTAATGACCTGCTGGGTCTCTTCCATCACGCCGTCGAGTTCTGTCCGCTTTTGGTCCAGCGCATCCTTTGCATCAGAAACTTCCTGTCGGCTTTGCTCGATTTCTGTTTTCTGCGCTTCAATCTCTGTTAAATGATTTTTTAGGTTATCGATCAACTGTTTATCGTGGTCCGACACCATCTTGATTGCTTCCGTTTTATCTGCCAAGTCAGTAAGACTCTTAGACGAAAGCAGGATTTCCAAACTGCTTGCTTCTCCGGAAATATAGAGTGCACGCAGACGCTCTTTCAGCAGTGCAAAACCGGAATCGATCTCTTTCTGTTTAGATTCGATCTCATCTTGTTTTGCAACAATATCCCGATCAAGATTCCCGATCTGCTGATTATAAGTATCAATTTGATGCTGTAAATTAGAAACCTGATCCTGCAAAGCAGCTTTATAGGCTTCTTTCTGAGTCTGATCTGATTTCAGCTGATCAATTTTCGTTTGATTTTCTTTTTGCTGGTTCTGATAATCACTCTGCTGCTGTCGGAGTGTATCCAAATTACTATTCTCGGCAAAAGCTGTGGTCGCAGCAGGCACTACTATAAGAGCAGCGGTTATTACTGCGGCAGCGGCACGCTGCCAAAAATGTTTACCAGCCAACGATGGAACCCCCTTCTTTTTTGAGGTATCTTCCCATCGAGATCATACTTCCTAAAGTTCCAAACAAAGCGCCAATGCCCATAAAAATGAGAATCATCCAGGGCAGGTACGGGTGGATATTAATCGCCTGAAAAGCGGCGAGGTTTGCAATTAAGCTCACCATCTTCTGATAAAGCAGATAAAGCAGTGCAACCGCGAGTCCACCTGAAACAATTCCGAGAATAATTCCTTCTACAACAAACGGAATTCGGATAAACCCATTGGTAGCGCCCACCGATTTCATAATGCTAATTTCCAGACGTCTGGAATACATCGTAACACGAATCGTATTCGCAATAATAAATAGAGAAACGACACTTAGGATGATTACGACTGCCAAACCGACGTTTGTGACAATTTTATCCATTCTGGTCAGCTTGTCCGCAAGGGCAGTATAATCCGTAATCTTTTCAACACCCTGGATACTTAAGATCTGATTTGCAGTATCCTGATACTGTGAAAGATCTTTCATCGAAATCCGAAAAGAATCCGGCAGCCAGCTGGTATCACTGGAAAGTCCATTAAGCAGACTGGAATTTTCTGCGCCAACCATGTTCTGAATTTCCTTTAGGCCATCTTCTCTTGATATGTATTCGCAGGTATCAATATTATCCATCTGTTTGATCTGTTCGCCAATTTTAATAGCATCCAGCGAAGAAACATCTCGTTTAACAAAAACTTTAATAGAGTTATTTCCCTCTACGGTGCTCATCGCCGAGTTCATATTCATACTGAATAATACCGCAGCACCCGTCATTAAAATGCAGCAAGTCAGAACGCCAATCGAAGCAAGACTCATCGTCCGGTGCTTCGTGAGGACATTTTTAAAGCCTTCCTTAATTAAATATCCCAGCTTCATTGTCCCACCTCCAGTTGCTTGGTATCAGCCACGATACGGCCATCATTAATTTCCACAATACGCTTCTGAAAGTGTTTTACCAGACTATGTTCATGGGTAACCATCAAAATAGTTGTTCCGCGCAGGTTGATCTCGCTGAGAAGGTCAACGATCTCAAAAGAAAGTGCCGGATCAATATTTCCAGTCGGTTCGTCGGCAATAATCAGCGAAGGATTATTGACCAATGCTCTTGCTAGACCCACACGCTGCTGCTCGCCGCCGGAAAGCTCTGCCGGCAGGCACTTTGCTTTATCCTGCAAATCGACAAGCCCTAGAATATACGGCACACGCTTTTTGATGGATGTTGTCGGCATGCCGACAATATGCATGGCAAATGCCACATTATCATAGACGGACATCGACGGGATCAGGCGAAAGTCCTGAAAGACCGTTCCCAAGGTCCTGCGCAAATAAGGTACCTTTCTGCGCTTGATATGGGTCACATCAATATCGTTTACAAAAATCTGTCCTTTTTCCGCACGTTCCTCTGCCGTAATCAGCTTAAGAAAGGTGCTTTTGCCTGCGCCGGAAGCACCGACGATAAAAACAAATTCCCCTTTCTCAATATTCAGGCTGACATCATATAACGCATGAGTGCCGTTTGGATAGGTTTTGCTTACATGGTCGAATTCTATCACAAAAACACGCTCCATTTCCAAAAATCAACGTCAACAAACAAATTGAGACTTGCTGACATGTTATCATCATACCAACAAGCCTCAATTTTATAATTCTGAATAAGAAATAAATTGCAATTATTTTGTAACTATTTTAAACTATTTGTCACTTTTGAGAAAAAGAAAATAGTTACCGTCTTTTTTTGATTCAATCAAAATTTTGTTGGATTGCTGGAAAGATATTTTTTAACCATCAAAGCCACTTTAAACACAATGGCATCTTCAAATTCGCGCAGATCGAGCCCGGTGATCTTCTTGATTTTTTCCAAGCGGTAAACAAGGGTATTTCGATGAACAAAAAGCTTGCGGCTTGTTTCTGAAACATTCAGGTTGTTTTCAAAAAATCTTTGAATCGTAAAGAGCGTTTCATGATCAAGGCTGTCGATCCCGCCCTTTTTGAAGACTTCTTTCAGGAACATTTCACAGAGTGTCGTTGGCAGCTGATAGATCAAACGAGCAATTCCAAGGTTATCGTAGCTGACAATACTGCGTTCTGTATCAAAAACTTTTCCAACTTCCAAAGCGACCTGTGCTTCTTTAAAGGAACGCGCAAGATCCTTCAGGCTTTCTACCGGCGTGCCGATACCAACTACACAGTGTACATAAAATTCTCCCGAAAGCGTATCGACAATGGAGCTTGCCAACTTTTCCAAATCTTTTGCGTCGATTCCGGGTTGAATCTCTTTGACAATCGCAATATCGTCTTCATTAATGTTGACAACAAAATCTTTTGACTTGTCCGGGAAAAGGTTCTGGACCACATCAAAGACTGCTACATCGGTATTTGCAACAATTTTAATCAGCATGCAAACGCGGGTAACATCTGCATTAAAATGCAGTTCACGAGCTTTCAGATAAATATCACCGGGCAAAATATTATCGAGAATAATATTCTTGATAAAATTACCACGGTCATATTTTTCATCATAGTACTGCTTGATGCTGTTGAGCGAAACTGCCAAAAGAGCTGCATAGTGCGCGGCCTCCTGGTCATTTCCAAGAACAAAAATGGCATATTCTGCACGGGGAAGGCCACCAAATGGGCAATACGTATAACCATTGGCCACAAAAGGTTGCTGAGAGGCCATCATCTCCGGAGAAATATTACCGGTCTTCTCTCCAATTTTTCCAAGCTCGCTACAAGCAATTACAGTAGATGTTTCATCAATCACACCAACTGGCCGGTCGATGGCGTCACGCATCTGATGGATCACGCCTTGAAACAATCTGTTTGACATAGTTTTGATCCTCTCTTTTCATATTTAGAAGTTTAAACAAAAAATAAGTCCAAAATAGAATAACCTAAGTATATTTTACATATCTTTCAGTTTAATATCAACCATTTTGACGAAAAAAATTTTTTTTTTATGATTTTTGCCGATATTTTTAACGAACAGAATTCTATAAATATCCATTTTAAAATTATTTTTCCATTTCTCCAAGCTTTTTATTCCTTTGGTTCCCGAAAAACCAATCTGACTTCCTCCTCTGTCATTTGTCGGCATTCGCCCGACTTCAGCAAAGGATCCAATTCTAAACTTCCAATCTCAATACGATTAAGTTCAATGACTGTGCAGCCAAGAGCCAAAAACATTCGTTTAATCTGATGGAATTTCCCCTCATGAATTTCGACCTCACAGAGCGGCTGACTTCCCTCTTCCAAAATTCTCAGTTTACTCGGAAGCGTCGTGAAATCACTCAGCACAATTCCTTTTGCAAAGCGTTCCTCTGCATTCGAAGGAAGCAGAGCATCCAGACGAGCACGGTACCTTTTCGTCACATGGCTCTTAGGGGCCAGCATATGATGCGCCGCCTCTCCATCATTTGTTAAAATCAGCAAGCCCGTCGTATCCTTGTCCAATCTGCCCGCAGGAAAAAGGCCTTTCCGACGCAGTTCTTCCGGCACTAGATCAAGCACCGTTCTCTGTTTTGGATCTCGTGCCGCCGAAAGAACCCCAGCAGGTTTATTCAGCATCAGCCAAAGCACCTTATGATAAAAGAAGGGGGCCCCATCCAGCAAGATCTGATCTGTATCGGGATTTATTTTTTCTGAGGCAGAACGAACAAGAGTGCCATTGACCATGACCCGCGCTTTTCGAACTGCCAACCCAGCCTCTTTCCGGCTCATCGTCCCACAAGACGATAAAATTTTATCAATCCGTTCCACTTTGTCTCTGCTGAAAAGATTCTCTTTTCAGGCTTCCTTTCTTAATCTTTATTATATTAGTATACCATTTTTAATTTTTTTCCGCCAGTATCCGCAGCGGAACCATAAATCCATTCAATGCTGCTGTAGAAAGATCCCCTCCGCAAATTCTGCCTTCGCAAACCAAAAGATTAGCATAAACATCATTTCTCCCATCATAATTTTTCACTTTATAAACGTACTGCATACATTTTTTTCCCGCAACTGCTTCCAGATGGAATCCTGCTTTTTCGTTAAGTTGTGCATAATTTTTATAAACCTGCGAAAATGTTTCCGGAATTTGGATTTCGTTTGTTTTAACAGGTTCCGGTTCTACCTCCCAGCCACAGCTGCGTAAAAAGCTGATCCGCTGCTCATTTTTTCCACCGGGATTTTTCCACGCGCCGTCTAAAAAAGCCATTACAAAGATCAGTCCCACTGCTAAAAGCAGGATGGCCAGAAAAAGCAGCCCTTTTTTCTTAGAAAACCGCACTGAAATCATACGCATAAAAATCTCCCCCTGTCAAAACAAGTTTATGAGATCTCTTTTAAAAACAGAACAGAGAAAGAACACGGCGGCAAATTTTTCGACAAAAAGGGGCTTCCCGGATGATATCGCGGAAAGTCCCTTTTTTCTCTCTAATTCCACCAAAGATTATGCTTCTTCTCGTTTACTTTCATCAATGACCTTCTGTGCAATCTGAGGCGGACACTCCTCATAGCGTTCAAATTTAAACTGAAACGTGCCGCGCCCTTGTGTCACCTGACGTACATAAGTAGAAAAGTCGCTCATCTCTGCCACCGGAACCTCCGCATCAATCGTTTGGCTCCCACCTTCTGCAGGTTCCATGCCCAAAACGCGACCGCGGCGCTTATTGATTTCGCCCATAATGTCGCCCATGCCTGTATCCGGCACTGTTGCCTTTAAATGTCCGATCGGCTCCAGCAAAACCGGATCGGCCTGCGGCATTCCATTTCTATAAGCAACGGCCGCTGCCATCTTAAAGGCCATCTCGGAGCTGTCCACCGGATGATAGGATCCGTCATATAAGGTCGCGCGCAATCCTACCACCGGATATCCCGCCAGCGGACCTTTCTGGATACATTCGCGCAGCCCTTTTTCCACCGCCGGGAAAAATCCTTTTGGAACGCTTCCTCCGACCACACGTTCAGCAAACTCCAGTCCCTCGCTGTCACAGGGTTCAAATTCAATCCATACATCACCGAATTGTCCATGGCCTCCGGTCTGCTTCTTATGGCGTCCCTGCACCTGTACCTTCTTCCGGATCTTTTCACGATAAGCCACTTTCGGCGTCTGTAAAATTGTTTCCACACCATAACGGTTCTTCAGCCGTGAAACGACCAAATTCAGATGCTGTTCGCCCAAGCCGCTGATTACCATCTGATGGGTTTCGGGATTATTTTCAAACAAAATCGTAGGATCTTCTTCCATTAGCTTAAAGACTCCCTGCGCGACTTTGTCTTCGTCCCCTTTCGTCTTTGGGAGAATTGCCATTTGCAGAGTAGATCTGGGATAACGAATCCCATCCAATGTAACTTTTCTGCTTGGCGCACAAAGCGTATCACCGGTAGAAACCCCAGAAAGCTTCAATACCGCTCCAATATCTCCTGCGGGAATTACTTTCATCTCTTCCTGCTTTTTCCCGCACATCTTGACAACTTTTCCGATTCGCTCCGTTGCCCCGGTACGCATATCAAACAGCTGATCTTCGGTTGCGACTTTTCCGGAAATCACTTTAAGAAAAGATACTTTTCCAACAAAGGGATCAGCAATGGTCTTAAAGCACAACGCCACCGCCGCTGCATCTTCATTGACGGCCAGTTCCACGGGATTCCCATCTAAATCTGCGGCAATCTCTCCTGCTTTGTCGGCAGCCGTTGGCAAAAGCCATACAAGTCCATTTAAAAACTGTTCCATGCCGCGCATCAAAAGTGCATCCCCGCAGAACACCGGGATAATTGCACCGGATTTGACACCTTTAGAAACACCAACAATGACTTCTTCCGGCGTAAAAGCTTCTCCGGAAAAATATTTATCGAACATCTCGTCACTGGTCTCAGCTACTGCTTCATAAATGGCGGTACGCAAGCCTTCCAGACGCTCGCCCATATCCGGCATTTTTACTTCTACCGGCGCGCCTTTGGAATAATCATAAGCTTTATACTCTAAAACATTAACGTAAATATTTGCTTTTCCATCTACTATGTACGGCACCACAAGGGGACAGACGCTTGGACCAAACCGCGCTTTTAAATCTTCAAAAACCCGGTAGAACCGTGCGCTCTCGTCGCACAGCCCATTTACAAAAAACACTTTGGAAAGCCCGCGCTCATCCGCCGCTTCCACTGCTTTTTCAGTTCCGACTGCGGCTCCGCTTTTCCCGCTGATGGTAATCAGCACGCTGTCTGCTGCGCGAAACGCTTCTGCGGCGGCACCGGCAAAATCAAGAAGCCCTGGTGCATCGATCAGATTAACCTTGCGGTTTTTCCACTCCAGCGGCGCAATACTTGCGGAAACGCTCGTCTTCCGACGAATCTCTTCCGGATCATAATCGCAGACCGTGTTTCCGTCGCTGATCTTTCCCAAGCGATCGGTTGCACCGGAAAGTTTGAGCATTGCCTCTGCGATGCTGGTTTTTCCGGAACCGCTGTGTCCGGCGATGGCCAAATTCAAAATTTCTTTTGCATGGTATTGTTTCAAATCGCTCGCATCCCTTCGGTCATTTGCAAAAAACGACATCAATTTATCTAATATTTGTTTAATTTTTAATGAGATTATAGCGTATATTTACGAAAAATACAACCCTTTTCCAAAAGGATTTCAATCTTTACGGATAAACCTGACGTCATTTTTTGATTTTTTATATTTTTTCTATATTCTATATTTATAATAATGAAAAGAGAGTCTGCGGCAGAACCACAAACTCTCTTTTCATTTTATTTTTTATGCTTTTGGATGATACTTTTCACAAGTGCATTTTTTCCATTTTAATCCGCTGCCGCAGGGACATGGATCATTGCGTCCGATTTTCTTGCCCTTGACCGTTGGACTTTTTTCTTCGCTCCCGTCAGGAGCTCCTTTTGCAGCTGTAGGCTGGGCGACCTGTTCTCTCTTAGGCTCCGTGCGAGTCTGAAGCCGAACTGTCAGCATCATGCGCGCGGTATTTTCACGGATCGTCGCAATCATGGCATCAAACATATCGAAGCCTTCCATGCGGTATTCCACCACCGGATCCCGCTGGCCATAAGCTCTCAGCCGAATTCCGCGCTGCAGTTCCTCCATCGCATCCAGATGATCCATCCACTGTGCATCTACATTTTTAAGCAGAATTACGCGTTCGAGTTCTCTGCAGATCTTATCACCAAATTGAGTTTCCCTATTATTACAGACTTCTTCAGCTTTCTGATAAAGGAAATCCACATAATCCTGCGGTTGTTTCTGGGATTGTTCTTCAGCGGTATCATTGAGATCATCGTCTCCGAGAAGCCAGCGGTAATAATGCTCTTTGAGTCCCTTCAAATTCCAGCCGGAACGGGGATCGTCAAGATCGTTCTCATTCATCGGCAGATACTGTTTTACCTTTGCTTCGATTGCCTGACGGATCATCTGCATGACCTGCTCGTGAACGCTCTCGCCCTCCAGCACTTTATCGCGCTGGCTGTAAATAATTTCACGCTGACGGGAAAGAACGTCATCATACTGCAGAACATCTTTCCGGATTCCGAAGTTTCTGCCCTCAATTTTACGCTGGGCAGATTCGATGGTATTCGTGAGCATTTTATTTTCAATCGGAGTATCCTCGTCCACATTGAGCTTTTCCATCAGTGCAGTGATTCGTTCTCCGCCGAAGAGTCTCATCAGATCGTCTTCCAGCGAGATATAGAACCGGCTCATACCAGGGTCACCCTGACGACCTGCACGGCCGCGCAGCTGGTTATCGATCCGGCGGGATTCGTGGCGTTCTGTTCCGATAATATAAAGGCCGCCGGCTGCGCGTACTTCTTTCGCTTCTGCCTGGGTCTTTTCCTTATATTTTTCTTCCAGTTCACGGAAGACCTTACGCGCATTAAGGATCTCCGGATCTTTGGTATCTCCATAAGCATTGGCTTCTTCGATCAGTTCTTCGGAGAATCCTTCTTTGCGCATCTCGGTTTTTGCCATAAATTCGCTGTTGCCGCCCAGTACGATATCCGTACCACGACCAGCCATATTAGTGGCGATTGTCACTGCATCTTTATGACCTGCCTGTGCAACGATCTCAGCTTCTTTTTCATGATACTTTGCATTCAAAACTTCGTGTGGAATCCCTTGCTTTTTAAGCAGCGCCGAAAGTTTTTCGGATTTATCAATCGAAATCGTGCCGACCAATACCGGCTGCCCTTGCTTATGATGCTCGATAATATCTTCAATCACCGCATCGAATTTTGCACGTTCTGTCTTATAAATGACATCGGGTAAATCCTCGCGGACCATGGGCTTATTGGTAGGAATCTCAATAACATCCAGTTTGTAAATTTCGCGAAACTCATCTTCCTCTGTCATGGCCGTACCGGTCATGCCGGAAAGCTTATCATATAAACGGAAGAAATTCTGGAACGTAATCGTTGCCAGTGTTTTGCTCTCACGGGCGACCTTTACTTTTTCCTTTGCCTCGATTGCCTGATGCAGTCCCTCATTATAACGGCGGCCATACATCAGACGTCCGGTAAATTCATCGACGATAATGACTTCTCCGTCTTTTACCACATAATCGATATCGCGCTGCATCACACCGCGAGCCTTGATCGCCTGATTGATATGGTGCTGAATCGTAATATTGTTGGCATCGGTCAGATTATCCAGATGGAAAAACGCTTCTGCCTTTTTAACGCCCGAAGGAGTCAGCGTAGCTGTTTTTGCCTTTTCATCCACCACAAAATCGGCATCTTTATAAATTTCGTCGTTATCTTCCTTATTATCGACCTCTGCCACCTTTGTCATTTTCAGTGTCTGAGCAAAGTGGTCTGCAATCGTATAAAGCTGGGTGGATTCATCTCCCTGCCCAGAAATAATCAGCGGCGTTCTGGCCTCATCAATCAGGATAGAGTCCACCTCATCGACGATTGCATAATGATGGCCGCGCTGCACTTTATTTTCTTTATAAAGGACCATGTTGTCCCGCAGATAATCAAATCCAAATTCATTGTTGGTTCCATAGGTGATGTCGGCTTCATAAGCAGCTTTTCGTTGTGCGCCCTCTTTATCGTGAACGATCAGTCCTACAGAAAGGCCCAGAAAACGATAGACCTTTCCCATCCATTCACTGTCGCGGCGTGCCAGATAATCATTGACCGTAACAATATGGACTCCTTTTCCGGAAAGCGCATTCAAATAAGCCGGAAGCGTTGCCACTAATGTTTTACCTTCACCGGTCTTCATCTCGGCGATACGTCCTTGATGCAGAATAACGCCGCCGACAATCTGTACCGGAAAATGCTTCATTCCCAGTACCCTCCAGCTGGCTTCTCGGCAAACCGCAAAAGCATCGGGAAGGATCTGATCCAGTGTTTCGCCGTTTCTAAGTCTCTGCTTTAAAACGCCCGTCTGCGCCTGAAGATCCTGCGTCGAAAGGGCTGCATATTTTTCTTCCAGTTTCATCACAGCATCGCAGATAGGTTGTACCCGTTTGAGCTCTCGCTTACTGTAATTTCCAAAAAGTGCTTTCAGGATATTTGCCATAATGTTTTCCACCTCATACCAAGGAGAGATTTTTACTCCCGGTTCGTTTCTATTAAAAGTTTCCCTGCATTTCAGTATACGAAAGTGATTATATCATATTTGCCTTCCGGTGGAAAGAAGGCTTTTTTAAATTTTTGTAACATTTCATAATTTTTCCCTGTAAAGTTAAGATTCAACGGAATTCTGTCGGCGGCGGCCATTCTCCTTTCGCTAGAGCACCAAAATAATAATTGAGCACCAGATAAGTACCAACCAAAAAAAACAAGACCACCATTCCGGGCAGCGTCTGCAATTCTGTAAACGCCGTTCCTAAGCCGGGCAGATAAAAGGAAACTGGAGCTCCATACAGATCTGAAAACGGCACAATATCCGCAGCAAAATCGGAGTCGTCCTGATTTGCCATAAACTGACCGTTAGAATAATCGATTCGGGTAATTCTGCGCACAATGGGCTGCCTTTTTAAACTGCCTCTATAATAGGCGATCGGCTCTCCTACCCGCAGCTTTTCAGGCTGTACTTTTTGTATGTATAAGAGGCTTCCTTGAGGATATTCACACCGAACCCCTGCGCTGCACATTCCCAGCGGAACATATCCAAAAAATCTCGGCACTACAAAGATTGCCACTGTCAGCGCCACTAATAATCCACCTAAAATATTCCATATCTTTTTCCAGCGCTTCATTGTCATAATTTCAATCCTCCGTTTTTAAGCCTGTCCGCTTCAAAGGCTGTATCTCCATCTTAACGGTCCAAAACTGAAAAAAAGTACGAAGGAAGCACTTTAAAGCCCTCCATTTCTGATTTTCGTCTCCGATAATTCTTCCAAAGGCCCCTCCTCCTCACCAATTTTCACAAAAAGGCTTTTCCTTCTTTCTTTTCATTGATATTTTTAGAATTCAATCGGTTCGATCGGTCATAAAAAGATTGTTAAATTTTTATCTTTTTATTTTTTTCAGCTTGCACAACGTTTTTGAATCCCCTATAATGAGCATATAGAAATGACATGCGGGAGGCGCTCCAAAAAAGCGAGTGCCGGATGCTGAAAGGAGAACGAAGATGAACTATTCCGCAGAAGTGGAAAGAATGTGTACCGTAGCAAAAGGACCAAAGCACGGCCCCGCTCCGATTCCAGAAGAGGGAAAATGGGTAAAGGCTTATGACATCAAAGATATTTCCGGATTGACTCATGGTGTGGGCTGGTGTGCGCCGCAGCAGGGTACTTGTAAACTGACTCTTAATATTAAGGATGGTATTGTACAGGAAGCACTGGTAGAAACCATCGGCTGTTCCGGAATGACTCATTCTGCTGCTATGGCAGCAGAGATTCTTCCGGGAAAAACAATTCTGGAATGCCTGAATACCGATCTTGTATGCGATGCAATCAACGTTGCCATGCGGGAACTTTTTAAGCAAATTGTTTATGGCCGCAGCCAGACCGCGTTTTCCGAGGGAGGACTGCCCATCGGAGCGAGCCTGGAAGATCTGGGCAAAGGTCTGCGCAGCCAGGTTGGCACGATGTTCAGCACGAATGCAAAAGGCGTGCGCTATATGGAGATGACCGAAGGCTATGTGCTGAAGATGGCTCTAGACGAAAATGATGAAGTCATCGGCTACCAGTTTGTTAAAGTCGGAAAAATGCTGGAAGATATCCGCCACGGAAAATCGCCGGATCAGGCATACAAAGATAATATCGGACAATATGGACGGTTTGACGGCGCAGCCAGATACATTGATCCCCGCGAAGAATAAATCTGAGAGATAAAGGAGGACACAGCAAAATGGCCAATGATGTAACATTTGAAGGAAAAGAAAGAAGAATGGAAAAGATCAAGGTCTGCATGAAAAAATACGGGATTGAAAGTCTCGAAGCAGCCAGAGATCTTTGCCTTTCCAAAAGAATCGATGTTGATAAAATTGTAAAGGGCGTTCAGCCTATCGCATTTGAAAATGCTTCGTGGGCATATACCCTTGGCACCGCGATCGCTTTAAAAGAAGGCGCAGCTTCTGCTTCTGATGCCGCTGAGAAAATCGGCGTTGGTCTGCAGGCCTTCTGCATTCCGGGTTCCGTTGCCGAAAACCGGAAAGTCGGATTGGGACACGGCAACCTCGGCGCCCGTCTTTTACGGGATGAGACCCAGTGCTTTGCATTTCTTGCAGGACACGAGAGTTTTGCCGCAGCCGAAGGTGCTATCGGTATTGCCCGCACTGCGAACCGTGCCCGCAAAGAGCCACTGCGCATTATTCTGAACGGTCTCGGAAAAGACGCCGCTTTCATTATTTCCCGGATTAATGGCTTTACCTATGTAAAAACCGAGTATGATCCTTATCATGACGAACTCAAAGTCGTCGATACCCATGCTTATTCCGACGGCGACCGCGCCGCAGTGAAATGCTATGGCGCCAACGACGTTTTGGAAGGCGTAGCGATCATGAAGCACGAGGGCGTTGATGTTTCCATCACCGGAAACTCTACTAACCCGGTTCGTTTTCAGCATCTGGTTGCCGGCACCTATAAAAAATGGGCCATCGAAAACGGCAAGCACTATTTTTCAGTTGCTTCCGGCGGCGGCACCGGCAGAACGCTTCATCCGGATAACGTCGGCGCAGGCCCTGCTTCCTACGGCTTAACCGATTCCATGGGTCGTATGCACAGTGATGCTCAATTTGCAGGCTCGTCCAGTGTCCCTGCTCACGTGGAAATGATGGGGTTAATCGGTATGGGCAACAATCCAATGGTCGGTGCGACTGTTGCTTGTGCGGTTGCCGCTTATGAAGCACTCAAAGGCTAATCGCTGATTATTACTTATGAAAAGCCTCTGCGAAAAATTTCGCAGAGGCTTTTTTGTGATTAAAACACTAAAAAGGCCGCTTTCATTGCAGCGGGAGCGGCCTTTTGATTTATATCATTTTATTTTGTAAAACTGTCTATTACTTTCTGCACTTGAGTTGTATCATCGCAGCAAACATAAACAACACATTTCCCATAAGTTTTGATAAATGGTGATTTCAGCTTTGTCAGCTCGCCGGGCACATAGTTTGCAAACGCTTGAGTTTGATCTTTTACCCGTTGTTCTGCGGCGCTCTGCACCGTTTTGGCGGCATTCTCATCCTTGCATTCCCAAACGCCGATCTCCTCTGCGGTCGCACCGGTTCCCGCATAAACTTTCTGGATGACGACCGTGGAATCGTCCAGTCCAAAGAGTTTAAAGGCTGCCTTATCATTTAGGGGCGAAAGCTGATCTTTAAACGCAACTTCGGAAGCCAGTTTATCCGCTGTTGCCGCAACATCCAGTTTTACTTCTTTCGCTCCACATCCGCCCAACAGCAGCAAAAACACACAGCAAAGCAGTACAAATATCTTTTTCCCTCGAATCATAAAAGCAGCCTCTCCCTTGGTTTATGTTAACTAAAATTAAGTATACCTCATGTTGAAAATAAAAGACAGTTACAAAATCATTTCAAATTTTTACAAAAAAACCGCCTGCATTTTTAAGATGCAGACGATTTAAAAGTATTTCATTGAAAATGAATTTTAAGCTTTACCTGTGCAGCCCATCACATCAGTGATTTTATGAGCCACCATATTCTTAACTGCTTCACGAGCAGGCGCAAGGTATTGACGGGGATCAAAATGATCGGGATGCTCTGCAAAATGCTGCCGGATACAAGCGGTCATTGCAAGGCGGATATCAGAATCAACGTTGATCTTGCAAACTGCCATTGCAGCGGCTTTTCTGAGTTCACTTTCCGGAATTCCGATCGCGCCGGGCATATTTCCGCCATATTGATTGATCAATTCGACGAATTTCTGCGGGACACTGGAAGCACCATGCAGAACGATCGGGAATCCCGGCAGCCGATCGCTGACTTCCTTTAGAATATCAAGGCGCAGCTTTGGGTCCTGGCCGGGTTTAAACTTATAAGCACCATGGCTGGTTCCAATGGCAATAGCAAGGCTGTCCACACCGGTACGAGTAACAAAATCCTGTACCTGATCGGGGTCGGTATACATTGCCTTATCCGCTTTTACTGAAACTTCATCTTCAACGCCGCCCAAAGTGCCAAGTTCCGCTTCGACCGTTACATGATATTTATGTGCATATTCGACCACGCGGATAGCTTCTTCCACGTTCTCTTCATAGGGCTTGGAAGAACCGTCGTACATTACGGAGGTAAATCCGTCATCGACGCAGGCTTTGCACATTTCGAAAGAGGGACCGTGATCCAGATGCAGAGCAATCGGGATTTCCGGATGCTCAATGACAGCCGCCTCTACCAGTTTGACCAAATAAGTAGGGTTCGCATAAGCACGAGCTCCTTTGGAAACCTGTAGAATCACAGGTGATTTTAATTCACCTGCTGCTTCGGTAATTCCCTGGATGATCTCCATATTGTTGACGTTAAACGCGCCGATTGCATAACCGCCATTATAGGCTTTTTTAAACATTTCCGTTGTGTTAACTAATGGCATGGATATCACTCTCCAATCCTTCGTTTTAAAATTTCTGTATTTGATTATAACGCATCTAAATAAAAAAAGAAACAAAAAGAACGTATTTTTAAAGTTTTCTTCCGGAACAAAACTTTTTTGGATCTGATAATTCCAAAGATTTTTTCTCCAAAAACAGTTCCGGATGCTGCCGAGAATAATAAAAAATATACTGCTGGGCAAGCCCTGCACCTTCTCCGAAATCTTCCGGTTTCATTCCAGGGAAAAGTGTCTTCATTGCACGTTTCATCCAGACATCCATCGGAAAAGCTTCCATTCGGTGCAACCCGTAAAGCAAAACGCAGTCTGCCACTTTTGGACCGACGCCGTAAATCGTCATCAGTTGCGCCTTTGCTTTTTCCAGCGGCATTTTTTGAAGAGAAACAGGGTCAATCTCTCCTGCACAGACTTTTTGTGCAGCATCCAGAAGATAACGCGCACGAAATCCGCATCGAAGGCTCGAAAGGTCCTCCGGTAAAAGGCCTAAAAGCTTTTGTGGTTCCGGAAACGCATATCCATCATTGAATTTTTCTCCGAAATTTTCGCACAGCCGAGCGATAATCCCACGAATTCTGGGAATATTGTTGTTTTGAGAAATGATAAAAGAAGCAAGCGCTTCCCAAAAATCCTGCCGCAAAATCCGGATGCCGGGCGCATACTGAACTGCTTCCCTTAAAACCGGACTGATGCAGCTGAGTTTTTTTCGTAAAAGGCCATAATCTGCATCCAAATCAAAATAAGTTCGCCAAATTGGATCCTCTGTGAGAAAATCCTTCTCTTCCTGCCGAATAACACATTTTTTTCCAAATGCAATTCCAGAAAAAATGTGGTCTGGATTTTCTTCCCAGCGAAAGCATTGCCCGCAGAATAATGTCTGCCGTAAATCGAGATCAGAAGCTGTCATCCGCTTTTCTCCTTTCGGTATGATTCTTAGAAAATCATACCATAAAAATACAGGAAGTTGAATGCCCTTTTCGGCAAAAATCTGCAAAAAATTACTCTTCGTATACTAAAATACAGAGAGTTGATTCCCCTTGTCAAAACTGTTGTTAACATAAAAAATTATCTCCACAAAATAAATTTTTAATTTTTTCCCCTATCTGAGCCACTTATCAACACTTTCAACAGGGTTTTCCACCGGTTCCACCCCGCTTTTCCTAAAAAATTATGTAAACGCTTGCAAATACAATTTGTATAATTCATAGATTCTTTGTTCTTTTTGAAGAAAGAGGGGGAAAGATGTAAAAAGCGAGAATTTTATAGAAAAAAAGTGCAAGGTTTGTCAACTTGTGTTATAATAAAGAAATTATTAGACATTATTAGATAAGGTAAAGGAGCGCCCATGAAAACGGATGCAAAACTAGAAATCGACAACAAAGATGATTCCAAAAAAGAAGGAATAATTGCCGGACGCAACGCAGTAAAAGAAGCACTCAACAGCGGCCGCGAAATTGATACGCTGTTTGTTGTACGCGGAGAACACAACGGCAGTCTTGGTGCATTAATTGCCGAAGCAAAGAAACGCGGTACCGTCATTAAGGAAGCAGACCCTAAAAAGCTTTCCTTCCTTTGCGGAGGATGTGCGCATCAGGGCGTTGTGGCAGTTGCTGCCGCTAAAGAATATGCTACACTTGACGATGTTTTTGCGCTGGCCAAATCCCGTAACGAACCACCATTTTTGATTGTGGCGGACGAGCTTGAAGACCCTCATAACCTGGGGGCAATCCTGCGGGTAGCCGAATGTGCAGGAGCCCACGGTGTTATTATTCCGAAACGCAGAAGCGTTGGTCTCTCTTATGCAGTAGGAAAATCGAGCGCCGGTGCAATCGAATATGTACCGGTTGTACGAGTCAATAATCTTTCCGCCACTCTGGAAGAATTGAAAAGTCGTGGTTGCTGGCTCTATGGAGCGGATATGGACGGCGAATCATGGTGTACCCTCGATTACCGTGGCCCATGCGCAGTTGTCATTGGAAGTGAAGGGTTCGGTATCGGAAGACTGGTACGGGAAAAATGTGACTTTATTGTCTCTCTTCCTATGAAAGGGAAAATCAACTCCCTCAACGCGTCTGTTGCCTGTGGAATTATTTGTTATGAAATTGCGCGGCAGCGATCCGGTCTTAAATCCAAGTAGAAAGTAGGGGATACGATGGACGAAAAGAAACAAAACCCAGGTTATTCCCTGGATGAAATTTTAGCAGAAACCGCGGCTAAAAAAGAAGCCACCAAAAAATTGGTCACTCCTGCTCCAAAAGCAGAAAGCCCGATTCATAAAGCACCTTTAGAAGAGATTTCCCGCAATCCTTATGCAAAGGGAAACAAAAACCCATCCTCTCAAAAGCCAGCACAGACGCCTTCAAAAGCGCCTGTGGAAAAGCAAGATGAGACACAAAGCCCAAAAAACAAAAAGAAAAAAAATTCCAATGATAAAATCACCTCCGGTGAAAATGATATTTATTATGGCCTAAAATTAAAATCCCGCGAAGAATATCAGCGGGAATATGAAGAAACCATGTCTTTTAAGCCGATCCGTCCGGAGGAAAATCCGAAAGGCGCTACGGGTACTTTTTCTTATTTGTTCGATCCAAAGCGCAAAAAAGAACGCGATCCAGAACTCGAAGAAAGATTTCGCAAGCTTCATCAGGAGCGCCGCAAACGGGTTGAAAAAGTCGTACAAAATCCTGAACAAGAGGATATTTTTTCCATTACCACCGCAATCAGCTTGAAAGAGATTCAGGAAGCTGCGGCTAAACGCGGCTCCAAAATGCAGTACAAGCCCATCGAAGAAAAAGCTGTAAACCCCAATTTAGCCGCGGCGGGAAAGCCGGTTTTTCATAAACCGACGATGCCTCTAACAGCTCCCGACGCTGCTGATCAAAAACCAGTTCCGGTAAAAGAGCCCACGCTAACTCCTCCGCTGCCGCATAAAGAGTCTGCTGCACCAAAGGTAGAAGAGCCCGTCACTCGACCAGAGCCTGTACGGGAAGAAGCCTCTCCTCTTGTTGCCTCAGATTTTGCGATTAAACCTGTTAATAAAAAAGTTTCTTACCGGTGTCAAACCGCCCCCATTCATTTTATTGAAGTTGATGACCTCGCTTTTCCTTTAAAAGAAGCGGCCAAAACATATTCCAAAAATGGCCTGCCGCAGGATGATGCCGTTGATTTTTTATCAGCCCACAGAAAAGACTGGGAAAAAATTGAGCCAATTGAGCCTTCGGCAAAAGAAGTCCCTGCTCCTGCGCCGACTCCGTCTGTTGAAGCTCCAAAAGAAAAACCAGCCCAGCAAAAATTGACAGAGCCCATAAAAGTGGATGAAAAATTGAAACCGGCTTCTCTGCCTCCCCAAAAACCGAAGAAAAAAAAACGCTCTCTTTTCCATCTTTCAGGCATGGACGAACCGGAAAATGATCCGTCAGAAGAAACGCCGCCAAAAGAGGCTGAAGAAGTAGAGGATTACAGCAACAGCAATGATGCTCCTGCCGTTTTTCACGATTTAAATGCAAATTTAAGAAAGCTTTCTCTGCGTTTAGGTGTCACCGGAATTTCTACCGTCCTGCTGCTGATTTTCGGCTGGCTGGGTGAATTTGGATTCTTTGGCTTCCAACGTCTGAACATTACTGTATACCTTATCTGTAATGTGATCTTTACTACGATTGCTTTTGTATTCTGCGGAGCAACAATCTGGAACGGACTAAAAGCACTGTTCCGGTTCCATGCCAATTCGGATAGTGCGGTTTCGATCGCTGCAATCGTCGCTCTTGTTCAATCCATTATGGCGTTTTTCATGCAAACACGTTTTTCCTCTGGTTCTCTCAATCTTTATGCAAGCGTAGCAACCGCTGCACTGTTCCTCAATACATTAGGAAAATTCAGCATGATCAAACGGATTAACAAGAACTTTCATTTTGTCGTTTCGCTGGATAAAAAATATGCCGTGACGTTGTTTGAAGATTATAATGCTGGCCTACAGCTAGCAGATGGCTGTACAATGGATACCCCGGTGATTGCTTATCAGACGGAAACCAATTTCCTATCACATTTTCTTCGTCTTTCTTATGAAGATGACCCGAGCGACCGTGCCAATCAAACGATTGCGCCTGTTGCTTTTCTGGCAAGTTTAGTCCTCTGTATTATCACTTTAGTACTGACTAAAGATGTTGCAACCGCATTTACTGCATTTGCAGCGGCAACTTGCATCACTACTCCTTTTATGAATCTGCTGGCCGTAAATCTTCCGCTTGCAAGGATCAGCCGAATCGCTTCTCAGTGCGGTGGCATGGTGATCGGATTCCCTGCTGTTCAGCATTTCTGCGAATCAAATGCAGTGATGATGGATTCTCAGGACCTGTTCCCGAAAAATACAGTTACTCTAAATGGAATCAAAACTTTTAAAAACACTTCCATTGACGATTCTCTTATTGAGGCAGCAGCGCTGATGATTGCCGCTCATTCCCCACTTTCTTCTTTGTTTGATCAAGTGATTCATACGCAGCACAAAAATCTTCCGGAAGTTGAAAAGTTTTCTTATACAGACGGACAGGGCTTAAGCGGCTGGATCAACGGTCATCGAGTTTTTGTAGGGAACCGCGAACTGCTCTCCGCTCATAAAATCGATCCACCTGAAGAAGCCATTGAACAAAAATATATTCAGGGCGGGAAAAAGCTGATTTATCTGGCAATCGGCGGAGAACTGATCGCCATGCTGATCATTACCTATAGCTGTGACCGCCGACGCCTTCAGGAATTGCGCCGAATGGAGAATAATGGAATTTCTTTGATTTTACGCAACTGTGACCCAAATATCACCCCTACTTTTCTCGCCGAACTTTTCGGCTTGGATCCACATGGTATTCGAGTCCTGCCGGAACGCTTAGGATCACTTTATGTCAGTCGCACCCGCGAGGCATGTAACGAGAAAACGGCCATGATTGCTACAAAGGGACGTCCTACGGCACTGATGCGCCTGGTAACCGCCTGTGTGCGGGAACGTGGAAACATCTCCATTGCCATTGTCCTGCAAAATGTCGCTGTTGTGCTCGGCTTTATAATGGTAGCATTACTTACCTGCTATTCCGGTTTACAGCAAATTTCCACCATGAGCCTGATTATTTATGAATTCTTCTGGGCAATGGTAATTTGGCTGGTTCCGAAACTGCGCAAGCCCTAATCTTTTTAATATGAACAATCAAAAAGGTCCTGTGTCATTTAAAATGACACAGGACCTTTTTTAAGCTTTTTACATTTTTAAAAGTCTAATTTCTCAAAAGTAGAAATCGATTTTCGGTAAGCAATTCCTGTAAAAATTACATAAAGTACAAACCCAACCACCAACATGATCAGTTTTTGGGGCAGATACATGGGATCTCTTGTATTCAGCTGATCGCGGAAAAACGGCACTGTAAAAACGAGCGCCTCTAAAATCACCATTACTGTAAAAAACACCGTGCTGGCAATTCCAAAAGCTTTTCCGACTTTATCGGGGTTCCGATAATAAAGCACAAAAAAGATAAAATTAAAAATCCCCATCAACAAAAATACATTTCCAAAAAGCGCTACATTCGCATCCATTCCCGCTCGATTGCCTTCTGGAATTAAATAGTTCCTTAAAAACACAAACGGAATTGATACTAAAACTTGTATCATCTGCAAAAGGATCACAAACAAGAATCTTGCCTGTACAATAGATTTCTTTTGAATCGGCAGCAACAGCGAATATTCAATATCATGATTTTCCCGCCCGCTCAGGCAATGAAAAAATACGGCCAAGCAGGTATAAAAAAATATGACTTCATAAGGATAATTTGGGATCAGCAGCAGCGCTGACAGCAGTAAAAACAAGGGGGCAGTGGGATGCAGTGCAAGCTTGATCTCTTTATAAATCAAATTTTTCATGCTAATTCCCCCTTTTCTAAATGAATCATAATGGATTCCAAATCCGCCGGATAGTAATCAAAATTTCCTTCTGGCAGATGATCTTTATAAAAAAGGGCACTGAATCCTTCTTTTTCGCGCTTATATCCTGCAAGATACGGTTTTAATGGTTCTTCCATTTGCTCTTTGGAAAAATTGCAGAGAACAAATTGATTCTGAAATTCTTTGAGTTTTCCTCTCCCAATTATTTCGCCTCTTCTTAAATAGAGAATCTCTTCTGCACATTTTTCCAAATCAGAGGTGATATGGGTCGAAAACAAAATCGTAACGCCGTTTTCTTCGGCAAGATCCAAAAACACATCCAGCAGATCATCTCTCGACACCGGATCCAGTCCACTAGTAGGTTCATCAAGAAGCAGTAATTTTGCCCGATGAGAAAGTGCCAGCGCCAAAGAGTATTTTACTTTCATGCCGGCCGAAAGGGAATCCGGCACTTTATCTTCATCCAGTTCAAAGCGTTTTAAATATTCTTTATAAGCCGCTTCATCCCACTGCGGATAAAATCTTTTCGTAACTGAAGTAATGGTACGCAGTTTCTTTTTCGGATAAAAAGAAATTCCGCCCGAGACAAAACCGATTTTCTGCTTGATCTCAAATTCATGTTCCTGAAAGGACTGTCCAAAAAACTGAATCTCCCCTTTGTCCGGATGGACAAAATTGAGCAGAGACTTTAGGGTTGTGGTTTTTCCGGCGCCATTTCTCCCGATAAATCCGGTAATAGCGCCCTCTTGCAGTTCAAAACTAACATTTTTCAGCGAAAAAGACGGATAAGATTTCGAAAGTCCCGAAACCGATAAAACTGACATTCTAATCTCCCCTTTCTACCTTGTATTACTTGTAAAACTAATTATACTCATGCCCTTTGAAAAGTCAAGAAAAAGCAGCAGACTTTTTCGACAAACTGATCTGTTTTTCGAATCGTTCCAATTTTGGGCGCGCAAAAAAGCTCGATGCCCTTCATTTTTTCTTTTTATTCCCCTGATTAAAAATCATTTTATTTTCATTTTGCAGACCCGATTGAACACTTTATACAAAAATTCGTCTTTCTGTTTCTTGAATTTGCCTGATTTGAAAAGATATTTGATGCTTTTCGAAAGAAAATCCTATAGATTCTGTCCACAATTCCAATTATACTATCCAATAGTAAGGCAGAGAAACATCGATATTTGTACAAAGGTACAAGTGGTTTCTCAAAAGCCAAAAGAAAAACAGGAGGTTTTTGTATGAAAAAGATTCTCGCAGTACTCATGGCAGCTGCCATGATCGCAGCCGCTACAACCGGCTGTGGCAGCAGCTCCAGCAGCTCAGCAGCTGCATCCGGATCCGGTGCGGCTTCCGGCGCCGCATCCACCGCCAGTGCAAAAGACGCTTACATCGGTTCTTGTATCTATAAATTCGATGATACGTTTATGACTGGCGTTCGCAATGCAATGACCGCGCGCGCAACAGAATTGGGCGCAAAGCTTGATCTGGTGGACTCCCAGAACAAACAAGCTACCCAGAGCGAACAAGTCGATACCTACATTACTAAGGGCGTTAATGCATTGGCCATCAACCCAGTTGACCTGACCGCGGCTGCTCCTTTGATCGAAAAAGCAAAAGCTGCCAGCCTGCCAATCGTATTCTTAAACCGTCAGCCTTCCGATACCGATATTGCCTCTTATGACAAAGCATATTATGTCGGTGCGGATGCAAAACAGTCCGGCACCATGTCTGGTGAAATTATTGCTGATTACTTTAAGTCTCATAAAGCCGCTGATAAAAACGGCGACGGCAAGATCCAGTATGTAATGCTCCAGGGCGAACCCGGACATCAGGATGCAACCCTTCGTTCTCAGGCCGCTCCGGCTGCTATTGAAGCTGCTGGATTCCAGACCGAGGCTCTTGCAAAAGATACTGCAATGTGGGATAAAGCACAGGCAACTAACCTGATGAACACTTGGATTACCTCTGTTGGTCTTGATAAGATCGAAGCAATCCTTGCAAACAACGATGACATGGCACTGGGTGCAATCGAAGCTTTGAAAGCACAAGGCTACAACACCGGCGACAGCTCCAAGTACATCCCGGTTGTCGGCGTCGATGCAACTGCTCCTGCTCTGGAAGCAATGAAAGATGGTTCCATGCTGGGCACCGTTCTGAATGATGCAAAGAACCAGGCAAAAGCAACAATCAACATTGCTGCTGCTGCTGCACAAGGTAAAACGATTAACGAAGAAAACGTTGGCTACAAACTCTATGATGCTACCGGCAAAGAGCAAACAGATGGCCATTACGTTTGGATTAACTACGTAAAGGTTACTGCTGACAACTATAAAGATTACATCTAACTTTCAGTGATTGACTGAATTTTCTATCCTAAGTCTGTCCACGGGGAACGCGAAAGCAGGCGCTTTCCGTTCCCCGTTATTTTATAAGAAAAGGAGGATCGCTGATGGGTGAATATGTATTGGAAATGAATAATATTACCAAAGAGTTCCCCGGAGTAAAGGCGTTGGACAACGTCAGTTTAAAAGTTCGTCCCGGCAGTGTACACGCACTAATGGGTGAAAACGGAGCCGGAAAATCTACATTAATGAAATGCCTATTTGGTATCTATGCGGAAGACAGCGGAGAGATCATTCTGGATGGAAAGCCCCAAAAGATCAACAGTTCCAAACAGGCGCTGGATCTCGGGATTTCCATGATCCACCAGGAGCTGCATCCAATCCGGTTTCGGCCGGTCATGGAAAACATCTGGCTGGGACGCTTCCCAAAAAGAGGACCTGCGGTTGATCATAAAGCAATGTATGAAAAGACCAAGGAACTTTTTAAAGAAGTCGATCTGGATGTAGACCCCAAAACCCTGGCAGGAAATCTTTCTGCTTCGACGCTGCAGTTAGTCGAGATTGCAAAGGCAGTCAGCTACAATTCAAAAATCATCATCATGGATGAACCCACTTCCTCCTTAACGGAGAACGAAACGGCACATTTGTTCAAGATCATTAAAAAGCTTCAATCGGAAGGACGCGCGATCATTTATATCTCGCACAAGATGGAAGAGATTTTAAAAATTTCCGACGAAGTAACCATTATGCGAGACGGTCAATGTGTTGGTACTTGGCCGGCAAACGAACTAACCACTGATCTGATTATCAGCCGAATGGTCGGCCGTGATATGACCAATCGTTTTCCACCTAAGGAGTATACTCCGGGTACAGATGTCGTTTTTAAAGTCGATGATATCTGCTCCCCTCTGCCGCGCTCGTTTCAGCATGTCAGTTTCGAAGTTCATCGCGGTGAAATTTTTGGGATCGGCGGCCTTGTTGGCGCACAACGTACCGAGACCGTAGAGGCAATTTTTGGACTGCGTCAGATTGCTTCCGGAACGATTTACAAAGACGGCAAAGAAATCAAAATCAAAAGTCCACGAGATGCCATGAAGCATGGTTTTGCACTTTTGACAGAAGAGCGCCGCGCTACCGGAATTTTCCCCACTCTTTCGGTATTGGACAATACTGTAATTGCTACAGAAAATGAAGGGAAATTGGTTCATCACAGCATAATTAACAACTTTGCACGCAAAAAAGCCGCAACGGACAGTAACGCTTCTATGCGTACAAAGACCCCGAGCATGCTGGAGCAGATGCAGAATCTCTCCGGCGGAAACCAGCAGAAAGTTCTGATAGCCCGGTGGCTTCTGACCGATCCGGATATTCTGTTTCTGGATGAACCTACTCGAGGAATCGACGTCGGTGCAAAATATGAAATTTACACAATTATGCAACAGTTAATTAAAGAAGGAAAATCGGTAATCATGATCTCCTCCGAAATGCCGGAGCTGCTTGGTATGTCCGACCGGGTCATGGTTATGTGCGAGGGACGTGTAACAGGAATTGTGAACGCCGGTGAGTGCGATTCCGTAAAAGTAATGGAACTTGCAACAAAGTTCATGTAAAATTTCTGTGATTTCCCATCGCACAAAATGGAAAGGGAAGTGAGGTCCAATATGGGAGCAACCGCGAAAGCCACGAACACAATCACTCGCAAAAAATATGCAATGATTTTTGCGTTAATAGGTGCTGCACTGATTCTACTTTCTATCATTGTTGCAGTTGCCGCGCCAAAAGATCAAGTTTACGATCTTTGGATGTACATTTTGCTGGTTGGCATTGCTACCGGCGCATATGGAATTTCTCAGCTGCTACGAAAAGAGCAGCACAGTGTTCCTGTTGAATTCTCCAGATCAAACGCAAAAACATTCCTGACAAATAATGCGATTATGATTGCTCTTCTGGCACTAGTCGTATTTATCATGATCAAGGAACCTCGTTTCATGAAATATCAGGTTTTGCTTGATATCATGACACAGGCTTCCCCCCGTCTGATCATCGCATTAGGCATCTGCTTTACACTGTTAATTGCAGGTACCGACCTTTCTGCAGGCCGTATGGTTGGCTTAGCCGCTGTGCTTTCCACCTCGATGCTGCAGACCGCAACTTATGCAAACCGCTTTTTCCCGAATCTACCGGCGCTTCCAGTTATCGTGCCAATTTTGGCTGCGGTGGCTGCCTGCGTCTTGTTCGGTGTTTTAAACGGATTCCTTGTTGCAAAATTCGATATGCACCCCTTCATTGCAACACTAGCTACCCAGGTTATGATCTATGGTGCATGCAGCCTTTATTTCGATATGCCTCCGAATAACTCTCAGCCAATCGGCGGTGTTCGTCCGGACTTTACTGTAATCGGCCAGAAAAAGATCTTCCAAAATGTTGGCGGAAGTACCTTTGTCGGGATTTCAGTACTGATTCCGATCGCGCTGATTACCTGTGTAATCATTTGGTTCGTTCTGAACAAAACAGTGTTTGGCAAAAATGTTTATGCAGTCGGCGGCAACCGTGAAGCCGCTGTAGTTTCCGGCGTAAATGTTTTTAAAACCATTATGCTGATCTTCATTCTGGCTGCATTCCTCTATGGCATTGCAGGCGTTCTGGAAGCCGCCCGTACAGCAGGCGCTACCAATAACTACGGCAATGGCTACGAATTGGATGCAATCGCCGCCTGCGTGGTTGGCGGCGTATCCTTAAACGGCGGCATCGGCAAAATCGGCGGTATTGTCTCCGGCGTTCTGATCTTCACCGTTATTCAATATGGTCTTCAGTTCATCGGTGTCAGCCCCATGTGGCAGCAAGTCATCAAAGGCATTATCATTGCCGTTGCTGTTGCAATCGATATGGGCAAATATCGCAGAAGATAATCTTTTCATCTTTTTCAAAAATCTCTTAAAAGGCGAAGCTTTGGCTTCGCCTTTTAATTTTTTATATGAATTCATAAGAAAAGCAACAGTTGCAGAAAGGAAAGACTAATGATAAAATAAAGAAAAATAAACTTTTTTGACTGAAATTTTTATACATTATTAGGAGACTGAAAATGTCATATTATCGTATTGTCCTTGCGGATGATGAGGAAGAAATCCGGGAAGGTATTATTCGGAAAATTGCGTGGCAGTCTCTTGGATTTGAGATTGCCGGCGCCGCAGAAAATGGCCTGGAAACATTGGAAATAGCGGAGCGACTGCATCCGGATGTTATTTTAACAGATATTCGTATGCCTTTTATGAGCGGATTGGAGATGGCTGCTAAAGCGGCAGCTTTGCTTCCTTCTGTCAAATTTATCATTCTGTCCGGTTATGATGACTTTGAATACGCACAAAAAGCGATTCAGCTAAATGTAGTGGAATATCTTTTAAAGCCGGTAAACGCGGCCGACCTTACAAAAGTTTTACAGCGCTTAAAAATTCGTCTGGATGAAGAATCCGCAAGCCGGCGGGATGTAGAAGCGCTGCGCCGCCATTATGAAGAGAGCCTTCCGGTCATTAAGGAGCAGTTTTTTGTAAGCCTTTTGGAAGGCCGCGTTTCGAAATCACGGCTTCAATCGCAAGCAAAGTTATTTCAGCTTTCTACAGACCGCTCCTGCTGGGCAGTCGGTCTGATTCATGCGGATCTCAATTCTCACCATACAGAAAACAGTATTCCTTCTGCACTGCACGGAAAAGAGGAACTGGTCCCGATTTCATTGCTACGTACTGCCGAGGAAATTCTGGGCTCCTATTGTCAATTTCAATCTTTTCTTTATTCTGAAGACGTAGCGCTGCTCTTTGATTTTTCTGAACCCGGTTCCATCGGCATCGCCGTCAGCCGATTAAATGAAATCTGCAAAAGAGGCGAATCGATTCTGGGCATGCGGATTTTTGCCGGAATCGGAAGTCCCTATAGCCTTTCTAATCTCCATTTTTCTTATCGGGAAGCTCAAAATGCTTTGGACTATGGCTGTATTCACGGATACAGCCGTGCAAATTATATTAAAGACGTAGAACCGAACACTTCGATCCAACTGCAATTTGGCGAAGAAGAAGAGCGCACTGTGATCAGCGCCATCAAGCTTGGCGGTGACAATAAAATTCGTCAGGTACTCAATTATTTGTTTTCCAAACTGGAAAAGCAGCCGCTCTCAATGACACAGTATCAGATTTACATTATGGAGATCATCACGACTCTTATGAAAATCACACACGATTATGCCATCTCTCCGGAAGATATCTTTGGAAAAGATATGGACTTTCTGAATGCGCTCTCTTCTCTGCATACCCCCGCGGCAATGAAAAGCTGGTTAACGGAACACTGTTTAACGCTCAGCGCCTGCATTAAGCGGGAACGCGTAGATTCTTCGAAGCTTCTGGCACAGAACGCCCAACAGTTTATTCAGGAACATTACAGCAATCCTTCCATTTCCGTTGAAACCCTTTGCTCTTTTCTTCACGTAAGCCCCGCTTATTTTTCAACGGTTTTTAAACGCGAAACAGAACAGAGCTTTGTCTCCTACCTAACAGACGTCCGGCTTCAAAATGCGCTCAATCTTCTCGATACGACCAACGATAAAACCTATATGATTGCAGAAAAAGTTGGCTATACGGAACCCAACTATTTTAGTTATGTTTTTAAAAAACGTTTTGGCGTTTCCCCTTCCAAATATCGTTCTAATCAAGAATATTCTTCGAATAATCGGAGTGCCGAATCATGAAACAGCGTCTACACAACCTACTCGATAAGTTTGGACATCTTTTAAAAAAGCGAAGCCTTCAGTTTACGCTCTCGCTGACTTTTACTTTGGTTGCGATTGCAGGCATGATCGTCGTTACGTTAACTCTTTCTGCCCGCTTTACAAAAACCAATGAAAAAATGATTTCTGAAGACAATCAGAGAGTTTTAAGTGGAATCAACCTAAATCTTGATAATTATCTGCACAACATTATGCGCGTTTCCGATT
>ENA-UOOK01001496-UOOK01001496.1-fermentation-metagenome-genome-assembly--contig:-NODE-1496-length-30663-cov-77.067531_pt1 | contig 30663 bp, 18 predicted proteins | sample MGYA00245777_ERZ724023 | MGnify/ENA primary metagenome ERZ724023 (study PRJEB28704, sample SAMN03018312) | fermentation metagenome | biome: anthropogenic terrestrial biome; feature: soil...
TTTCACCATAAATATTCAAATAACAAATACGAGTTCCATTTTCGTAAAACTTTTCAGAATCTATCTGTACCTCACTAATCCATTTTAATTGTGAAAAATCATTTTTTTCTTGTCCTGATAAATTAAATGCAAGTGTTAGCAATAAACTTAGTAACAACAATGCTATAATGTTTTTTTTCATGACTTAAACCCGTTAATATAATTAAATAAAATTATCCTACTACACTTTATTTACTTTAAAAAGAGTAAATTCTTCTTCATTGATTTACAAATATACAATATCTTTTTGGTAAAACAAAGAATTTTGTTAAAAAATTTTAATAAAAATTATTTATGTGGAAAGTTTATAAGGGTTATGAAATATTTAAAGTTAGATTTTGGTGAAGAAAGTCGAAAAAAAACAATAAAAATATAGAAAAATATAACATTTTTTGCAATTTTACTTTTTTTATGCTAAATTTTAAATTCGCATAGATAAGACTGAAAATCAGTTAAAAGGTAAAAGCGATGCACTGAACGTAGTTGAAGTGTTAAAAGTTAAAAGCTGTTCGGCTTTTCTTTATGAACTTTTAACTGAAGCATTATGGCTGTTGAAATTGCGAGCAGAGTGAGCTTGCGAACTCTGCGAAGCAAACCCAAGCGAGCAAAGCGAGCAAATAATTCTTAATTATCGGGTGTTGAGCGAAGCCGAGACACAATTCTTAATTCTTAATTAGAAAAAAGCCCTCACTTGCACATTAGCGTTATGAATAATTTTTGAGTCGGGAGATTTTCTGGCGTTGTAGTTAATATTTATTTGTAATCCATTTGCTAATTGCCTTTGAAAAGCTAAGCCCCAAGTTAAGTTTGAACCAGGCATAAATCCTTCTAACATTTCATAGGCTAAAGCTCCGTTGGTGGAAGCATTGTATTTGTAGTGTATATAATTAAAATTGGCTGTTAAACTTCCTTTTTTCACAGAACTTAGTCTATATTCTAAACCAAAATCGTTTGATAAAAGTTTTTCGCCTTCAATATTATCTTTTTGTTTGAAAATATGTTTAATACTTACTCTATTACTTAAATTTGGCTGAAAACTAAACTGAAATTCATTGTTTAAAATATTAATTTCATAGTTTTTTGAAGAAAAATATTCTGAATTATAAGCCTTATCGGTTTGAGAAACTTTATTTTGAAATCCAAGTTTTGAATTAATATTATAACGCATTTGTAAAGTATGAGAAAATGCCTTTCTAGTATCAAAGCCCGAAACTAACAAAAGTTTATTATTGTTTGAATTTATAATATAATCAGCACCTATTTTTGGGTTACCTCTGTTAAAAGACAAAGAATTTCTAAACGATGAGGTTTGATTAACAAGGTTTATATCATCAATATTTTGAGCAAAAGGATTAGCATATTCTAAAAATTCGGAAGAAGTATTTTTTTGTGAAATCATATAAGCAGTTTGGTTAGAAAATTTAGACAAAAACTTTAAAAAACCTTTTTTGTTCCTTAACAAAACCGAAGGATTAAAATTTACATTTTGACTGATCTGATTAGAGTAGGTTTTAATATATTCTGCCGTTGGATTAATAATTCTAATAAAATTTGCTTGGTCAATAAAGTTTGCTATTTCAAACTCATCAAGTTCTTGAATGCCGTTGTTGTTATAATCTGTCCAAGTATAAACTCCTTGTCCTGGAGCTACTTCCACATAGGCAAATTCGGTTTTTCTTTCTAAACCCGAACCAATTTCATAAAAATTTCCTGAAGATATTGCACCTTTCCACAATCTGAAATTATATTCTGCTCTTCCTGTTGTATTATTTTCAGGATTTCCTCTGTAAAGCGAAGTATCGTTAACGTCTAAAATTCTGTAATTCAACTCTAATTTGAATTTATGATTTGGATTTTGCTCTAAAGAAGTACCAAGGTTAAAATCGTGAGAATTGCTCGACAAATTTAATTCATTATTTTTCGGCAAAAAATCTTCTCTATATTTATAATTGAGATTGAACTGAATTTTTGCACTATCTAAACTATTTAAAAATGCTTCGTAAGAGTTGAATTTAAAACTATTCAAAGCTAAGCTATTGTCTGTGAGTATGTTGCGAGTGTTGTTTTCAGCAAGTTCACCTAAACCAAGACTTAAAAATTTAAAATCTTTTTTAATTCTTAAATTATGTCTTAAAAACTCAGCGTTTGTAAGCGAATCTTTATTTTGTAGCAAAGAAGCATTTCCAATTATTGACCAAGATTTTAATTTTAAATTTGCATTGAGCAAGTTTTGTAAACCTCTGTAAATCACGCCTCTATCTAAATAAATTGATGTAAAATTAGCAGTTCCTAATTTTTTGTCTGAATATAAAATTCCTCCTGAAATATTATTTTCATTATTATATGAATACATATTATTCAAATTCCAATCGCGAGTAAATTCTGTGCTTCTAAAATTTTCTATTCCTCTAAAATGCTTTTGTAAAAACATATAATCAGCAAAAGCTCCAAACCAAGTTTTTTCAGTTTTGTAAAAAGCTTGTTTTAGTCCAGTTTTTAGAGCAAGTCCATTATCATCATGTGAGTCTAATTTTGAAAAAGTGTTCACATCGTTTTTGCTGAAAGCTGCTTCAAAATTTATTTGCGTTTTTTCGCCTAAATTAAGCTCTCCACCAGCATTGATTAGTTGAGATTTTTTTGGTGTAACAATCAAACGATAAGGCATGTAGTCTCCTTGTGGCTTGCCATTTTCTGGAGCAACCCATTCATAAACTCTACCGTTAGCAGCCGAAACGCCTTTTTTATAAAAACCATTATTTTCGCCAACAAAAGCAAAACTTACTCTATAGTGAGCCAGTTCAGGGTCTGAGCTATATACAAAAATGGAATCATAAACAAATCCTTCAACAATGGTGTCGCAGAGTTTGTAGCGAATTTCAGAAGGAACAAATTCCAAAGAATCAAATCCTGGAATTAAAGCCATATCAAGATTATCGCCAATTTGTGAAAGCATAAATCTATCTTGCTGTGTAATATTTTGGTCGAAAGGTTGGTTTTTATTATCGCTTTCGTCGTAAAAATTTAACCAAAATTTTGATTTTTCGTAAGTGATTTCTGTTGAACCTGTTATCAAAAATCTTGAATAATTTCTATCTGAATATTCAAACTCTGCAATAATTCTTTTGTCTTTGTTGATAGGCTGTTTTGTTGTAAAAGTAATTTCGCCAAGATTATAATCTATAGTATAATCATTTTCAAATCCACGATTTAAAAGCTTGCCATCAATGTAAATTCGCTCTGTGCCAGCCAATACAACAATATATTGTTCGTTGTTTGCACCAACAAGTTTATAAGGTCCTTGATTGCCTTCTACTCCAATAATTTCTTGACGATTAAATTTTCCTTTGCTTGCAGCACCACTAATTTGATTATTAAAACTTATTTTTTTTCCAGATTTTGTTTCTATATCGGTATTGAAATTAATTTTTGCTCCTTGTGCTTTTTTATTATAATTTAAAAAATAACCTTTTGGTCTGCTCAACTCAAAATCACCAGCAGTAAGTGAAAATTTATCATTGAAAATTTTTATAAAAATTTTATCAAACTCTTGAAGTTGCTGAGTGTTACCATCAGGTTGAATAGGAATGTTATTATCGCTAATTGCAGCTTGAATAAATAAATTATCGCTAATTTGTCCGTCTAATTGCAAGTTCATGGCAGAATTTACAATAACATCTTGATTGTTTCCAAACCCAACACCACGACTAATACTGCCTTTGCGTGACAAATTATACTTTTGATTTGCTGATTTAAAATCTTCAAAACTAAAAACATAATCATAGTTATTAAAGCCGTCATCTTTTGCACTAATCAGAAAATCTTCTTTTTTAAAAATTGTTTTTGGCTCAAAATAGTTAACAGGAAAAGTTTTGTATGAAATATTAATTTTATCGCAGTTAGGTTTCTGTTTGAAAATTATGGAAGAATTTTTAAAATCAAAATCAAAAGAATTTGAAGGAATTTTATTGCCATCGCAATCTGTCAAATTTAAACTTTGTGAAACTATACTAAGGCTGTCTAACTTAATAGTGTCTTGGTCTAACGAAATTTCTTTATTTCGTAAATTGATTAATGATTGTGAAAACATAAATAAATTTATGCACAAAAATAATATTATGAGGGCATACTTTTTCACAATTTTTTTTTACAAAAATAAGTATAGATGTTTATAACGACAAAAAAACTAAAAAATTGGAAATTTTGTGAAAAAATAAATATACAGTTAAAAGTTAAAAGTTAAAAGTCGAAAGTAGTCTGCGGGTTTGGCATTTCTTAGCAAACTTTAAACTTGATAAACTTTTAACTGAATTAGGGTGGTAGAATAAATTAAAATTTGTATAGATAAGAAACGGCGCATGCACCGTCTCTACACTATACTGCATAATTTATTCAAAATTCGACTTTTAACGGATAAAATTTATTTTTCAGATTTTTGCTCAGGTCTTTCTTCCTTTGGAGGACGAGGCAACAAAGCCTTACGACTTAATTTGAATTTTCCAGTTTTTTGGTCAATATCAATTAATTTTACCTCAATTTCTTGTCCTTCTTTTAGAACTTCTTCAACAGATTTAATTCGTTTCCAATCAATTTCGGAAATATGTAATAAACCCTGGTGATTTGGTAAAATTTCAATAAAAGCACCAAAAGTGGTAATTCCTTTAACTTTACCAATATAAACTTCGTTTAATTCTGGAACAGCAATTATTGCTTTTATTTTACTCAATGCGATATTCATTTCAGTTTGGTTATTAGCAGAAATTTCAACATAACCTTTATCGTCTTTTTCTTCAATACCAATTACAGTATTTGATAAAGCTTGAATTTCTTGAATAATTTTTCCGCCAGGTCCTATAACTGCACCAATCATATTTTTAGGTATTGCTAAAGTTTCAATTCTTGGAGCATGTTCCTTATATTCAGGACGAGGTTTTGCCAAAGTCTTAGACATTTCGTTTAAAATGTGTGATCTACCTTGTTTTGCTTGTTCTAAAGCTTGTTCTAAAACTTCATAAGATAGTCCGTCGACCTTAATATCCATTTGAGTGGCAGTAATTCCGTCTGAAGTTCCACAAACTTTAAAGTCCATATCACCAAGGTGGTCTTCATCACCAAGAATATCACTTAAAATAGCAAATTTGCCAGTTTTTGGATCAGCAATTAATCCCATTGCAATTCCGCTTACAGGTTTAGAAATTGGAACACCAGCATCCATAAGAGCAAGACAACCAGCACAAACTGTAGCCATTGATGAAGAACCATTTGATTCTAAAATATCAGAAACTATTCGTATTGTGTAAGGAAAATTTTCGCCTTTTTCAGGAACAACTTTTGCCAAAGCTCTGTGAGCAAGGTTGCCATGACCAACTTCTCTACGACCAACCCCTCTGTACGGTCTAGCGTCGCCTGTAGAAAATGGAGGGAAATTATAATGTAATATTAAAGCTTCGTATCCTGCTATCATTGCACCATCAATTTGTTGCTCGTCCATTTTATTTCCTAAAGTTACTGTAGTTAGAGATTGAGTTTCGCCACGAGTAAAAATAGCAGAACCATGAGCTGCAGGTAAATAATCAACTTCGCTCCAAATAGGACGAATTTCGTTAGTTTTACGACCATCAAGTCTTACTTTTTCGTTGAGTACCATTTGGCGAACAGCTTCTTTCTCAACATCATGGTAATAGCGGTCGATAAGTGTTTGAATTTCTTCTAAACTTTCTTCATCATATTGAGCACAGAAATTTTCTTTTACTTCAGAAAATAATCTTAAACGCTCGTGTTTGTCAGCAGTTTGAGTCATCGCAGCAGCATAAGCTTTGTCATAAGTTTCGTCCCAAACTTTTTTTCTTAAATCTTCATCATTGTTTTCATGACAATATTCAGCAAAACCTTCTATTCCACAAGCTTTGCGAAGCTCAATTTGTGCTTGACACTGAACTTTAATAGCTTCGTGAGCAAATTTTATAGCTTCCAACATTTCTTTTTCAGAAACTTCGTTCATTTCGCCTTCAACCATCATAATATTGTCGATAGTTGCAGCAACAATCAAGTCAATATCAGCTCGTTTGTTATCTTCCGCAGTTGGGTTGATTACAAAATTGCCATCAATTCTTGCAACTCTTACTTCAGAAATAGGACCATTAAAAGGTATGTCTGTTACCGACATAGCAGCCGATGCAGCCAAGCCAGCTAATGCATCAGGTAGGTCGTTTTTATCAGCCGAAATAAGCATTACATTTACAAAAACTTCGGCATGAAAATCATCAGGGAAAAGTGGACGCAAAGCTCTGTCAACTAATCTTGATACAAGAATTTCGTAGTCAGAAGCTCGCCCTTCTCTTTTGTTGAAGCCTCCAGGAAAACGACCAACAGCGGCATATTTTTCCTTGTACTCAACAGAAAGAGGCATAAAATCAACATCTTCTTTCGCATCATCAGCAACAACAACAGTTGCCAAGAGCATGGTTTTACCCATCTTCACCACTACCGAACCACTTGCTTGCTTCGCTAGTTTACCGGTGGAAATTTCGATTTCTCGACCGTCGTCTAATTTAACGACTTGTTTAATTTCATTATACATATATTTCAATTCAAATTTATTTTAAAAACAAAAAAAGCAAAACTTAGTGTTTTGCTTTCTTAGCGGTTTAACGACGTAAACCTAATTCTTTTACTATTGCTCTATATCTTTCGATATCCTTGTCTTTTAAATAATCAAGCAAGGCTCTACGTTTTCCAACCAATGATATCAAGGCACGTTGAGTACTAAAATCTTTTTTGTGAATTTTTAAGTGCTCGGTTAAGTGACTGATACGGTAGGAAAATAAAGCAATCTGAACTTCTGGAGAACCAGTGTCTTTATTAGACTTTCCGTGTTTTTCGACAAATTCTTTCTTTTTGTCTGAATCTAAATAATTCTTCATCACTTTTTATTTTTGTTTATAAATTAAGGGTGCAAAAATACTACTTCTTTTGATATGTGCAAAATTATTTTATAGAAAATTCTATTCCTGAAAACAAAAAATCTGCTAAAAAACACTTAACTATTATTTGGAATTATTTTAAATAAGATTACTTTTGCCACAAAATTTTAAAAGTGAAATATTTAAGACATAAAATTATAAGAATATTTTTACTAAGTTTTTTTGGGTTATATATTGTAGGAAACTCCTTATTTACTCATAGTCACGAAATTAATGGAGTTAAATTTACTCACTCTCACTTTTTTAATTTATTAGGTACAGAAGGTCAAACAACTAAAACTCACGAACATAGCGAGAAAGAAATTTTAACTATTCAAATTTTAAATCATGCTTTTCTTGCTTGTGCTTTCGTATTTGCAATAGGTTTTGTAAATAAATTATTTTATCAAAAAATAAAACTTGGGTTTTTCACACCAACTTATTATCATTTATTTTTACTTGATACAAAAAACTTAAGAGCCCCACCTATTTTATAATTAATAGAGGATTTTGTGGTGTTAAACTGAAATTCAGTAAGGGTTTAATATAAAATTTATTTTTATGAGAAGTTTTTTGTTAATTACAATAATATTTTTGATGAGTTTTTTATCTGCTTTTTCTCAAAATAAAACAGATATAAATATTTTTGGTCATGTTACAGATAGTTTTACTGGCGAACATGTTCCTTATATAAATATTCAACTTAAAGGTACAACAATCGGTACAGCAACAGATGCAACAGGTCATTTTTATTTAAAAAATTTGCCTAAAGGAGAATTTTCAATAGTTGCTTCAGGACTTGGTTATAAAAATTCGGAACAAACAGTTAAGTTAGAATTAGGAAAATCAATAGAAATAAACTTTGTTATAGAAGAAGATAAGGTTTTATTAGAAACTGTTGTTGTTTCAGCAAATCGTAATGAAGTAAATCGAAAAGAAGCACCTAATATAGTAAATGTTATTAGTCCTGTTTCATTGGAAAATACAAGTTCTAATAATTTGGCTCAAGCTTTGGTTTTTCAGCCAGGATTAAGAGTTGAAAATAATTGTCAGAATTGTGGTTTTCAGCAAGTTAGAATAAATGGACTTGATGGACCTTATTCTCAAATTTTAGTTGATAGTAGACCGATTTTTAGTTCTTTAGCAGGAGTTTACGGCTTAGAGCAAATTCCTGCAAATATGATAGACAGAGTCGAAATTGTAAGGGGTGGGGGTTCTGCAATTTTTGGCTCAAATGCTATTGCTGGTACTATTAATATAATTACTAAAGAAGCTATAAACAATTCTGTTACAGTTGCAAATACAGCCAATTTAATTGGTGGACGTTCACTTGATAATTTTACAAGTTTAAATGCTTCTTTGGTTTCGGATTCTTACAAAACAGGAATAGTGATTTTTGGTTCAAATCGTCAGCAAAGTCCATATGACCACGATGGAGATGGCTTTACAGAAATAAGTAAAAACAACGCGAAAAGTATAGGATTTAGAGCTTACCATAGAACTAATTATGGAAAACTTAGTTTGGAATATCATAATATCAACGAATTTAGAAGAGGTGGAAATAATTTGCACCTGCCAGCACATGAGGCTGATATTACTGAACAATTAAATCATAATATCAATACTGGAAGTATAAAATATGATTTGTTATCAAAAGATGGAAAACATAATCTTAATATATTCTCATCAACTCAAAAAATTGATAGAGAAAGTTATTACGGAGCACAAAAAGATCCAAATGCATATGGCACTACAGACGATTTTACAATAGTTTCAGGACTGCATTATGGATATTCAATAAAAAAGTTTTTGTTTATGCCAGCTCAATTAACTTTAGGTGGAGAGCATGTATATAATAATCTTAAAGACAGAATGTTAGGCTATAATAGAAAAATAGACCAAAAAATAAATATCGAAAGTTTATTTGTTCAAAATGAATGGAAAAATGAAAAGCTAAGCATTTTGTTAGGCTCGCGTTTAGACAGACATAATTTAATAAAAAATAAACCTATTTTTAGTCCAAGAGTAAATTTGAGATATAGCCCAAGTGGTTTAATTAGTGTTAGAGCAAGTTATTCGGCAGGCTTTAGAGCTCCTCAAACTTATGACGAAGACTTGCATGTTGCAGCGGTAGGCGGAGAAGTGTTTTTAATTAGTGTTGATCCAAATTTAAAAACTGAAAAATCGCAAACATATACTGCTTCTTTCGACCTATACAGAGCTTTTGGTAAGTTAGAAACAAATGTTTTGATAGAAGGATTTTATACAAACTTAGACAATGTATTTGTTTTAGAAGAAATAGGAAATGATGCTCAAGGAAATTTATTATTAGAACGCAGAAATGGTGCTGGTGCTGTTGTGAAAGGAATAAATTTAGAAGGAAAACTCGCACCATCAAATAAATTTCAGGCTCAATTAGGTTTTACTGTTCAAAAAAGTGAATATGTAGAGCCATTGGTTTGGAGTACTAATGAAAATCTAAGTCCGCAAAAAAGAATGTTTCGTTCACCAAGTACATATGGATATTTAACAGCTTTTTACAAACCAATAAAAGAGCTTAATGTTTCACTTTCAGGAACTTATACTGGTTCTATGCTTGTTCAGCATCTCGAAGGATATATTTCTGAAGATATGGAATTTGAAACTCCAGAATTTTTTGATTTGAATATTAAAATTGCATATGATTTTAAAATAAACTTAAGTGGAAGTTTGCAACTTAATGCAGGTGTTAAAAATATTTTTAACGCTTATCAAAAAGATTTTGATCAAGGTGAATTTCGCGATGCGGGTTATATTTATGGTCCAGGTTTGCCAAGAACTTACTTTGCAGGTTTAAAGATTATGATATAAAAAATCAGTTAAAAGTTAAAAAAGTTTTTAAAATTAAATTCGCTTGAGCGATTGACTAAACACTAAAAACTTAACACTCAACACTAAAAACTCTTTTAACTTTTAACTTTTAACTGAATCATTAGCCGTTAATTTCGTCAAGTATAGCTTGAATATCATCTTGGCAACCACCGCAACCTGTTCCAGCATTAGTTTCTTCGCCAACTTCTTCAACAGTTTTTAAACCTTTTTCTTTTATTGCTTTAACGATTTCGCTTTTGTAAACTTCCATGCAATGACAAATAATCATATCTTCCATAATAATTAGTTTTAATTGTTAGTATTTAATTTAAAATTTATTTCTTGTCTGATAAACAGAAAAATTGAAAAAAAGTTTATTAAAGTTTATTTTATTACTAGTTTTTGCAAATTAATTTCATTTAAAGTGCTGATTTTCACAAGATAAACTCCAGAGCTGAAATTTTCTGAAACTTCAAAAAACTTAGAATTTACATTTTGTTGTAAGCAAACTTTTCCTGAAACATCAGTTATTTCTATAGAAATAATATTTTCTTCAGCTTCAATTTTAAAGTTGCCGTTTGAAGGATTTGGATAAATACTAATATTATTTTTGATATTGTTAGCAATTCCAGTAACAACACCAACAGTAACAGTTGCAGTGTTCATGCAGTTGTTAGCATCAATAACAGCAACAGAGTACAGACCAGCACTTAAATTTTCAAGATATAAACCATGAGAGTTGTTTGACCAATTAATTTGGTAAGGTTCTGTACCACCAGTAATTGTTAAAGTAATTGTACCATCGGCATTTCCAGTGCTAGATTCATCAGTAACTTCAAAAGAAAGACTTGGTTTTTCAAAAAGTAAGATATAATTTTCTTTTACAATTACATCGTTTCCTTGTTCGTTTGAGCAAGTCAAACTTACAGTATATTCGCCAGCTTCTGAATAGAAATGTTGAGGATTTTGTTCTGTAGAGCTTGTGCCATCGCCAAAATTCCAAAGCCATTCTTGAGGATTATTTGTACTTAAATCTGTAAAGTTAACAGTTAAACTTCCACAGTTTTGAGTATTGTCTGCTGTAAAGTTTGCAATAGGAGAATTGCCGTTTTGAACTTCTATATCACCACATGCAGTTGCTATACAATTGTCATTAGTTGTTACAGTAACGCAATAAGCTCCTGGTGCAAGATTTGAAATTGTTGAACTTGTTTCATCATTTGACCATAGATAACTATATGGTGTTGTTCCGCCAGTAACTATAACGTGAGCAGAACCGTCATTTTCAGTTTCGCCAGATGCATTAGTAATTTCTATTTCTAAGTTAGGTATAGAATAAACATGAATATAGTTGTCCTTTGTCAAAGTATTATTACCAGAAGAATTGCTTACAGTTAAACTCACAGTATAGCTTCCAGCTTCTGAGTAAGTATGTGTTGGGTTTGGCTCTGAACTTGTATTTCCATCTCCAAAATTCCACAACCAAGATGTTGGAGCATATAGAGAATTGTCTGTAAAGTTAACAGTTATATTACCACATGCTGAAGTTTGATTTGCTTCAAAATTTGCAATTGGAGTAGGAGAAAGTGTTACTATAGTCGCACAGTCATCAACTGAACAGCCATTATTATCTGTTACTGTTACACAATATTCACCTGCACTTAAACCAGTAATTTGACTTCCTGTACCAGTAGCACAAAACCAGTTATAATTATAAGGTGTTGCTCCATTAGTTACATTAGCAGTAACACTTCCATCGTTTGCATTTGGAGCAGACTCATTTACAGGAGTTAAAGATAGTTGTGGTACTTGATTGATTGTAACATTTACATTATCGCTTGCAGTACAGCCAAATTCATTTCCAACAACAACATTATAAATGCCTGTAGTATTTACCACATAAGTTTGTGTTCCTGGATTTCCATTCCATGAATAACTATTAAAGCCACTACCAGCATTTAAAGTAACAGAACCTCCACACTGAGATTGGTCTGCACCTAAGTTAACTGAAGGCACAGGATTTATTGTTGCAGTAACAGGAACTCGTGGGCTTATGCAATCTTCGCCTTTTACTTTCCAATTAAACCACGAATAATAGTAGGAAGATCCTTGATTACAGCCAGTTATGCTAACTAAACCATCTATTGTATAAGGATAGTTTGCGGTGCTTATTCTATATAAATTTGAGTTTGTTTGTGTTGTTAATTGGTAGCCATTGCCAGGTTGAATTTCCCAATTTAATGTTAAAGTAGTTGTAGAAGTTCCAACATATACAGACTCTGAGTATAATTCATTGTTTTCTGCATCTAAAAGTTTAATAGTTTTTGTTCCTCCAGTAAAACCACCTGCTCTTGCATCAACAGAAATTAAAGTCATAGGTTGATATACATCAAAATACAATATAGCTGCAACATTTTTTGCAGAACCGTCAACATTTGGTCCAACATTTTGTTCAATTCCTATATTATCTTGAACATAATAAGTTGTAGTGCTTGATAAAGCAGGGGTTGTGTAAGTATTTCCTGTATGAATTAAATTTCCTGAAATTTCGCTATCATACCAATTTAAAACTCCTGAACCACTTGCAGATAAGTTTACAGAACCTGTTCCGCATCTGTTTGCGTTGGTTATTTGAGGTGCTTCAGGACGATTTATTGTAATTGTTTCAGGTAATGTATAGCTGTCGTCGCTAACAGAGTTTGTAACTAATAAACTAACAGTAAAATTGCCATTTTGGGTATAAACATGTAATGGATTTTCTTCTGTAGAACTTGTGCCATCACCAAAATTCCACAAGTAAGAGTTACCAACTCCTTCACTTTGATTTGTAAATTGTATTTCGCCAGTGCAAGAAGAAGTTTCTTGTGCAGTAAATAAAGCTGTTGGTGCACCAGGAATAATTACTTTTATATAATCTGATTTGAGTTCTTCAATAGTACAGCCATTGCTTACAATTTCTAATTTTACATCAAAATTTCCAGTAGAATTATAAGTAATATTTGTAGGATTGAGTGCAGAACTTGTGCTTGGTGTAGCACCTTCAAAATACCAATTTCTGGAAGTAACTGTACCACCAGATGTTAAATCTTGAAAACTAATTGCTGAACCAATTCCAATAGTTGTATTAGCAGTTGAAAAATCAGGAACTGCTACATTGACTGGAACTAATTGCACATCTAATCTTGTTGATTGATTGTTTAGAACACTTACCGGCAAAGTTTTACTTACATATCCTGTTTTAGAAAAAGTTACTTCATAATCTCCTTCGTAAATTGGACGATGATAATTTCCAATAGGAGCAAAAGAATAAACAAATGAATTATAAGTGTCATGCCCAGCAATTTCAACTTTAACACCATCTAATGCATTTCCAGTACAAGCATCGGTAACAATTCCTCTAAAACCATAAAGTACTTGTTCTGTAAATGAAAGAAAAGCATTTTTATTGTAATTCCAATAGGCATTTAAATATTCAACATCAAGTTGTTTGTTATCAGAAATTTCTACAGTAAGTTCTTTAATATGTTTAAAATAATTAAAATAATCTTGACGAGAACCAGTAATAACATACCAATCTCCACCATGAGTAATTCCAGTAGTATTATATGATTCGGGTCCATCAAAATAACTTGAAGGCGAAACAGCTCTAACCTCGTTAACATAAACAGTACTTATATAATAATACCAGTTTTGGTCTGCATGTGGATTTTGGGAGCTTGTCCAAGAGTCCCAAGGGTAATTCATGCATTCAGTACCACCGTGAATATTTGCTGCCATAACAATATTGTGATTATTGGCATAATCCATTGTTAATTGTGTTTCGTTTTGAATAGGATTACTAGTTCCTCCATCTACACGAGGAAAATTTCTATTTAAGTCAACAGTATTAGCGTTAGCTCTTCTCGAATAAGACACCGAAGTTCCATTGCTTGAATTATAAAAAGTTCCATCAGGATTTGCTAAAGGAGTTATGTGAATTTTTATATTGTTTAACATATTGGTAACTCTCTCGTCTGTACCGTAATTTGATAAAAGATAATCTGCAAAACGAAGCAATAAAACATAGCCAGTTAATTCATCACCGTGCATGGTACTCGACCACCAAAACTCAGGTTTGTCACTTGGTGTGTTTACATTATTTGAAATTATTAAAGTTACTAAAGGATAACCATTAATTGATGTTCCAAAATTTTCTAAAACACATAAATTAGGATAGTTAGTTACGAAATTTTGCATCATTTGCGAAAAAACCGCATGAGTTGGATACCTGTCCCAATTTGCCATTTGTGCAACTGTGGTAGCCATTGTTAAGGCTTTGGGTGTTTCGTAATAATCATAAACAGGCTCAAAACTTAAATTGTAAGTTAAAAAAGTTTCAAATTCTGTTTGATTTGCATAAGCATAAACAAAACCGTTTTTAAAATTATCTATTGATAATTTCGAAGATAATTCATTAACAAGTTCTATGTCATTGCACTTAAATTTAAAATAAAATTCTCCGCGTTCATTTAGTTTGTTATGAGCATAGTCAAGCTCTGGGCTTGAAACTTGTGCGAAAATCCATAAGCAGGATAAAAAAGCGAATAATGTAAAAATAAATTTTTTCATGATAAGTAGATTTTAAAGTTTTATAAAAGGTTTTCTGATAATTTTATTTTCAATGTAAATATTAATGAAATAATATGAATTATTCAAATTTTCAATGTCTATAAAAGTTTTAGTTGAATTAATATTTTCAAAAGTTTTAATAATTTTACCATCAACACTTAAAATTTGGATTTTAGAAATCGTTTGATTTGATTTAATGTTTAATAAATCTGAACTTGGGTTAGGATAAATTTCTATATTATCTGTAAAATGATTTTCTATTCCAGCAACAATAACAACTTGATAAGAAATAGTGTCTTCACCACATCCGCTTGAAGCTGTTAATGTAACTGTATATTCTCCATTGCTTTGATAAGTGTGAGTTGGATTTATTTCTGTGCTTGTTGTGTTGTCACCAAAATCCCAAATATAAGAATCTGCAGCAATTGAAGCGTTTGTAAAAGAAACGATATTATTATTAATAGTAAAATTAAAATCAGCAACAATTTCTTCGTTTACATAAATATTTAATGGAGTTTTTGCAGAATAACAATCAGGCAAGCTTATATTCCAATCATAAAAATATGGATAATATTTTTTCTCATCATACCACCAAACAGTATTGCTTTGTTTAATAGAAATTGCATTGCTAATATTGAATGGATAATTAAAATTTGAAAACATTCCACTAAAATCTCTGTATAAATTAGCAGTCGCTTCGCATCCTAATCTAAAATCTTCGCCTTGTATTAAATTAAAATCTAAAACAACAGTTTGTTCTCCGTTTTCAATAAATATTTCTTTTGATTCAAGAATTTCGCCCATTGAATTTTTCAAATAAATTGTTCTATTCCCATTTCCATCGGCATAAACTTTTACAGAGTGCAAATTGCAATTTTGATAACAATCGAAAATTAAATAATTATTAGATGCGTCAGACACATAACTTCCTCCGCTTTCGCGATTTAATTTTCCACCATTAAAGTTGCCACCGACAAATATTGTTTCAATAAAATATGTTGTGTTTTCGTGTAGTTCAGGTGTTGTGTAAGAATTTCCTTCATTAAATGGAATTGTATCGTTTATATTTTCAAACCATAAAATATTTCCATCTAAATCAAGATTAATTTCAAGATTGCCAGAATTTTCGCAAATCACAAAACTTGGAAGCTCAGGAATTTCATTTAAATTAATTTCAATAAAATTTTCTTTTATAATAAAATTTTCTCCAAAAGAGTTCTGAGCAATAAGTTTTACTGTATAAGTTCCGTTTTGAGAATAAAAATGTTCTGGCTCAAATTCTGTACTAGTTTTTCCATCGCCAAAATCCCACAAAAATTCGGAATCTGATGAGGCTTCGGATAAATTTATAAACTGTACATTTGGCGAACATTCAAAAATTTGCTGATTTGAAGTAAAATTTGCCAAAGGAGATGTGTTTTCCAAATTAACAAGCTGAACATCAAGCAGAGTTTGTTGGTAATCATTAATTTCGACTTCAAAAGTTTTTGTTTTATAGCCTTCTGCAGAAAAACTAACAAGATAATTTCCTTGTTTTAACAAACGGTAATAATCGCCGTGTTGAGGGAAAGAAAACACATGAGAATTTAATTTGTCAAAATTTTCTATCCACACTTTTGCTTGCAATGGTTCGTGAGTTATAGAGTCTGTAACTATGCCTCGCAAACCATAAGTAACTTGTTTTAAATAATCTAACAAAGCTTTTTTATTGTATTCCCAATGAGCAGGTAAGTCTTCTGCATCTAAAAGTTTTTTAGTACTTAATTCCAAAGTTACTTCTCGACAATTATGATAGTAATTCATATAATCTTGACGACTTCCAGTAATAGTGTACCAAGCGTAACCATTTGTAACTCCGTTGTTTTGGTCTGTAAAATAACCCGAAGCCGAGTTTTCTTGAGCATTAGTTGCATATTCTGTAGAAACAAATTCCCACCATAAATTATCTGCAGGCAATTCTGAATGCGTATCGAAAGGATAATTTACAAGTTCTGCTCCGCTATGAGTATTTGCTGACATTACAAACTTGTGATTTTCAGCATATTCCATAAAAGCTACAGTTTCTATACCATACTCATTGCCATCAGGATGGTTGCCAGCGTCAAAGTCTTTGTAATTTCTGTTTAAATCAATGCTTTGAGCATTATATCTAATCGAATTGCTCACTGTGCTATTGTCTGACCTATAAGTGCCATCAGGATTTGCAAGCGGATTTATATAAATTTGAACAGAATTAATTAAATCGGTAATTCCTGAAATAGAACCATAATTTTCTAATAAATAGTTTATCAATCTCAATAAAACAGCTCCACCAATAAGTTCATCTCCATGCATTTGACCTGTATATAAAAATTCTGGTTCAGCTTCGTCAATATTTACGTTGTCAGAAATTTTAACCGCTAAAAGCGAACGTCCTTCAGTAGAAAAACCAATGGTATCTAACTTGCAAATATTAGGATAATCTTGTGCGAATTTTTGCATCATTTCAACATAAACCTCATAAGTTGGATATTTATCCCAATTTTGCATTTCTTCAATGCTTGTTGCCATAGTCAAAGCTCTTGAGCGATTATAATAATCTTTAACAAGTTCAAAATTTTTATTAGTTTTTAAGAAATTTTCAAACTCTTTGGCATTGGCGTAAGCAAAAATATTTTCTCCATCATAATTATCAATAGATAAAATTCTTGAAAAATGTTGTAATTCCTGTGGAGTAGCAGAAAATTTAATAAAAACTTCAGCTCTGTCGTTTAAAATAGTCCTTGCTTTCTGAAGTTCAGTTTGTTGCTGTCCAAATAAGGTAATACAACTAAAAAATATAGAAAATATGCACAAAGTAAAAACTCTCATCAGAAAAAGAATTATTTAGATTTCAAAGTTACGAAGAAAAAGTTTATGTTAGACGAAAAATTGATAAAAAAATATAATCGCCATTTATTTTAATAGAACCGTTTAAATATACGGCAAATTATGTAAAAAATGAAAGTTTTTATTTTTGTGTATAATAAGAAAAATAATATTTATTTTTATCAGGATTGGCATATCAGTTTGGCATTTTGAGCAACAGTGTCAAAAAATCTAAATATTTTACAATATTCACAATGTTTTTTTGTTTTAAGATATGTTAAGTTTTTATAACTTTGCAAAATGAAAACAAAGATTTTTTTGGTTTTTATTACGGTTTTTTCTGTTTTTACTATAAACGCTCAAATTAGCGACTCTAGTATAAATATGTTAAAATTTTCCATTAATTATTCTGCTCATCTTCCTGGTGGCGATATGGCTCAACGTTTTGGAATGTCTTCTATGATTGGTGGAAGTTTAGAATATAAAATAGCTTCTAATTGGGGATTTGGGTTAGAATTTGCTTATATCTTCGGCGGAAAAGTAAAAGACACTACTATTTTTAATAATATTGCAACAGAAACAGGATACATTATTAATCAATATGGTGAATATGCAACCTTCACTTTGTCAGAAAGAGGTATGTACGCAGGAGCTAATCTAAGTAAACTTATTCCTGTTTTTGGACCAAATAAAAATTCTGGGATTTTTGTAAGCCTTGGAGCAGGACTTTTGCAGCATCATATTCATATCGAAAATAAAGACAATAACGCACCGCCAATTTTAGGTGATTATAAAAAGGGATACGACAGACTAAGCAATGGACTTGCAGTAAAAGAATTTATAGGTTATCAACATTTGGATAATAAACGACTAATTAATTTTTATATAGGATTTGTGTTTTATCAAGCTTTTACAATGAGCCGAAGAGATTATGACTTTAATCTTATGAGATATGATGATACAAAACGAAAAGATTTTTTAAGTGGTATTAGATTTGGATGGATAATTCCAATTTATACAAAATCACCAGAAAAATATTACTTTTATTAAATATGCTTTTTGCTTATAAAATAATTACTCAATCATATTTTTTTGCAATAAAAATTGCTTCAATCTTTAATAAAAAAGCAAAATTAATGATTGAAGGCAGAAAAAATCAAATTCAAGAAATTAAATCTAAAATTGATAAAAACTCAAAATATATATGGTTTCACTGTGCGTCTTTAGGTGAATTTGAACAAGGCAGACCACTAATTGAAAAAATAAAAACTGAAAAACCAGAATATAAAATTATTTTAAGTTTTTTTAGTCCAAGTGGTTACGAACCTCGAAAAAATTACCAATTTGCAGATATAGTTTGCTATTTGCCTTTCGATTCACGAAAAAATGCAAAAGAATTTATTGAAACAGTAAACCCAGTTACTGCAATTTTTGTAAAATATGAAATATGGTATTATTTCTTAGAAAAATTAAATAAAAACAAAATCCCAACTTATTTAATTGCTGCTATTTTTCGTCCAAATCAAGTGTTTTTTAAGTCTTATGGAAAAACTTATCGCAAAGCCTTAGGTTTTTTTAGCAAAATATTTGTGCAAACAGAAGAAACAGAAAAATTATTACATAAATACAATTTCAAAAACACTTTAGTTTGCGGAGATACAAGAATTGATAGAGTTGTTGCTATAGCTAATGAAAAATATGAAAATCCAATTCTTGAAAAATTTTGCGAAGGCAAAAAATGTTTTGTTTATGGAAGCACTTGGGCAGCAGACGAAAAAATTATAACAAACTTCATAAACTCTTCGCCTGAAGATTATGTTTTTATTATTGCTCCTCACGAAATTTCTGAACAGAATATAAAAAACTTAGAAAAAAGACTTAAAATTACAAGTCAAAGATTATCTAAGATAGAAACCCTAAATCCCGACACACGATTAATTATAATTGATTCTATTGGAATTTTGTCAAAATTATATCGTTATGCAAATATTGCATATATTGGAGGAGGTTTTGGAAAAGGAATTCATAATATTTTAGAAGCTGTTGTTTATGAAATTCCAGTAGTTTTTGGACCAAATCACAAAAAGTTTAACGAAGCTGTACAATTAATAAAAAACGAAGTTGCTTTTAGCATAAACAACTCTGAAGAATATGAAAATATAATGAATGTGTTGATTAGTGATGTAAATGTGATAGAAAAGTGTAAAATTAATGCAAATTCGTACGTAAACAATTCTTTTGGTTCTACGCATAAAATATTTGATAATTTACATTATCTATGAAAAAAAATGATGTTTTAAAGAGCATTTTTTTACTTTTAAAATGTGAATATCTTTTTTTTTAAATATTTCTTTGAAAAATGTAATAGTTTGATTTATAAACAAATGCCACAAAAAGAATAAAGGGATTGGATAATTGAACAATGAGTTGTTAAAAAATAAATTTAAAATTGTTGAATTGCTTATTTGTTAAGGTTTTTGAACGGTTAATTTCTTTTTTCTCAAAATTTCTTGCAAATATTTAAGTGCTTGATTTATGACTTTTTAAGAAGTTTTTAAATTATTCCCCAACAATTGTTGATAAACTGTTTTTTGTTTTTTTGTCTAAACTCTATATTTTAGTACTTGCAAATTTTCCCAATATTTTGGGATTTGTTTTTTTAAAAATCAGATATTAAAAAGTATAATAAAAAATGAACTTGGAAAATAAACAAATGACACAGAATTTTAAGGAAGAAGTAAAGAGAAAGATTTTTAGCGATTCTGAAGCTTTTTTAGCTAGTCAAGAGTATTTTAAGGGCGATGACCTTGCTGCAAGAGTGTGGATTAATAAATACGCACTAAAAGATTCAGATGGCAATTTGTACGAACTTACTCCAGACGATATGCACAGACGTTTGGCTAAAGAGATATATCGAATAGAAACGAAATACGATAATCCTCTTTCGGAAGAAACTATTTATGAATTATTGAAAGATTTTAAATATATAGTTCCTCAAGGTGGTCCAATGTCGGGTATTGGTAACAATCTGCAAATTGTTTCTTTATCAAATTGTTTTGTAATTGGACACGACAAACCAACAGATTCTTACGGTGGAATTTTAAAAATCGACCAAGAACAAGTTCAGCTGATGAAAAGACGTGGAGGCGTTGGACACGACCTTTCACATTTAAGACCAAAAGGCTCGCCAGTAAAAAATTCAGCCCTAACTTCTACTGGAATTGTGCCTTTTATGGAAAGATATTCTAACACTACTCGCGAAGTTGCTCAAGACGGAAGAAGAGGAGCGTTGATGCTTTCGGTTTCGGTAAAACACCCTGATAGCGAAGATTTTATTGACGTAAAATTAACTCAAGGTAAAGTTACAGGAGCAAATGTTTCTGTAAAACTTACTGATGAGTTTATGAATGCACTTATTAATAAAGATAAGTTTATTCAACAATTCCCAATAGATGATAGAGCACCTAAGTATATTAAGGAAGTTGACCCACAAAAAATTTGGAAAAAAATTATTCATAATGCATGGAAATCTGCTGAACCAGGAATTTTGTTCTGGGACACTATAATACGCGAGTCGGTAGCAGATTGTTATGCAGATTTGGGATATAAAACTGTTTCTACAAATCCTTGTGGAGAAATTCCGCTTTGCCCATACGACTCTTGTAGATTGCTAGCAATAAATTTATATTCTTATGTGGATAACCCATTTACAAAAGAAGCTAAGTTTAATTTCGACAAGTTTAAAAAACACGTTGGCTATGCTCAAAAAATGATGGACGATATTATTGATTTAGAATTAGAAAAAATAGACCAAATTCTAGCAAAAATCAATTCCGACCCCGAAGATATAGAAGTAAAAAGAGTTGAAAGAAAACTTTGGGAAAATATTAGACGCAAAGCCGAAGAAGGAAGAAGAACTGGAGTAGGCATTACTGCCGAAGGCGATATGTTGGCAGCATTAGGACTAACTTATGGAACTGATACAGCAAACGAATTTGCAACAGAAGTTCACAAAACTCTTGCAATAGAAGCATATAGATCTTCCGTAAATATGGCTAAAGAAAGAATGCCATTTATGATTTACGATAGCCAAAGAGAAAAAAATAATCCATTTATCGAAAGGCTAAGACAAGCAGACCCAGAAATGGTAAGAGAAATGGAAAATTATGGAAGAAGAAATATTTCTCTTTTAACAATTGCTCCTACAGGAACTACAAGCCTAATGACACAAACAACATCGGGAATAGAACCTGTGTTTAGACCATTTTACACTAGACGAAGAAAAGTTAATCCAAACGACCCAGAAGTAAGAGTCGATTTCGTTGACGAACAAGGCGACAAATGGGAAGAATACAAAGTTTTCCACCATAAATTTTTAACATGGCTTCAAATTAATAAATATGATGTTGAAGAAGTTAAAAATATGTCTAATGACCAAGTCGAAGAACTTGTAAAAAAATCACCATATTACAAAGCAACTGCAGCAGATATTGATTATTTAAGCAAAGTTAGAATGCAAGGAGCAATTCAAAAATGGGTTGACCATAGCATTAGCGTAACTATAAATATGCCAGAAAATGTTTCGGAAGAAATAGTTGAAGAATGTTATTTCGAAGCTTGGAAATGTGGATGTAAAGGAATTACAGTTTATAGAGAAGGTTCTAGAACAGGCGTGTTAATTTCTGACGATAAAAATAATCAACAAGCAAAACAAATGCTTGAACTTAAACGTCCAAAAGTTCTAGATGCAGATATAGTTAGATTTAGAAACGACGACGAAGAATGGATAGCTTTTGTTGGATTATTAAACGGAATGCCATACGAAATCTTTACAGGTAGAGTCGAAGAAGATACTTTAAATATTCCTAAAGCAATAGAAAATGGTAGAATAATTAAAGAAAGAGATGCAGAAGGAAATAATAGATACGACTTCCAATACACAAACAGATATGGCTATGCTACAACTTTCCAAGGATTGTCGCATCAATTTGATAAAACTTTCTGGAACTATGCAAAACTAATCTCAGGAGTATTACGACACGGAATGGCTATAGATAAAGCTGTGGAATTAGTATCTTCATTAGAATTTGATAACGACAGCATTAACACTTGGAAACGCGGTGTTGAAAGAGCTTTACGAAAATATATCCCTAATGGAACCAAAGCTTCTAAAAAAGGAGATATTTGCGAAGGCTGTCAACAAGAAGATACTCAAGTTTACCAAGACGGCTGCGTAATTTGCACAGAATGTGGACACTCTAAATGTAGTTAAAAGTTGAACCGAGTTTACGAGCTCACCGAAGGTAAAGTTAAAAGTCAAAAGATGAAAGAAGTTTAAGTTTTTAAGTAAGTATAAAGCAAAAACAGAGAATTTTTAAATAGGTTCTCTGTTTTTTTATAAATTTTTTTAAAAATCCCACTTTTAACTTTTAACTGATTCGTCCTCAATTTCAGAGCCTTGCATTTTAACACTTCTGAAACACCTTGAATGTTGTTTTAAAACTTATTATAAACAGCCTAATCCGCTCGCCCCCAACACCTATGAAGCTCGCTTTCAACACCCATGAAGCTCGCTCGGATTTATAATCCGAGTGCTTGGTAATGTTACACTTGGATTAAAAATCCGAGCGAGCGGGTAAGCGTGTGTGGTTTGTCCGTAGGACAACATGTGATTAACCGTAGGTGAAGCCTACGGTATGATGCCCTCTCAAAGGCTTTGCCCGCAAGGGCAACACAATAAACATAATTAAAAGTTTCTCAAGTTTCAACCGAGTTTACGAGCTCGCTGAAAGCAAAAGTTTATGAAGAAAGAAAAGTTGAACTCGCAGTCATTATTAAAGGTTTTTAAATTAATTTTTTAAAAATCCAACTTTTAACTTTTAACTTTTAACTTTTAACTGATATTTTTTCTAACTTCGCAGAAAATTTATATCTATGTTGACATTAAGATTAATTAGAGAAGAAAAAGACAGAGTTATCAAACAACTTAGAGTGAAAAACTTTGAGGCGGAAGAATTAATTGAAAAAATAATTGAACTCGACAATAAAAGAAAAGATTATCAATTTAATAAAGATAATCTTCAATCTCAATTAAATGATATTTCTAAAGAAATTGGAATTTTATACGCTCAAAAGAAAAAAGACGAAGCAGAACAAGCAAAGGGAAAGACTGTAGGCATTAAAGAAGAATTGCAAAAATTCGAAGACTTGCTCAGCTCTGTCGAAAAAGAAATGGATTCTATTATCGTTTTGTTGCCAAATATCCCTCACGAGTCTGTTCCTGCAGGAAAAACAGCAGAAGATAATGAAATAGTTAAAGAAGGCGGAAAAATGCCAGACTTAACTGTTAAAAAACCTCATTGGGATTTAATAAAAGAATATGATATTATTGATTTTGAGCTTGGTACAAAAATAACTGGAGCTGGATTTCCTGTTTATAAAGGCAAAGGAGCAAAACTTCAAAGAGCTTTGATAAATTTCTTCTTAGACCAAGCCGAAAAAGCAGGATATACCGAAATTCAACCACCGCTATTAGTGAACGAAGATTCTGGTTTTGGCACAGGTCAACTTCCCGACAAAGAAGGACAAATGTATCATATTACTTTGGATAATTTTTACTTAATTCCAACAGCTGAAGTGCCTGTTACCAACATTTATAGAAATGTGATATTAGAAGAAAAAGATTTTCCTATAAAAAATGTTGCTTATTCAGCTTGTTTCAGACGCGAGGCAGGTTCTTGGGGAGCTCATGTAAGAGGATTAAATCGCTTACATCAATTCGATAAAGTAGAAATTGTGCAAATAGCTAAGCCAGAAAATTCTTATGCTGTTTTAGAAGAAATGAAAAATCATATAGAATCTTTATTGATAAAACTAAATTTACCATATCGTATTTTAAAACTTTGTGGTGGAGATATTAGTTTTACTTCGGCTTTGACTTTTGATTTTGAAGTGTTTTCTGCTGCTCAAGAAAGATGGTTAGAAGTAAGTTCGGTTTCTAATTTCGAAGATTTTCAAGCCAATAGACTTAAACTAAGATATAGACCAGAAAACGAGAAAAAAACACGCTTGGCACATAGTTTAAATGGTTCGGCATTGGCATTGCCACGAATTATGGCTGCATTATTAGAAAATAATCAAACAGAAAAAGGAATAGTTGTGCCAGAAGTGTTAAGACATTTTACAGGTTTTGATATTATTACAAAATAAAATTTAAAAGTGAATTTTAAACTATATAAATATTTTATTTTTCTAATTGTTTTTACAGTTTTTAGCCAGTTTTCTGCCTTTTCGCAAAATGCTGATGCTCAGTTAGCTTTTAGATATTATCAAAACAAAGAATTTGAAAAAGCAGCTACTTTATATGAAAAATTATATAGGCAAAACGGCTACAAAAACAATAGAGACTATTACCTAAGATGTCTTTCAGAACTTAAAGAATTTGATACAGCAGAAAAATTTCTTAAAAAAGAAATTAAAAAAAATGCAAATGATTTTTATTTAATGATAGATTTAGGAATGGTTTATCAGCAAACCAACCGTTTTAAAGATGCAATTGCCGAATTTGATAAAGTTGTTGAAATTGTAAAGTTAAATAGAAATAATATAAATGCAGCCGCCGCTGTTTTCACGGGTTATCGTCAATATGAATATGCAGAAAAAGTGTATTTAGAAGGAGTGAAAAACACAAATTACGATTACACTATGGAGTTGGGAAATTTATTTTATGTGCAGAGAGATTATCCTAAAATGATGAGTTATTATCTTGATTATTTGGAAGAATATCCTCAAAATTTGAATGTAATTCAATCGCGCTTACAATATGTTATGACAAACGATATTGACCAAAGCATTGACGATATTGTTGAGACAAGCGTAATGGACAGAATACAGAAAAAACCGCAAGTTGAGGTATATTCACAATTAATAATTTGGCAATACACTCAAACAGGGCGATTTAGACTTGCTCTCAATCAACTTTTTGCAATAGACAAAAGAAATAAAAAATCTGAAAGCGATATTTTAAATTATGGAATAATTTTATTTGAAAATTTAGAATACGATTTAGCTCTCGAGGCTTTTAATTATATTATGAATAAAGGCACAGACAACGCATATTATAGTTCTGCTTATGTCGAAAGTTTGAATGTGCTTTATGTTAAAACTTTAAATCAAGAAAAGCCAAGCAAAGACGAGCTAACTCAATTAAGAAACAAGCTCGAAGAATCCTTGAAAGTCCTCCCACGTAAAGAAACTTATAAAATAATTTATGCAATAATAAATTTAGATGCTTTTTATTTGAATAATTATGATAGTGCAATCAATTTGGCTGTAAAAAGCATAGAAGATAATAGATTTATTACAGAGCAAACATTAACATTAAAACTTTTGCTTGCAGATATTTATTTTTTAAGTGAAAATACTTGGGAAGCTATATTAACTTATGCAGAAGTTGAAAAAGCTGCCACTGAGCGTCCAATAGGGCATGAAGCAAGATTTAGAAAGGCAAAACTTGCATATTATACAGGACAGTTTAAATGGGCACAAGCACAGTTAGATGTGTTGAAAGCCAGCACTTCTAAACTTATTGCTAATGATGCTATGGAATTGAGCATGTTCATTTCCGACAATTATAATTTGGACACAACAGAAACCACAATGCAAATTTTTGCCAGAGCCGATTTTTACATTTTCTCAAAGCAATACGAAAGAGCTTTTGCAGGCTTGGACTCTATTGTTGAGCTTTATCCAAATCATGGACTTATTGATGATGTATTGTATAGAAAAGGAGAAATTTATCAAGCTATTGGCAATTACGAAAAAGCATCATCTTATTACAATCAAGTTGCTACAACATATTACTATGATATTTTGGGCGATAATGCACTTTTTAAATATGCAGTTTGTCAAGAAAAACTTAGACATTTCGATACAGCTCAAGAGGCTTATTTAAAATTAATAAAAGACTATCCTGGCAGTATTTTTACTGTAGAGGCAAGAAAAAATTTACGGCGTTTGAGCGAGAGCAAATAAATGGAAAAGGTAGAAAAAGATAGAGTAATTTTAGGAATTGACCCAGGAACCAACATTATGGGTTACGGAGTTATTCATGAAAAAGGAAAAACTATTGAATGTGTTGGTTTTGGAGTTGTTGACATGCGAAAACTCGATGGGCATTTCAATAAATTAAAGCATATTTACGAAAGGACAATTCAACTTATAGATGGTTTTAAGCCCGATGAGCTTGCAATAGAATCGCCTTTTCAGGGAAAGAATGTGCAGTCTATGCTAAAACTTGGCAGAGCACAAGGAGCGGCAATTTCAGCGGCACTTACTCGAACAATACCAATTTATGAATATGCACCGCGAAAAATTAAGTTAGCAATTACAGGTAGTGGAGCAGCTTCAAAAGAGCAAGTTGCAGGAATGTTGCAAAAACTTTTAAAACTTGAAGAACTCCCAAAAGAACTTGACGCTACAGACGGTTTAGCAGCTGCAATGTGCCATTACTACCAAAAAGAAAAAATCACTTCTGACTCAAAAATCAAAAATTGGAAAGACTATGTTGACAGGAAGAATATTGAGTATTAGGGGGCATTTTGTGAATTAAAATACTTATATTTGTATTGATTTTTTGAAAATTATTTTTAAATTGCGGGAATAGAAAATAAGAATGTCAGTTTTACAAACATACAAATTAAGACAAATAAAATCCCCATTAAATTATATTGGCGGAAAATCAAAACTGTTGCCTCAACTTCTGCCTTTGTTTCCAAAGCATATCGATAATTTTATTGATTTATTTGCAGGAGGTTGTAATGTTGGAATTAATGTAACTGCTAATAAAATTTATTGCAACGATATTTTGAGCTATTTAATTGAAATGTACAAAGTGTTTCAACAAAATAGTATGGATAATACTTTGAAATATATCGAAAAGCGAATTAATGATTTTAATTTGTCTTTGACAAATGAAACAGGTTATAAAAATTTACGAAAAGAGTATAATGAACATAAAAACCCTTTAGATTTGTTTGTTTTAGTTGCATTTTCTTTCAATCATCAAATTCGCTTTAATAATAGCCACGAGTTTAACAATCCTTTTGGTCGTGAACGAAGTAGTTTTAATGCTACAATGAGGCAAAATTTAGTGCGTTTTATCCTTAGAATAAAAGAGATAAATATTGAATTTTCTGATTTTTGTTTTAATGATTTTGATTTTTCCAATTTTGGAATAAACGATTTTGTTTATTGCGATCCACCTTATTTAATTACAACAGGAACTTATAATGACGGAAAACGTGGTTTTAAAGGATGGACAGAAAAAGAAGAAGAAGAATTATTGAATTTGTTAGATGATTTGAATGGGAAAAATATAAAATTTGCTCTTTCTAATGTGTTAGAACACAAGGGGAAATCAAATAAGATTTTGAAAACTTGGATTAATAACAATCCAAATTATAAAATTAATTTTATTGATTACAACTATTCAAATTCTAATTATCAAACTATTGTGCGTGATAAAAATGCGAGCATAGAAGTTTTAATAACAAATTACGAACCTGAAAAACCAATTAAAGAACCAACACTTTTTGATAATTTATTTTGATTTATGAGGTATATTGGAAACAAAGAGAATTTGCTTGATAAGATATACCAAGCAATGCAATCAAAAAACATTAAAGGAAATTCTTTTTTCGATTTTTTTTCAGGGACAGCAAATGTTGGTAAGTTTTTTAAAAAATTAAACTATCAGGTTTATTCCTCAGATTTACTTTATTTCTCTTATGTTTTACAGCAAGCATACATAAAAAATAACGAGGAATTATATTTTGAAAAACTGTTAAATAAGCTCAGTTTTCAAAGTCGGAGTTTGTTTGCTTCGCCTTTATATAAAGTTGTAGAGTATCTTAATCAAATAGAGCCGATAAATGGATTTATTGCTCAAAATTATACTCCAAGTGGAACACAACACCTCGAAATTCCGAGAATGTATTTTTCAGATGAGAATGGGAAAATTATTGATGCAATTCGTCAGCAAATTGAAAATTGGAGAATAGAAAAAATAATTTCGGAAAATGAATATTTTGTGTTATTAGCTTGTTTAGTTGAAACAGTTCCATTTTACGCAAATATAGCAGGTGTATATGCAGCATTTCATAAAAAATGGGACCCTAGAGCAGTTAAAAAAATGGAATTACGACCAACTGAGTTTATAATAAATGATTTTGATAATCAGTGTTTTAACGAAAATTCAGTCAATCTCCTTGGTGAAGTTGAAGCGGATATTTTTTATTTAGACCCACCATACAATCAACGACAATATGCACCAAATTATCATTTATTAGAAACAATTGCAAAATATGACAATCCAGTTATTAAGGGAGTTACAGGATTAAGAGCCAACTATGAAAATCAAAAATCTAAATTTTGCAATACAATAACTGCATTGCAGGAATTAGAAACAATTGCAAAATTTGGAAAATACAACACTTTAATTTTAAGTTATAATAATGAAGGAATTATGCCACAAGAGCAAATAATTTCCATATTACAAGCTTTTGGAAAAGTTGATTTAATAGAGTTTGATTACACTCGTTTTAAAAGTAATAATAGAGGAGAAAGTAAACACAAAAAAATGATTAAAGAACAACTTTATATTTTACAACGATGAAAAACAATCTATGGTTTTTAACAGAAGAACGTCCTAAGAAAGAAGTATTGGCGACAATATTTAGAAAATTTGCTAAAGATTATGGGTCTGCAGTATTTATTGATACTCTTCGCATTTTCCCTATTTTAGAAAATGATAAATTTACGTTTACTTATGAAGTAACAGGTTTTCGTTGCAATAAGGTAAATCGTGTTTATGTTAAAACAGTTTCAGGAAATTCAAGTTTTGTAGATTTTTTGATCTTTTACCAAGAACATGAACCAACACAAAAAGACCAACCAATCTATGCTATTGAAGAAACAAAAACAGACGATAAGGAAAGTCGAAATACAGGAGTTTATCAACGTTGTAGTAAATTTGTTTTTATAGACAATTATTTTCCGAACACAAAGAAAATAATGCTTTACAATTTACAAATAGAACAAAAAGAAAAACCAACAGATACATATGTTTTTGGAACCAAACTATTGCTAACATTGGGAGTGGAAATTTTGGGTAAAAAATTAGACAAGAAAATCTTTACACCTTTTAAAAATATAAATGAAATAATTTCTTTCAAGGCTGATATGCGAAAAGCACCAAAAGGTAATGTGCCTATTTTACTTACAAAATCAAAAGATAAAATCGAAATTTCAGGAAGATTATTTAAAAACAACGGACTTTCTCATGACCCAAATATAGGAGCATTGTCAATTATTTCGGCTGTTTTGCGTAAATTGCGGTGGAAGAAAAAAATTGAAATTACTCAACATGGATTAGAACAAAAACATGTTGGGAAAACTAATAAATTTATTCAAATTGCAAATAAATTAAACATTTCTTTATATGGATTAAAAGTTCCTAAAGCTGAAATGAATGAAGTATATTGGAAATACGACCTTGATGGTGAAAAACTGGGAACAATTTTTATACATTTGGTTGTAGAAAACTTTGCTAATGGACAATTAATTTTTGAAAATCATGCAGGTTGCGAAAAAGGTTATTTTATCCCATTAGAAGGCGAGCCTATTCCACTTGCAAAATACACAAATCGTGAAAAATATAAAGCAGGTAATAAATCTGAAATTATTCATATTCCTGATTTGGTTTTGCTTGATTTATCAAATAAAATTGTAATTGACATTGAAGGCAAAAATATAAATTTAGGAAAAAGGGAATAGAGGAGCTTGCATTTTATGATGCTTTCGATAAAATTTATATTAAAAAGCATTATCCAAAATTTAAAATAGTAAGAACTGTTGTTCTGTATGGAGGGAATGAGAGTGAAGTTGTAGAAATAGAAGTTGGTTTTTTACTAAACCAAAATGGGCAACTTATTTTAGGAGTTAAAGCACCAAAATTATTTAAAGAAGCAATTAAAAATCTATTAGATTTTTGGAAATAATACTGAAAAACTCTATAAATTATTGGACGAATCGAAATAATTAGGGTTTATTAGTTATAGCTATTAAATAAAATGCAATGAATAAAATTATCGAATTCTTACAAAATCAATCAGAAAGTGAAAATGAAATGTTTAGTCTTGAAATTGATAAACAAAAACTTTCAAAGACTTTTATAGATTTAAGTAATAGAATTTCCACAACTGAATCTGAATATAAAAGAACTATAAAACTAAAACCTAAGCTTAGTATAATGGTCCCCTTTTTTAGGACAACAAAATTAAAAATTTAACGTATAAATAAT